>Ga0308160_10001069_pt1 | contig 41805 bp, 34 predicted proteins | sample PhyFR1_FD_201036 | JGI IMG/M metagenome (GOLD analysis project Ga0308160, IMG submission 201036) | Phyllosphere microbial communities from UC Gill Tract Community Farm, Albany, California, United States - DLSLF.R1 | ecosystem: Host-associated > Plants > Phyllosphere > Unclassified | place: USA... | reverse complement strand
GCGAGCCGGCGGTACGCCTTCTTGATCTCCTCCGGGGTCGCCGAGCGGTCGACTCCGAGCACGTCGTAATGATCTGCCACTGGTTCTCGTCTGCCTCTGGTGTGCGTCTGCGCTCCGCGGGGGCCGCGGGGCGGATGTCTGGGTGGGATGTCTGCTGGTCGTGTGTCGTGTCTGGGGGTGGAGTCGGTGGTCGGGGCCGCAGGCCGGCGCCGGCCCTCGTCAGCGCTCGGAGAGCAGGGACGAGAGGTAGCGGGCGACCGCCCGGACCGCCGCCATGTTGGTGGAGTAGTCCATGCGCATCGGGCCGAGCACGCCCAGGCGGGCGATCTCGCTGCCCGACGACGAGTAGCCGCTCGCGAGGACGGACGCCTGCGAGAGCCCGAACGACTCGTTCTCGCGGCCGATGCTGGCGGCGACGTCGACGGCGTCGAGCTGCATCTCGCCGAAGAGCCGGAGCAGCGCCACCTGCTCCTCGATGGCCTCGAGGACGGGGTAGAGGTTGCCGCTGAAGTCGTCGCCGATGCGGACGAGGTTCGCCGCGCCCGCCATGACCAGGCGGTCCTGGCGGCCGGTGGCGAGCTGCTCGACGAGGCTCGCCACGAGGAGCCCGACGGTGGCCGCGCGCTCGGGCGGGTGCTGTGCCGGCAGGTCGGCCAGCGCCGTCGCGGCGGCGCTCAGGGCAGCCCCGCCGACGAGGGCGTTGAGCGAGGAGCGCAGCTCGCCGAGGAAGGACTCGTCGACCGGCGCGGGGAGCTCGACGACCCGCTGCTCGACCTGGCCCGTGTCGGTGATGAGCACCGTCATGACCCGGCGCTCGGCGAGGCTGACGAGCTCGACGTGGCGGACGCGGGCCCGCGAGAAAGAGGGGTACTGGACGAGGGCGACCTGGTTCGTCAGCTGGCTGAGCAGGCGGACGGTGCGGCCGAGGACCTCGTCGAGGTCGGTGGAGTCGCCGAGGAAGGTCTCGATCGCCTGGCGCTGCGCGGCGCTGAGCGGGCGGAGGTCGGCGAGCTGGTCGACGAAGAGGCGGTACCCCTTGTCGGTGGGGACGCGGCCGCTGGAGGTGTGCGGGGCCGCGATGAGCTCCTCCTCCTCGAGGAGGGCCATGTCGTTGCGGATCGTCGCGGCGGAGACGCCGAACTGGTGCCGCTCGACGATGGACTTCGAGCCCACGGGCTCCCGGGAGGCGACGTAGTCGTGCACGATGACGCGCAGCACCTCGAGCCCTCGTTCCGAGACCACCGCACACCTCCTCATCGCACCACGGGCCCGGCGCGCCCCGGGGGCGTCGACACGGACCGGCTGGCACTCGCCGTACCAGACTGCCAATGCTACGCCACCGGCCTGGCGGCACCTACTCGCGCCGCACCTCCCTGTCCTATGCTCGGCGTGACGGACACCGGACCGCGCGGTCCGGTCGACGCCCTCGGGCACCGGCCCCTCCGGGGCGGGAGGCCGTCACCTCCGACCACGACGAACCAGGTGAGCAGATGACCGACACCCCGCCCGCAGAGCCGCACGACCCCTACGCCAAGCAGCCCGGCCAGGGCGGCCCGGCCGGCCAGCCCGGCCCGCCGCCGTACGGCCAGCAGGCACCCGGTCAGCAGGCACCCGGCCAGCAGGCGCCGCAGGGCGGCCCGCAGCCCTACGGCCAGCAGCAGCCGTGGGGCCAGCAGGCCCCGGGCGGCGGCGCCGGCTACCAGCAGGCCGGCCAGCCCCTCCGTCCGGAGGACGAGAAGCTCTGGTCGACCCTGATCCACGTCGGCGGGATCCTGTTCGGGTTCATCCCGGCGCTCGTCGGCTACCTCGTGCTGAAGGACCGCGGTCCGTTCATCCGGGAGCACACGCGTCAGGCGCTCAACTTCCAGATCACGATGACGATCGCGAGCGTGGTCGGCGCCCTGCTCTGGATCGTCCTCGTCGGCTACCTGATCTCGGCCGCCGTCGGCATCGTCATCCTCGTCTTCAGCATCCTCGCGGCCCTCGCCGCGAACAAGGGCGAGTACTACAAGTACCCGATGACGATCGAGTTCATCAAGGCGTAGCCCGCCGAGGCGACAGCGTCGCCGCACCCACCGAGGCGCGTCTCCCCCGGGGAGGCGCGCCTCGCGTCACGCCGGGAGCAGCCGGCTGACGACGGCGTCGGCCATCAGGCGCCCGGTGCGCGTCAGCTCGACGCGGCCGGCGAGGGCGGCGCGGCCGTCGATCCAGCCGTCGGCGATGAGCCCGGCGACCGCCGCCCGGCCCGTCACGTCGAGGTCGCTCGTCGGCAGGCCGTCCCGCGTGCGCACGGCGAGCAGCACGCGCTCGACCCGGCGAGTCTCGTCGTCGAGGGTCTCCCGCCCCGCCCCGGGCGACTCCCCCGCGGTCATCCGCTGCGCGTAGGCGGCCGGGTGCTTCACGTTCCACCAGCGGACGCCGCCCACGTGGCTGTGCGCGCCGGGCCCGACGCCCCACCAGTCCTGGCCCGTCCAGTACGACAGGTTGTGCCGCGACCGGTGCTCGACGCCCCTCGACCAGTTGCTCACCTCGTACCAGTCGTAGCCGGCCTCGGCGAGGCGGGCGTCGGCCAGCTCGTACATGTCGGCGGCCGTGTCGTCGTCGGGCTGGGCGACCTCGCCGCGGCGGATCTGCCGGGCGAGCTTCGTGCCGTCCTCGACGATCAGGGCGTAGGCCGAGAGGTGGTCGGGCTCCTGCGCGAGGGCGACGTCGAGCGACCTCGTCCAGTCGTCGAGGGTCTCGCCCGGCGTGCCGTAGATGAGGTCGAGGCTGACGTCGAGGCCGGCCTCCCGGGCCCAGGCCACGACGAGCGGGATGCGCTCGGGGTCGTGGGTGCGCTCGAGGGTGGCCAGCACGCTCGGCACGGCCGACTGCATGCCGAAGCTGACCCGGGTGAAGCCGGCGGCGGCGAGGGCGCGCAGGTACTCCGCGTCGACGCTGTCGGGGTTGGCCTCCGTCGTGACCTCGGCCCCCGCCTCCAGCCCCCAGGTGTCGACCACGGCGTGCAGCATCGTCGCGAGGTCGGTGTGCGGCAGCATCGTCGGGGTGCCCCCGCCGAAGAACACGGTGGAGGCGCGGCGCGGCGGCAGGCCCGCCCGCTCGAGCACACGGCCGGCCTGGGCGACCTCGGCCACCGCCTGCGAGGCGTAGTCGTCACGACGGGCCCCGCGCAGCTCGTCGCCCGTGTAGGTGTTGAAGTCGCAGTAGCCGCAGCGGACACGGCAGAACGGGACGTGGAGGTAGACGCCGAGGTCGCGGTCGGCGACGCCCTCGACCACGGAGGCGGGCAGGGCTCCGTCGGCGGGGGCCGGGTCGGCGACGGGGAGGGCTCCGGGCACCGTCAGTGGCCCGGACGCACGTCGCGGACCTCGTCGGGACCGTGACGGCGCGACTCCTCGTCGTCCGCCGCGGCCTCGGCGGCGGCCGCGAGGTCGACGTCGTCGACGCTCGGCACGGTCTCGCTCGCGTCGCCGGTCTCGTCGTTCTGGCTCAGGGCCTGGAGGTAGCGCTTCGTGTAGAGGGTCTGCGTCCGCTTCATGAACGGCGACACGAGGCGCCAGCGCCACGTGCTCGGGCGCGAGAAGGCGCGGATCGTCAGCCACACCGAGCCGTCGTCGGTCTGGTCGACGATCCAGCTCTCTTCTCCGCTCTCGGGGTGGCCCTCGAGCGTGCCGTAGGCGAAGCCCTTGCGCTTCGGCTCGTCGACGACGTAGACGACCCGCACCGGCGCCTCCACCTGGCGGCCCCAGGCAGAGATGACCAGCGTCGCGGTCGTGCCGGCCGTGAGGAAGGGCGTGCCGTCGGGCGCGTAGCGCGACTCGTCGGGGCGCTCCTCGCTCCAGTGCGCCGGGTCGACCGGCTCGCCCGACTCGTCGAACGTCACCGGCACGTAGCCGGTGTCGTCGGCGGGCGGCACGTCGTCGACGCGCACCGTGATGCCGCTGCGCTCCTGGATCTTCCAGGTCAGGGCGGCGACGCAGGCCGCCTCGAAGCGCGCGTCGCCGTGGCCCACCCGGGTGCGGTACTCGACCGGGGTGAAGCCGACCGGCGGGTACTGCATCAGGTCGGCGGCCTGGGTGGCCCCGACCTCGCCGTAGGTGGTCCGGGTCTCGGTGTGGGTGGCTCGGCGCATGGGGCTACTTCTTGTCCTTCTTCTCCGTGTCGCCGGAGAGGGCGGCGATGAACGCCTCCTGGGGGACCTCCACGCGACCGATGGTCTTCATGCGCTTCTTGCCCTCCTTCTGCTTCTCGAGCAGCTTCCGCTTGCGCGTGATGTCGCCGCCGTAGCACTTGGCGAGGACGTCTTTCCGCATCGCGCGGATGCTCTCGCGTGCGATGATGCGCGCGCCGATCGCGGCCTGGATGGGCACCTCGAACTGCTGGCGCGGGATGAGCTCGCGGAGGCGCCCGGTCATCAGCACGCCGTAGGCGTACGCCTTGTCGCGGTGGACGATGGCGCTGAAGGCGTCGACCTGCTCGCCCTGCAGCAGGATGTCGACCTTGACCAGGTCGGCCTCCTGCTCACCGGTGGGCTCGTAGTCGAGGCTCGCGTAGCCGGCCGTCTTCGACTTGAGGCTGTCGAAGAAGTCGAAGACGATCTCGCCGAGCGGCATCGCGTAGCGGATCTCGACGCGGTCCTCGCCGAGGTACTCCATGCCGAGCAGCGACCCGCGGCGCTGCTGGCACAGCTCCATGATCACGCCGACGTAGTCCTTCGGGGCGAGGATGGCGGCCTTCACCATCGGCTCGCGGACGCTCGCGATCTTGCCGCCGGGGAACTCGCTGGGGTTGGTCACGGTGACGGTCTTGCCGTCCTCCGCCGTGACCTCGTAGACCACGCTCGGCGCCGTCGTGATCAGGTCGAGGCCGAACTCGCGCTCGAGCCGCTCGGTGATGATCTCGAGGTGCAGCAGCCCGAGGAACCCGCAGCGGAAGCCGAAGCCGAGGGCCACCGACGTCTCGGGCTCGTAGACCAGCGCCGCGTCGGAGAGCTTCAGCTTGTCGAGCGCCTCGCGGAGGTCGGGGTAGTCGCTGCCGTCGATCGGGTAGAGGCCCGAGAACACCATCGGGAGCGGCTCGGTGTAGCCCGGCAGCGCCTCGGTGGCCGGCTTCGCGTGGGTCGTGACGGTGTCGCCGACCTTCGACTGCCGGACGTCCTTGACGCCGGTGATGAGGTACCCGACCTCGCCGACGCTGAGCCCCGCGCTGGGCACCGGCTCCGGCGACGAGACCCCGATCTCGAGGATCTCGTGCGTCGACTTCGTCGACATCATCTGGACCTTCTCGCGAGGGTGCAGCGTGCCGTCGATCATCCGGATGTAGGTGACGACCCCGCGGTAGCTGTCGTAGACCGAGTCGAAGATCATCGCTCGCGGCGGGGCGTCGGCGACGCCGACCGGCGACGGGATGCGGTCGACCACGCGGTCGAGGAGCTCCTCGACGCCCATGCCGGTCTTGCCGCTGACGCGGAGGACGTCGGCGGGGTCGCCGCCGATCAGGCTCGCGAGCTCGGCCGCGTACTTGTCGGGGTCGGCCGCGGGCAGGTCGATCTTGTTGAGCACCGGGATGATCTCGAGGTCGTTCTCGAGCGCCAGGTAGAGGTTCGCCAGCGTCTGGGCCTCGATGCCCTGCGCGGCGTCGACGAGGAGGATCGCGCCCTCGCAGGCGGCGAGCGAGCGGGAGACCTCGTAGCTGAAGTCGACGTGCCCGGGGGTGTCGATCATGTTCAGCGCGTAGGTCGCCCCGTCGCGCTCCCACGGCATGCGGACGGCCTGGCTCTTGATCGTGATGCCGCGCTCGCGCTCGATGTCCATGCGGTCGAGGTACTGGGCGCGCATGGCGCGGCTCTCGACGACGCCGGTGATGCCGAGCATGCGGTCGGCCAGCGTCGACTTGCCGTGGTCGATGTGCGCGATGATGCAGAAGTTGCGGAGTTGCTCGGGCGCGGTCTGGGCCGGCTCGAGTGCTCGGAGTGCTTGGGGGCTCACACGGTCCTCTGGGGGTGGCGGGCGGGGGTCCGAGCATTCTCCCACGCCCGCGACGCGGCGAGGGCCCGGCAGCGCCGACCGTGCCCCTGGCTGGTGGGCCCGGGCCGCCTAGCCGAGCGCGCCGAGGAGGTGCGCGACGCCGAGCGGGACGCAGACGGCCAGGCCGAGGCCCAGCACGATCGCCGCGCCCGCGAGCATGACGGCGTTCGCGACGATGCCGATCGTCGAGAACGTGCGCGCCTCGGGCTCGCGACGGCGCGCGAGCACGCCGAGCACGAGGCCGACGATCGGCACGACGAGGGTGAAGCCGGCGGCGACGGAGACCAGGCCGAGCACGAGGCTCGTGATGCTGAGCGGCGCGGAGGCGGCGGGGGCGGCGACGGAGGGGGACGGGGCGGGGGCGGTGGTGGTCGAGGTCATGCACCGAGCCTAGGAAAGTCGGCCCGCGACTCCTCGGGGGCTGACCCCCGGAAACGGTCGGGGGCGCGCCCTCGCCCCGGGGCGCCGGAGACGCAGGACGGGTCAGTCGGACGACACGACGGAGGCGCGGCCGAGCGGGCGTCGCGGGTCGCCGGGAGCGGGCAGCGCGGCCAGGCCCCGCGTGATCACCTCGGGCGACGAGGCGAGGCAGACGCGGATCCAGCCCTCGCCGGAGCGGCCGAACGCGCTGCCCGGCGCGACGGCGACGCGGTGCTGGAACAAGAGGTCCTCCGCCCAGGCGGCGACGTCGCCCTGCGAGGCGTGGCCGACGTCGATCCAGAGGTAGAAGGCGCCCTGCGGGTCGAGGTAGCGGATGCCGCGCTCGTCGAGCAGGCCCTTCGCCAGCTCGAGGTTGCTGCGGTAGTGCTCGCGGGCCTCGGAGACCGGCGAGTGGTCGCCGAGGACGGCCGCGAGGGCCGCCAGCTGGTCGGGCTCTGCGACGCAGCTGATCGCGGCCTCCTGCACCGTGCGCATCGTGTCGGCGAGGCCGCGCGGCGTCACGAGGTAGCCGACCCGGACCCCGGTCATCGCGTACGTCTTGCTCGTCGAGAAGACGCTGAAGACGCGGTCGTCGGCGTCGAGGCTCGCCAGGCTGACGTGGGGCGTGCCGTAGGTGAAGTACTCGTAGACCTCGTCGCTGATCACCCAGAGGTCGTGGCGCGCCGCGAAGTCGAGGAGCGACTGCAGCACCTCGCGCTCGTAGACGACGCCGAGGGGGTTCGACGGCGAGTTGACGATGATCACCCGGGTGCGCGGCGTGACGAGCTTCTCGAGGTCGTCGACGTGCGGCACGAAGCCGCGGTCGGGCGACAGCGCGTAGGGCACGGGGACGGCGTCGAGCATCCGCGCGTTCATCGTGAAGGTCGTGTAGCCGGGGTCGGGCACGAGGACCTCGTCGCCCGCGGCCAGCAGCAGGCCCATCGTCTGGTGCAGGGCCTGCGTGGCGCCGACCGTCACCCAGACCTGCTCGACGTCGACGTGGACGTCGTTCTCGCGGGCGAGCTTCGCCACGAGGGCCTCGCGGAGCGCGGGGACGCCGCCGTTCGGCGTGTAGTTCGTGCGGTCGTCGGCCCAGGCGCGCCTCGCCGCGTCGGCGACGTGGTGCGGCACGGGCACGTCGGGCTCCCCCACGACGAGCATCGCGACGTCGTCCAGCTTCGCCGCGATCTCGAAGATCCGTCGGATGCCGGAGGTGGGGACGGACGCGACGTGCGGGGCGAGCGAAGGCATGCTGAACGGTACTACGGGCGACACGCCGCGCCTCCGGCCCCTCGGTCGTTGAGGATGGCGGACGCGACTGGTAACGTTGCCTGTTGGCTTGCGCGTTACGTCTGAACTGACGGAACGCGATCCCAGCCGTGAGCCGCTCCGGTGGCAGCACCGGCGGCAGCCCGGGCAGGACGCACCGTCCTCCGGTCGGCTGGCGCATCACTCGTCCAGACACAGAAACCAAGGAAGTAGCGAACGTGGCAAACATCAAGTCGCAGATCAAGCGCATCGGCACCAACAAGAAGGCCCAGGACCGCAACAAGGCCGTCAAGAGCGAGCTCAAGACCGCGATCCGCGCCACGCGCGAGGCCATCGTCTCGGGCGACAAGGACAAGGCCACCACCACCCTCGCCCTCGCGGCGAAGAAGCTCGACAAGGCCGCCAGCAAGGGCGTCATCCACAAGAACCAGGCCGCGAACCGCAAGTCGGCCATCGCCAAGCAGGTCAGCGCTCTCTGAGCCGAACCCCGGTGACGCGTCGCTGACGCAGCATCCCCGACGACCTGGTCGTCGACGACGAAGGCCCCGTCTCCTCGGAGACGGGGCCTTCGTCGTGCCCGCGGCCGGCGGTCGCGGCCGCAGGCCGACCCCGACCCCGTCGCCGTCGCCGTCCCGTCACCGTCGGCAACTCCTGCGGCCTGCCCGCCAGGGCGGCCCCCACGCCGCTTCCGCGACCGGGAGCAGGAGTTGCCGACGCACGCTTGGCCGCGCCGCTCGTCCGGAGCGCAGCGGGACCGGCACCGCGCCTCCCCCGCGAGCCGTCGGCAACTCCTGCAGCCCGCTCGCCGGGCCGGCCCCCACGCCGCTTCCACGACCAGGAGCAGGAGTTGCCGACGCACGCCTCGCTGCGCCGCACGTCCGGAGCGCAGCGGGACCGGCACCGCGCCTCCCCCGCGAGCCGTCGGCAACTCCTGCAGCCTGCTCGCCGGGCCGGCCCCCACGCCGCCTCCGCGACCAGGAGCAGGAGTTGCCGACGCACGCTTCGCTGCGCAGCGCGTCCGGGCCGCGACCGAATCGGCACGCGCCTCCCCCGCGGACGGTCGGCAACTCCTGCGGCCTGCCCGCCGGAGCGGCCCCACGCCGCTCCCGCGACCGAGAGCAGGAGTTGCCGACGAACGGTTCGCTGTGCCGAACGTACGGCGGCGGCCGCGGCGGCGGCACCGCGTCGGCGCCGGTTCGGCGCCTCCGACGCGGCTCGGTCGGCAACTCCTGCGGGGTGTCGCTGAGCAGCCGTCCCGGGAGCCGATGAGGGCACCGTGCAGGAGTTGCCGACCACCGCCGGCGCGCGACGGAGGGAGGGAGGGGGCACCCTCGGGCGGGGCCCGACGACGCAGGCCGGCGCGGGGCGGGGCGGCGCAGCGCGGCGCGGGGCAGCGCGGCGCGGGGCAGCGCGGCGCGGGATGGCGCGGGGCGGGGCGGCGCGGGTCAGCGGGCGAGGGAGCCGCGGGTGGCGACGGCGGTCACCATGCGCTCGAGGGCGTAGATCGCGTCGCGCTCGGCGCCCTTGACGGCGGCGTCGGTCTCCGCGATGAGCTCGATGCAGCGCCCGAGGCCGTCCTCGCTCCAGCCACGCACGTCGCGCTGTGCCCGCTCGACCTGCCAGGGCGCCATGCCGAAGCGCGAGGCCAGCTGGCCCGACGGCCCGTACGAGCCCTGCACCTTCGCCATCGTGCGGACCTTCATCGCGAACGCCGCCACCACGGGCACCGGATCCGCCCCGGACGACAGCGCGTGCCGGAGGAGCACCAGCGCCTCGCCCTGCCGACCCGCGATCGCCATGTCGGCCACCTTGAAGGCGTTCGTCTCGACACGGCCGGCGTAGTACTTCTCGACCGTCGCCTCCGTGATCTCGTCCGCCGCGTCGGAGATCAGCTGCTGGCACGCGCTGGCCAGCTCGGCGAGGTCGTCGTTGAAGGCCGTGACGAGCGCGCGGAGAGCCCCCGACGTGACCCGGCGACGCTCGGCCCGGAACTCGGCGGCGGCGAAGTCGAGCTTCTCGGTCTCTTTCTTGAGCTCGGCGCAGACGACCTCGAAGCCGCCGCCGAGCCCGGAGCGGAGGGCGTCGAGGAGCTTCTTGCCCCTCACGCCGCCGCCGTGCCGCAGCACGAGGTACGTGTCGTCGGCAGGCGACTCGAGGTACCGGAGGGTCTCGGTGAGGAACGCGTCGGTGCACTTCTCGACGGCGGAGACCCGGATGAGGCGCGGCTCGGCGAACAGGGACGGGCTCGCGAACGAGATGAGCTCGCCCGGCTGGTAGTGGTCGGCCTCGAGGTCGTTGACCTCGAGGCTCGGGTCCTCCGCCGTGAGCTGGTCGCGCAGCTGCCTGACGGCGCGGTCGGCGAGGAACTGCTCCGGCCCGCTCACGAGCACGACGGGGGCCGGTCGTATCTGGTGCCACGCGACCTGGTCGACGCTGACCGACGCCTTCTTGACGGTCTTGCCGGTCGTCTTCGCGGCCACGGTCCTCCTCCAGGTGCGGCCGCCCCGGGCAGCCGGTGACCAGCGTAACGGACCCCTCCGTCACCCACGACGACGCCGCCAGAGACGCAGCTCCGCCGCGGCGCCGTCGGCGGCGGGCGCCCCGCTGACGGTCACCGCCGCGTCGCCGTCGAGGTCGGTACGGGCGACGACGGCCCCTCCGACGAGCGCGAGGGCGTCGTCGGTCGGGTGCCCGTAGCCGTTCTCCCGCCCGACGCCGATCATCGCCACCCGGGCGGGAGCGCGACGGTAGAGCTCCGCGTGCTGGTCGGCGGAGCCGTGGTGCGACACCTTGACGACGTCCACCGGCCCCACGGCCTCCTCGCCGGCCGGCGACGACAGGAGCCTCCGCTGGGCGGTCTCGCCGAGGTCGCCGAGCGCGAGCAGCGACGCGCAGCCGGCGACGCACCCTGGGGCGGGCCGCCACGCGGTCACGACGCTGGCGTCGTTGCCCGAGGCCTCAGGGTCGACGGGCCACAGCACCGACCACGCCAGGTCGCCGAGCACTCCGCCGGCGCCGGCCGTCACGGGGACGACCTCCGCGCCTCCCGCCCGGAGGCCGTCGACGACGGCCACGTCGGCCGGTCTCCCCGGCGCCCCGACGAGCACGGTGGCGACGTTGCCCGCGACCACGCCGACGGCCCCGACGTGGTCCGTGTCGAAGTGAGTGAGGACGAGCAGGTCGACCTCGTCGACCCCGAAGCGGCGCAGGCAGCCGGCCAGCGCCTCCTCATCGTCGCCCACGTCGATCAGCGCCACGCGCCCGGCGCTCCGGACGAGCACGGCGTCGCCCTGCCCGACGTCGCACTGGACGACGACCCAGTCGTCGGGCACCCCGGCGCGCTCCCCGAGACGGGCACCGACGGCCACGCCGGCCGGCACGACGAGAGAGGCCAGGAGCGCGACGCTCAGCAGACGTCGGGCCCGCAGCCCGCGCGGCGTCAGGACGAGGGCCGCCACGAGCGCGGACGCGACGACCAGCACGGCCACGCCCTCCGGCCCGCCCGCCCAGTCCAGGCGAGCCCCCGGCCACGCGGCGACGGTGCGGGCGACCGCGCCGACCCAGCTCGCCGGCACCCAGGCCACGCGCGCGACGAGCTCAGCCGCGCCGGGCGCCCACGGCGCCGTCACGCAGACCAGGAGGCCGGCCACGGTGGCGACGGGAGCCGCGGGCTCGGCCAGCACGTTCGCCACGACCCCGTGCACCGGGAGGCTCGGCTCGAGCAGCAGCAGCACGGGCTGGCACGCGAGCTGAGCCGCCGCCGGGACCGCGAGCCCCAGCGCGATCGGCGTGGGCAGCACGCGGGCGAGCTCGGCCGCCAGCGGTCGCGCCAGCACGACGAGCCCCGCCGTGGCCAGGACGGACAGGGCGAAACCGACGTCGCGCGCCAGCCAGGGGTCGGCGAGGAGCAGCCCCGTCACGGCCAGGGCGACGACCGGGAGGCCCGACACGGGCCGGGCCGCCGCGAGGTGGACCAGCACCACGAGCGCCATGACCGTGGCTCTCAGGATGCTCGCGTCGGGCGTCACCAGCACGAGGAAGGCGAGCAGGACGACGCAGGAGACCCCGATGCGGACCACGCGGGGCACCCGGAGCGCCCCGCCCCCGAGCATCACGAGCGCGACGAGGACGGCGCAGTTCGAGCCCGACACGGCGGTCAGGTGGGTCAGCGAGGCCGTCTCCATCGCGTCCCGCAGGTCGTCGGGCACCGCGGACGTGTCGCCCAGCGCCAGGCCGGGCAGCAGGGCGCCGCCGTCGCCCGGCAGCTCGGACACGGCGTCGCGGAATGCCCCCCGGAGCCCGTTCGCCACGGCCTCGACGCCCTCCGCCTCGGCTCCGGCCCGCAGCGGCCCCCGCGAAGCCGCCGCCCAGGGGTGCGGATCGCCGCGCTCCACGGGCAGCAGCGAGACGCGGACCCGGACGGCCTGGCCGATCTCGACGGCCGGCTCCGAGACCCGGGGGCCCAGCAGGAACAGCGAGGAGTCGCCTCGCCAGACCGCCCGACCGCCCACCTCGACGAGGCCCACGTCGAGCTCCGCGGTGGTGCTGCCCGGGACGATGCGGGCCGTCGCGGTGCCCTCGATCGTCACCACCCTGCCCTGCAGGTCGAGGACGGCGGGCGGCCACCGGTCGTCCGCCCGCGCCGCGGCCGCCCCGAGGAGGAGACCCGCCAGCCCCGCCGTCACGAGCACCAGGGCCGCGACGGCGGATGCGCGGGAGCGTCGGGGCCTCGAGAGGGCACCTGTGCGGGCCGGCGGCCCGGCTGACGCTCCGGCGGACGCCCCACCCGACGGGCCGACGCCCCGACCGCCCCTCCCCGCGACCGCTGCCACCACGCCGGCCGCCAGCACGACCACCGCGAGGCCGGCCAGCACGAGCGCCTGTCGCCCCGCCGACCACGGCAGCGCGACGACGAGCACCGCCCAGGCCACGCCCGCCGGGACCGCCAGGCGGACGTCGACGGGCGGAGCCGCCTCGCCGTCGCCGACCTTCACACCGTCACCAGCGGCCGGAGCGACTCGAGGGTCTTCTCGCCGATGCCCGGCACCTCGAGCAGGTCGTCCACGGACCGGAATCCGCCCGAGCCCTCCCGCCACTCGACGATGGCGGCCGAGGTCGCCGGGCCGACCCCGGGCAGCGCCTGGAGAGCCGTGGCGTCGGCGCGGTTCAGGTCGACCAGGCCGCCGCCCGCGCCGCCCCCCGCACCCGACGCCCCGCCCCCGCCGGCAGCACCCCCGACGGCACCGCCCGCACCGCTCCCGTCCACGACCTCGCCCACCGCTGGCACCCGCAGCTGCTCGCCGTCGACCACCGGCCGGGCGAGGTTGACCCCCGCCTCGTCCGCACCCTCCGCGAAGCCCCCGGCCGCGGCGACGACGTCGACCACGCGGGCTCCCGCGGGCACCTCGTAGAGGCCGGGCCGGGCGACGTGGCCGTGCACGTGGACGAACACCGACCCCGCGGTGCCCGGCCCGGCCGTCGCCCCGGTCGCCGCAGCGCCCGCCTCGTCGCCGTCGGGGCCCCCCGGGGACGCCGCCGCGGTGATCGCGGTCTCGCCCGCGCCTCCCCCGGCTCCCCCTCCCGTGGCCACCGCCGTGGCGACGACCGACCCCACGGCGAGCGCCAGCAGCACCACGACGGCCGCGCCGAGGCCGAGGCGCCAGCGCGGGCCGCCCGGCCTCGCCGGGTCGGGCGCGCTGCGGAAGGTGACGACCATCCCGTGACGCTAGGTGCCGCCGTGGTGCCCCCGACGACGACGACGGCCGCCCTGGGGAGCCAGGGCGGCCGTCGGTGACCGGGGAGGGACGGAGGGGCCCTACTTCACGGCGATCGCCACGAGGCGGGGCGCCCGGACGACCACGTTCACGATCTCCTTCTCGCCGACGGCGCGCTGCACCGCGGCGGAGTCGCGGGCCAGGGCCTCCAGCTCCTCCGAGCTGATCTTCGGCGAGACCTCGAGGCGGTCGCGCACCTTGCCGTTCACCTGCACGACGGCCGTGACGCTCGTCTCGACGAGCAGGGTCGGGTCGGCCTTGCGCCACCCGGCCGAGGCGACGGAGACGCCGTCGTGCCCGAGCTTCTCCCACATCTCGCTGGCGGTGTACGGGGCGAAGAGCGACAGGGCCAGGGCCACCGTCTCGGTCGCCTCGCGCACCGCAGGGTCGGCCGCGCCGGCGCCCGAGTCGATCGTCTTGCGCACCGCGTTGACGAGCTCCATCAGGCGCGCGACGACCACGTTGAACTTGAACGCCTCCGTCAGCCCGGGCGCCTCGGCGAGGAACCGGTGCGTCTGGCGGCGCAGGGCCTGGTCGCCGTCGGCCCAGACGGCGTCGACGGGGCTGGCGACGTCGGACGAGAGGCGGAAGGCGCGGGCGAGGAACTTCGCCGACCCGGCCGGCGAGACGTCAGCCCAGTCGATGTCGTCCTCCGGCGGCCCGGCGAACGCCATCGTGAGGCGGATGGCGTCGACGCCGTGCTTCTCGACCTCCTCCGACAGCGTCACGAGGTTGCCCTTGCTCTTGCTCATCTTCGCGCCGTCCTGCAGCACCATGCCCTGGTTGAGCAGCGCGCTGAACGGCTCGGTGAAGTCGACGTAGCCGAGGTCGAAGAGCACCTTGGTGATGAAACGGGCGTAGAGCAGGTGCAGGATGGCGTGCTCGACGCCGCCCACGTACTGGTCGACCGGCGCCCACCGGTTGACGACGGCGGGGTCGAAGGCCTTCTCGGCGTCGTTCGGGCTGAGGAAGCGCAGGAAGTACCACGAGCTGTCGACGAAGGTGTCCATCGTGTCGGCGTCGCGGCGGGCCGGCGTGCCGTCGACAGGGTTCGGCACGGTCACCCAGTCGGTGGCGGCGCCGAGCGGCGAGCTGCCCTTCGGCTTGAGGTCGAGGCCCTCGGTCGACGGCAGCAGCACGGGCAGCTGGTCCTCCGGCACCGGCACCTCGGTGCCGTCGGCCGCGTGGACGATCGGGATGGGCGTGCCCCAGAAGCGCTGGCGCGAGATCAGCCAGTCGCGCAGGCGGTAGGTCTTCGCGGCCTTCCCGGCGCCCTTCTCCTCGAGCAGCTCGACGACGCGCTTGATCGCGTTCGACTTGCTGAGGCCGGTCAGCGGGCCCGAGTTCATCAGTCGGCCGTCGCCCGTCAGGGCCACGCCGGTCTTCGCGGGGTCGAGCTCGGGCAGGTCCTCAGGCAGGATCGCCTGGCCGTTCTCGTCGAGCTCGAGCTTCGGGATCACGCCGGTCACCGGCGCGTTCGTGTCGACGACGACCCGCACGGGCAGGTCGAACTTCCGGGCGAAGTCGAGGTCGCGCTGGTCGTGGGCGGGCACGGCCATGACCGCGCCGTGGCCGTAGTCGGCGAGCACGTAGTCGGCGGCCCAGACCGGCATCGGGGCGCCGGTGAGCGGGTTGACCGCGACGCGGCCGAGGGGCACGCCGGTCTTGGGCCGGTCGGCCGTCTGGCGCTCGATCTCGGTCGACTTCTGCACCTGCACCAGGTACTCCGCGAAGGCGGCCTTGACGTCGTCGGTGGCCTCGGCGACGAGCTCGGCCGCGAGGTCGCTGTCGGGCGCGACGACCATGAAGGTCGCCCCGTAGAGGGTGTCGGGGCGCGTCGTGAAGACCGTGACGCGCTCGTCGCGGCCCTCGATCTCGAAGTGCACGTCCGCGCCGATCGACCGGCCGATCCAGTTGCGCTGCATGTTCAGCACCTTGGTCGGCCAGCGGCCCTCGAGCTGGTTGAGGTCGTCGAGCAGGCGGTCGGCGTACTCGGTGATGCCGAAGTACCACTGCGTCAGCTTCTTCTTGACGACGACGGCGCCCGAGCGCTCGGAGGTGCCGTCGGCGAGCACCTGCTCGTTCGCCAGGACGGTCTGGTCGACCGGGTCCCAGTTGACCCAGCTGTCCTTCCGGTAGGCGAGCCCCTTCTCGTACATCTTGAGGAACAGCCACTGGTTCCACTTGTAGTACTCGGGGTCGCTCGTGTGGAGGACGCGGTCCCAGTCGAAGGAGGGCGCGTAGAGCTTCATGCTCTGCGCCTGCTGCGCGATGTTGGCGTAGGTCCACTCGCGCGGGTCGACGCCGCGCTTGATGGCGGCGTTCTCGGCGGGCAGGCCGAAGCTGTCCCAGCCGATGGGGTGGAGCACGTTGAAGCCCTGCTGGCGCCAGTAGCGCGCGATCACGTCGCCGAGCGCGTAGCCCTCGGCGTGGCCCATGTGGAGGTCGCCCGACGGGTACGGGAACATGTCGAGGATGTACTTGCGCGGGCGCTTGTCGTCGGGGTCGACCGCGAAGGGCTTCGCGACCTCCCACACCTGCTGCCACTTGCGCTGCAGGCGCGCGACGTCGTACTCGCGCTCCTCGGCGGGGGTGTTGTCGTGCTCGTGTGCCACGGGACTCTCATTCGCTCACGGGGTGGAGGCGACCGGCGGACGGCACGACGAGGTGCGGGCACGCGGCGGCCCGTCGTCCAGGGTAGCGGCCCGCCGCGCGTGGTCCGCACGGGGCGCCGACCGCACCGGGGCAGGTCACGAGGAGGCGCCTCCCGCGGGGACCCCCAGCGCGCGCAGCAGCGCGGTCGCCTTCCAGGCCACCTCCGCCAGCTCCTCCCGCGGCACCGACGACGACGTCACTCCCCCGCCGACCCCGACGGTCGCCCGGCCGTCGGTGACCACGACCGAGCGGATGGCCATCGCCCAGGAGGCGCTGCCGTCGAGGCCGAGCACGCCGACGGCGCCGGAGTAGACGCCGCGGGGCGCGCGCTCGCCCTCGGCGAGCAGCTCGACGGCGCGGCGCTTCGGGGCGCCCGTCATCGAGCCCGCGGGGAACGTCGCCTCGAGCGCGTCCAGCGCGCCGAGGCCCGGGGCGAGCCGGGCCGTGACCGTGCTGACCAGCTGGTGCACGGCCGGGTAGGAGCGCACGGTGAACAGCTCGTCGACGACGACGCTGCCGAGGCGCGCGACGCGGGTGAGGTCGTTGCGCACCAGGTCGACGATCATCAGGTTCTCGGCGAGCTCCTTCTCGCTCCTCGCGAGCTCCGCGGCGAGGGCCGCGTCGGCGACCGGGTCGGCGGAGCGCGGCCGGGTGCCCTTGATGGGCGACGAGCTCAGGACGCCGCCCCGCGAGACCTCGAGGAACGACTCGGGCGAGGCGCCCGCGACGGCGGTCCCGCCGATGCGGACGAACGACGAGCGCGGCGACGGCGACGACCGTCGGAGGCGGCGGTAGGTCTCGAAGGCGTCCACCGGCCCCGCGACCTCGTACGACGTCGTCGGGCAGAGCACGTACGCGTCACCCGCCGCGATGGCGGCCTGGCAGCGGGCGACGAGGGCGAGGTACTCGTCGTCGCCGTGGCGGCGGCGGACGGCACCGGGGCCGCGCCGTGCCTCCGGCTCCCCGGGCTCGGCGAGCGGGACGACGCCGGGCCAGGCCGCGGCCACCGACCGCGCCCAGTCGTCGGCCGCGAGGGCGACCAGCTCGACCTCGCGGGCGGCGTGGTCGAAGACGAGGGCGCGGTCGGTGCGGAGCAGGGCGACGTCGGGAGGCGCGGCCTCGTCGACGGGGAGGCCCGCGGTCACGGACGGCGGGCTCCCGCGCCCCGGCCCCACGGTCGCGTCGCGGTCGAGCAGCCACGTGCCCGCCCCGTAGCCGAGCCAGCCGGCCCAGCCGAGCGGTGCGGCGTCGTCGCGGCCGTCGGCGAGGTCGTCGCGGAGCAGGGCCCAGAGCCGACCGAGCTCGCCGTGCCGCGCGGACGCGGTGACCCGGTCGCCCCACAGCAGGACGGACCGGCCGGTGACGGCCCCGTGCCCGGCGTCGAGCCACACGACGTCGCCGTCGGGGGCGAGGGCGGCGACGACGGCCTCCGGGTCGGCCCAGGGCAGGGGGCGGCGGAGGACCGTCGGGCGCATGGACCGAGTGTAGGAGCCCGGGGCGCCCGGAGGTCGGGCCGGCGCCCGTACGGCGCTTAGCCTGTGGGCATGAGCCTCGCGACGACCCTCCGCTGGCACGACGGACGACTCGTGGACGACGAGGTCGGCGAGGGGGGCGGCGGAGACGGTCACGCCTCCCGCGACGCCCGTGCCTCGGAGGCGCGCCGCGGCCCGACCCGCGTGGCCGACTCCTGGCTCGTCGTCGACGGTGCCGTCCGGGCCCTCGACGTGCACCGCGACCGCTTCGCCGGCTCCGTCCGGGAGGCCGTGCCGGGGCTCGACGTCGACGGCTTCTGGTCGGCCGCCGTCGCGGCCCTGCCCCGCGAGGGACGGTGGTTCCCGCGCGCGGAGCTGCTCGGCGACGACCTCCGCCTGCAGCTCCGGCCGGCCCCGGAGGCGCGACGGTCGGTCGTGCTGGCCACCGCCTCCTCCGACCCCCGCACCGAGCCGCTCGTGAAGGGGCCGGACCTGGAGGCGCTGGGCGCGCTGCGCCGGGAGGTCGCGACCCGCGGCGCCGAAGAGGCCGTGCTGCTCGACGCCGACGGCTGGGTCGTCGAGGGCGCGTGGAGCTCGCTGCTCTGGTGGCGCGGCGACGCCCTCTGCATGCCCGCGGACGACCTCCCGAGGTTGCCGGGAGTCACGGTGCGGACGGTGCTCACCCTCGCGGCCGTGCTCGGCGTCGACGTGCTGCACGAGCGGGTGACGCCGGAGCAGCTCGACGGCTTCGAGATCTGGTCGCTGAGCGCCCTGCACGGCGTGCGGATCGCCACGCGGTGGGTCGACGGCCCGACGACGGCCGAGGAGCCCGGCCGCCTGGCGACCTGGCAGCGACGGCTCGACGCCCTGCGCCGACCGCTGCCGGCCGCCTGACCGCCTGACCGCGACGGCACGGTCGCCCGGCGCCCGGCGCCCGGCGCCCGGCGCCCGGCGCCCGGCGCCCGGCGCCCGGCGCACGCCGCCCGGCGGGGGCCGGGCAGCGCGCGGACCCCGGTCAGCCGACCTCGCGCAGCACGCCCCCCTCGACGCGCACCCGGCGGGTGACCAGGGCCGCGGGCACGGGGACGTGCGAGATCAGCACCACCGTGGTGCCGTCGTCGCGCGCCGCCTCGAGGAGGTCGGTGACGAGGCGGTCGGCCAGCTCGGCGTCGAGGCCGGCCGTCGGCTCGTCGAGCACGAGCACGGGGAAGCCGCGGAGCAGGGCGCGGGCGAGGGAGAGCCGCTGGGCCTGCCCGCCGGAGACGAGCGCGCCGCGCTCCCCCGGGCGGGCGTCGAGGCCGCCCCGCTCGCGCACCCAGTCGCCGAGGTCGACGCGGTCGAGCACGGCCAGCAGGTCGTCGTCGGTCGCGGTGTCGCGCGCGAAGAGGAGGTTCTGCCGGATCGACTCGTCGAAGAGCCACGGCGACTGCTCGATCAGGCCGACCGTGCCCCGCACACGCTCGGCGCCGAGCGACCGGACCGACGTGCCGCCGACCTCGTACCGGCCGCAGTGCTCGAGGAAGCGCACGAGGACGGCCGCGAGCGTGCTCTTGCCTGCCCCGCTCGGGCCCTCGACGACGACGCGGTCGCCGGCGCGGACCTCGAGCGTCGCGTCGACGAGGGAGTCGGTCGCGGCGCCGGGCCAGCGCGCCGAGACGTGCTCCAGGCTGAGCACCGGCAGGTCGGCGGGGAGGGCGGCCGGACCGTCGCCCCCGATGCGCTCGTCGCCCTCGACCCCTGCCTCGTCCAGCTCGTCGACCACGACCTCCGCCGGGGCGACGAGCGGGGCGGCCGACTCGACCCGGGCCCCGCTGGCGCGCACGCGCCGCCACGCGACCACCGCGGTCGGCACGGCCCCCACGACCTCGAGCGCGGCGATCGGCACGAGGGCGACCAGCGCGAAGGCGGGCCCGCGCAGCTCGCCCGCGGCGACGTCGCCCGCGGTCGCGAGCACCACGCCGACCACCGTGGCGCCGGAGACGAGCGACAGGAGCGCCGCCACGAGCCCCGCGGTGGTGGCGCGCCGTCGGGAGGCGCGGCGCAGGTCGTCGTCGAGGGCCGCGACCCGGCGCAGCTGGCCCTCGAGCGCGTCGAACGCGACGAGCACGTCGAGCGACTGCACCGTGTCGAGCACGGCGCCGGAGAGGGCGCCGCGGCGGGCGGCCAGCGCGGACTCCGTGCCCGTCGCGAGCCGGTCGGCGAGCACGACGCCGACGACGAGCGCGACGACGAGGCCCCCGGCCAGCACCAGCGCCGCGCGGGGCGAGACGACCGCGACGCCCACGACGGCGGCGACCCCGGTCACGCCGGAGACGACGAGGGGCTGGACGACCCGGAGCGGCAGGTCCTGGAGGGCGTCGACGTCGGAGACGACCCGGGCGAGCAGGTCGCCGCGGTCGGTGCGGCCGAGCCCGGCCGGCGCGACGCGCGACAGCCTGCGGTAGAGCTCGGTGCGGACGACCGCCAGCTGACGGAACGACGCGTCGTGGCTGGAGAGCCGCTCGAGGTAGCGGAACGCCGCCCGGGCGAGGGCGAAGGCCCGCACCCCGACCATGGCCATCGTGAGGTAGAGGATGGGCGGCTGCTCGGCCGCCCGCGTGATGAGGTACGCGGAGGCGGCGAGCAGGGCGACGGCCGAGAGCGCGCTGAGCGAGCCGGCCGCGATGCCCGGGGCCGAGCGCCGGAGCGGCGGCTGCGCCGTGCGGAGGAGGGACGGGCCGGGGGCCGCGCCGGTGCGGGTGACGGTCATGCGGGCAGCTCCTCAGGGGCCGTCGCGGGGGCGGGGGCGGGGGCGGGGGCGAGCACGACGACGTCATCCGCCGCGTCGCGCACGGCCGCGCGGTGCGTCACGACCACGACGGCGACGCCCCGGGCCGCGACGCGCCGGAGCCCCGCGACCACGGCGGCCTCGGTGACGGCGTCGAGGGCCGACGACGGCTCGTCGACGAGCAGCAGCCGGGTGCCGCGGCGCTCGACCCGGTAGAGGGCCCGGGCGAGGGCGACCCGCTGGGCCTGCCCGCCCGAGAGGCCGCCGCCGCCCGCGCCGAGCACGAGGGCCGGGTCGACGTCGGGGGCTCCCGCGGCCCGGAGGGCGGCCGCGACCGCGGGCGGGTCCACCTCGTCGCCGAGGGCGACGTTCTCGGCCACGGTGCCCGAGACGAGGCCGGCGCGCTGGCCCGACCAGGCGACGTCGCCGACGACGCAGCCGCGGTCGGCGTCGCGCCAGCGGACCTCGCCGCCGTGGGGCGCCTCCCCCCTGACCGCCGCGAGCAGGGTCGACTTGCCGACGCCGCTCGGCCCGGTGACGGCGGTGACCCGGCCCGTCTCCGCGACGAACGACGTGGGGGCCAGCGAGACGACGCCGCCGCGCTCGACCGACACCGCCGAGACGACGAGGGCGTCGCCCGGCTCGACGGGGTCGACCACCGCGCGCACGGGCGTCGGGCCGGTCGCTGGGCCCTCCTCCAGGACGGCGAACACGCCCTCGGCCGCCGCGACGCCGTCGGAGGCCGCGTGGAACGCCGCTCCCACCTGACGGAGCGGCAGGAACGCCTCGGGCGCCAGCAGCAGCACGAACAGCCCGACCGACAGGGCGAGCGACCCGTCGACGAGCCGGATGCCGACGGAGACCGCGACGAGGGCGACCGACAGCGAGGCCGCGAGCTCGAGGGCGAAGCCGCTGAGGAACGAGACGCGCAGCACGGCCATGGTGTGCCGCCGGTGGTCGTCCGTGAGCCGCCCGATCCGCTCGACCTGTCGACGCTCCCGACCGAAGACCTTGAGGGTCGAGAGTCCCTCCACGGCGTCGAGGAAGGAGGCGGCGAGGGCCTGCAGGCGCTCCCACTGGCGATCCTGGGCGGCCCGGGTCGTCCAGCCGATCAGCACCATGAAGAGCGGGATGATCGGCAGCGTCACCAGCACGATCACCGCGGAGAGCCAGTCGCTGAGCAGCATCACCCCGACGATCAGCGGCGTCGCGAGGGCGGTGAGGACGAGCTGGGGCAGGTAGCGGGAGAAGTACTCGTCGAGGGCGTCGAGGCCGGGGCCGACGAGGGTCGTGAGCCGGGCGGAGCCCCGCTCGGCGACCCACTCGCGGCCGCGCGCGGACACCGCCGCGAGGACCCGTGCCCGGAGCTGGCTCTTGACCGTCGCCGCGGTGCGGGCCGCCACGGCCTCGAGCGCCCACGACGTGGCCGACCTCGCGACGACGGAGAGGGCGAGCACGACGAGCGCCTCGCCGGTCGCTCCCGCCCCGGTGCCCTCGACGACGCTGACGACCGCGCGGGTGGCGCCCCAGGCGACCCCGACGACGCTCACGGTCTGCAGCACGCCCAGCACGGCCCCGAGCACGAGGAACGCCCGGGCGGCGGAGGCGTACCGCAGGAGGCGCGGATCGAGAGGCTTCACGGCCCTCCCGTCAGTGCGCCGCGACGGGGATCGCGGCCCGCGTCACGCGCTTGCGGAAGATCCAGTACGTGAAGCCCTGGTAGGCGAGGATCAGCGGGACGAAGACGAGCGCCACCCAGCTCATGACGGTGAGCGTGTAGGTCGAGCTCGCCGCGTTCGCGATGGTGAGGCTGTTCGCCGGGTCGTTGCTCGCGGGCATCACCGCGGGGAAGAGCGCCGCGAACAGGCTGACGACGGCGAGGCCGATCGTCACGGCCATCGTGGCGAACGCGACGCCCTCGCGGCCACGGAGGTTCGCGACGAACGAGGCCACCAGCGTGGCGGCCGCCGCGACCGAGAGGACCGTCGACGCCAGCGTGCCGTGCATCAGCGACGTGATCGCGAGGAAGCCCGCGGCGACCACGATCGTCGCCGCGCCCGACCGGACGGCGAGCCGACGGGCGCGCTCCCGGATCTCGCCGTCGGTCTTCAGCGAGACGAAGACGACGCCGTGGGTGAAGAAGAGCAGCAGGGTCGTGAGCCCGCCGAGCAGGGCGTAGGGGTTCAGCAGGTCGAGGAAGGTGCCCGTGTAGTTGAAGCCGGCGTCGAGCGGCACGCCCCGGACGACGTTGGCGAACGCCACGCCCCAGAGGAAGGCGGGCACGGCCGAGCCCACCGTGATCATGAGGTCGAAGCGGCGCTTCCACCGCGCCTCCGGCCGCTGGTGGCGGTACTCGAACGAGACCCCGCGGGCGATGAGCGCGAGCAGGATGAGCAGCAGAGCCAGGTAGAAGCCGCTGAACATCGTCGCGTACCACTCGGGGAAGGCCGCGAAGAGCGCGGCCCCGGCCACGATGACCCAGGTCTCGTTGAGGTCCCAGACCGGGCCGATGGTGTTGATCAGGACGCGGCGGTCGGTGTCGTCACGGCCCAGGAAGGGCAGCGACATGCCGACGCCGAAGTCGAACCCGTCGAGGACGAAGTAGCCGACGAAGAGGAAGGCGATGATGCCGAACCAGAGGGTGGGGAGGTCCATGTCAGAGTGCGCCTTCCATCAGTAGACGGTCGCTTCGTGGGTGACGGCGCCGGTCTCGGCGTCGACCGCGGGGGGCCCGGCAGGGCCCTTCTGGGCGGCGCGGAGGATGAGCCGGAACTCGACCACCGCGAGGGTCCCGTAGATGGCCGTGAAGGCGAGCAGGGAGATCAGCACCTCGAGGCCCGTGACGTTCGGCGAGACGCCGTCGGCCGTCTTGAGCAGGCCGAACACGAGCCAGGGCTGGCGGCCCATCTCGGTGAAGACCCAGCCGACGACCATGGCCAGGAGCGGCAGCGGGAAGGTCCACACCGCGGCCCGCCAGACCCAGCGGTTCTGGGGCAGGCGCCCCCGGCGCGTGACCCAGAGGCCGACGACCGAGACCATGACCGCGACCATGCCGAGGCCCATCATCCAGCGGAACGACCAGTAGGTGACCCAGATGATCGGGGTGTAGTCGCCCGGGCCGTAGAGCTGCACGTACTGGGCCTGCAGGTCGTTGATGCCCTCGACGGTGCCGTCGAACGTGTGGGTGGAGAGGAACGAGAGCAGGTACGGCACGCGCACGCTGAACAGCTCGTGGACGCCGTCGGGCGTGCCGAGCGTGAAGATCGAGAAGGAGGCGTCGGCCCCCGTCGAGGTCTTGTACAGGGCCTCGGCCGCCGCCATCTTCATCGGCTGCGTCTCGACCATGGCGAGGCCGAGCTGGTCGCCCGTGAGCACGGTCAGGCCACCGGCGACGACCATCGTCCACAGGCCGAAGCGCAGTGCGGGGCGCATCGTCTCGAGGTTCTGGTTGCGGCTCAGGTGCCAGCTGGCCACCGCGACGATGACGGCCGCGGAGACCATGAAGCAGGCGAAGATCGTGTGCGGGAAGGCCGCCAGCGCCACCTTGTTCGTGAGCACCGCGACGATGTCGGTGAGCTCGGCCCGGCCCTTCTCCTCGTTGATGTCGAAGCCGACCGGGTTCTGCATGAACGCGTTGGCCGCGATGATGAAGTACGCCGACAGGATGCTCCCGACCGTCGCGCCCCAGATGCTCGCGAGGTGGAGCTTCGCGGGCACCTTGTCCCAGCCGAAGATCCAGACGCCGATGAAGGTGGCCTCGAGGAAGAACGCCAGCAGGCCCTCGAGCGCGAGGGGCGCGCCGAAGACGTCGCCGACGAAGCGCGAGTAGTCGGACCAGTTCATGCCGAACTGGAACTCCTGGACGATGCCGGTCACGACGCCCATGGCGAAGTTGATCAGGAAGATCTTGCCGAAGAACTGCGTCAGCTGGAGGTAGTGCACCCGGCCGGTGCGCACCCACGCGGTCTGGAAGACGGCGACGGTGAACGCCATGCCGATCGTGAGCGGCACGAACAGGAAGTGGTAGATGGTCGTGAGGCCGAACTGCCAGCGGGAGAGCAGCAGCGGGTCGAGCAGCTCGGTCATGAGCGGCCCGGTCCGCGGGCGGTGAGGGTCGAGAGCACTGTCGTCTTCTTCCTCGAGGGGGACGGAGGGCGTCACGTCGGCGGGACGATCTCAGCGTAGGACGAACGATAGACGACACGTGTTGCATAGGGGGGCGGCCGCCTCACGGCTGCCTGTGAATAGGATCGGCCGGGTGAACGACGTGCTGACCGGCCTCCTCGACCTCGTGCAGTCGGTCGACCCGCTCCTCCGGACGCTCCTCGCGGGGCTCGCGATGGTGCTCGAGACCTCCGTGCTGCTCGGCCTCGTCGTGCCCGGCGACACCGTCGCCATCGTGTCGGCGACCGCCGTCGCGTCACCGCTCGAGGGGGTGCTGCTCGTCGCGGCGCTCGTGGTCGGCTCGCTGGTGGGCGAGAGCGTCGGCTTCGCCCTCGGTCGGCACTTCGGCCCCGCGATCCGCCACAGCCGGCTCGGCCGGCGACTCGGCGAGGCGAACTGGGCCCGCGCCGAGGCCTACCTCGCGCGGCGGGGCGGCATCGCCGTCTTCATCTCCCGCTTCTTGCCCGTGCTGCACTCGCTGATCCCCCTCACGGTCGGCACGAGCCCCATGCGCTACCGCACCTTCCTGACCTGGACGACCCCGGCCTGCCTGCTCTGGGCCACGGCGTACGTGTCGGTCGGCGCCGCGGCCGCCGGGAGCTACCGCGAGCTCGCGGACCAGCTGCACCAGGCGGGCTACGTCTTCGTCGGCATCGTCGCCGTGTTCCTCGTGCTCGTGCTGGTGGTGAAGAAGGTCGTCCACCGGCGGGAGGCGCGGCACATGACGCACGGGGACGGTCGCCCCCCGGAGGACGACGGCCACCTCTGAGCCGCGACGCCGGCCCCCGGCGCCTGCCCCAGGGCCTGCCCCGGCACGACGGAGGGGCCGGGCGCTGTGCGCGCCCGGCCCCTCCGGTGGTGTGGACCGACGATCAGCCGATGAGGTCCTTCGACGTCAGGTAGTCCTTCGCGATGGTGGCCGACGACTCCTGGTCGGTCTGGCTCTTCGCGTTGAGCTCCTGCAGGTCCTTCGCCGACAGGGCGGCGTCGACGGCGTCGATGATGTCCTGCGCGCCCTGGTCGACCTTGTCGGAGACGATCGGCACCACGTTCTGCGGCAGGATCATGTTCTCCGGGTCGTCGAGGGTGACGAGGTCGTTCTCGGCGATCAGGGGGCTGGCGGTGTAGACGTCGGCGAGCTGGACGCTGCCGTCGAGGAGGGCCTTGACCGTGAGGGGGCCGCCTCCGTCGTCGATGGGGGTCGAGGTGACGTCGACGCCGTAGATGCTCTTCAGCCCGGGAGGGCCGTAGGGGCGCTCGGCGTTCTCCGGCGGCGCCCCGACGGCGAGGGTGCCGTCGTAGTCCTTGAGGTCGGCCAGGCTCGTGATGTCGTTCTCCTCGGAGAACTCCTTGGTCACGGTGTAGCTGTCCTGGTCGGACGCCTCGGAGGCGGTGAGCGCGGTCAGGCCCTCCGGGAGGGCGTCGGCCAGGGCGGCCTCGACCTCCTCGGGCGACTTCGCCGTCGACTCCTTGTCGTAGTACTGCAGGAGGTTGCCGGTGTACTCGGGGAAGACGTCGATGTCGCCGGACTCGAGCTCGGGGAGGTAGACCTCGCGCTGGCCGATCTGGTACTCGCGCTGGACGGTGTAGCCGCCGTCCTCGAGGGCCTGGGCGTAGAGCTCGGCGATGATCTCGTTCGAGTAGTACTGCTGCGAGCCGACGACGATGGTGTCGGACGACGCCGAGGCATCGCCTCCTCCGTCGCTCAGCGGGTCGCTCGACGCGCACCCTGCCAGGGCCACCATGGCCCCGATCGCGACCGCACCGAGAACGGTGAGCCGGCCTTTCTTCGCTGTGTTGATCACTGTGTTCCTTCCTGGAGGGATGTTGCCTTCGCCGCGGCCGACCGAGAGGTCGTCACGCGGGTGTCGAGGGGGCGCCCCGCGGCGGTGACGCCGACCGGGACGACGAGTCGCTGGAGCACCGAGAAGACGACCTCGAGCACGACGGCGAGGGCGATCACGACGATCGACCCCGCGAACATCTGCGTGTAGTCGTTCGACCGGAGGCCCGTGAAGATGTAGATGCCCAGGCCGCCGGCGCCCACGGTGGCCGCGATGGTGGTCGTGGCGACGACCTGCAGCAGCGCGGAGCGGAGCCCGCCGATGAGGAGGGGCAGGCCGAGCGGGAGCTCCACGCGCGTGACGATCTGCCACTCCGTCATGCCGACCGCGCGGGCCGCGTCGATCGTCGCGCGGTCGACGGCCTCGAAGCCGGAGTACGCCCCGGCGAGGATGGACGGGATCGCGAGCACCACGAACGCGATCATCGGCGCGCTGATGCCGATGCCGAGCAGGAGCGCGAGGAGGAAGACGATGCCGACGGTGGGCAGGGCCCGGACGCCGCCGGTGAGCGCGACCGCGACCGTGCGCCCCTTGCCGGTGTGCCCGATCAGGAACCCGAGCGGGATCGCGACCACGGCCGCGATGAGCACGGCGATCACCGAATAGGTGACGTGCTGCCCGAGACGGGCCGGCACGCCGTTCGCCCCCGTGAGGTGGACCGGGTCGCCGAGCCACGCCAGGGCGTCGAGGAAGGCGTTCACGCGGTCACCTCCTCGGCCGTGCGGACGCGGCGCCGGTCGCGCGCACCCTGGTCGGCCCAGGGCAGGAGGACGCGACCGAGGAGGACGAGCAGGCCGTCGAGCACGAGGGCCATGACGATCGTCAGCACGATGCCCGTGCCGATCTCGGCGAGGATGCTGCGTTGCAGGCCGTCGTTGAAGAGCAGGCCCAGCCCGTTGATGCCGAGGATGCCGCCGACGGTCGCGAGGCTGACGGTGCTGACGACGACCACGCGGAGACCGGCGAGCAGGACGGGGCCGGCGAGCGGGAACTCGACGCGCCAGAAGCGCTGCCAGCCGGAGTACCCCATCGCCGTGGCCGACTGCAGCACGTCGGGCTCGACGGCCCGGAGGCCGTCGGCGGTTGAGCGCACCATGAGGGCCACGCCGTACAGGGTCAGCGCCACGATGAGGTTGGTGTTGCTCCGCAGCGGGTAGAGGCCGATGATGCCGGGCAGCGCCACGAGCAGGGCGAACGACGGCACCGCGTAGATGAGGCCGGAGGCGGTGAGCAGCACCCCGCGGACGACCGGGAAGCGGTTGGCCAGCCACCCGATCGGCAGCGAGATCACGAAGGCCAGGATCACGGGCGGCACGCTCAGCCCGAGGTGGACCAGCGTCTTGTCCCAGATGTAGTCGGTGTTCGACCAGATCCAGTTCACGACGCGTGCCCACCCTGCGCCGGGGCACCCGGCGCCCCGGGGGCACCGGCCTCTGCCTGGAGCACGGGCACGGGCTGCGTGAGGACGCCCGTCGTGCGACCGGACTCGTCGACCACGACCTGGCCCGTCGCGGTCTGCTCGATGTGCAGCGCGCGCTTGCCGCGGTTCGACCCGACGAAGTCGGCGACGAAGTCGCTCGCCGGGTCGGAGAGGATCTCGGCGGGCGTGCCCTGCTGGGCGATCCGGCCGCCCTTCTCGAGGATGACGACCTGGTCGCCGAGGTAGAAGGCCTCGTCGATGTCGTGGGTCACGAACACGACGGTCTTGTCGAGCTCGCGCTGCAGCCGGATGAGCTCCTGCTGGAGGTCGGAGCGGACGAGGGGGTCGACCGCGCCGAACGGCTCGTCCATCAGGAGGATGTTCGGGTCGACGGCGAGGCCGCGGGCCACGCCCACGCGCTGCTGCTGCCCGCCCGAGAGCTGGCTCGGGTAGCGGTCCGCCAGCGAGCGGTCGAGGCCGACGGTGTCCATCAGCTCCAGCGCGCGCTCGCGGGCCTCCTTCTTGCCGACGCCCTTCAGCACGGGCACGGTGGCGATGTTGTCGACGACCTTGCGGTGCGGGAGCAGGCCCGAGTTCTGCATCACGTAGCCGATGCTGCGGCGCAGGGCCACCGGCTCGAGGCCGGCGATCGACTGACCGTCGATCTCGATGGTGCCCGAGGTGGCGTCGACCATCCTGTTGATCATCCGCAGGATGGTCGTCTTGCCGCAGCCGCTCGACCCGACGAAGACGGTGGTCCTGCGGGAGGGGATGACGAGGCTGAAGTCGTCCACGGCGCGGGTGCCGTCGGGGTACTGCTTGCTCACCGAGCGGAACTCGATCATGGGTGGCTCATTCCTCGTGGGCAGCACGGATCGACACTTGCCAGGGCCACCACCCAACCACACTCCCCCGACGGGGGCACCTCGTCGCCGCCTCCGTGGCCGAGTCGTGACGCAGAACGGCCGCCGACGCCGCGCTGGGCGGACGACGGCGGCCGGGCCGCGGAGGGACGGTGAGGAGGCGGGTCAGGCCACCGTGAGGACGGGCTCGAGGTAGCCCCGCACGGCTCGACGGCACTCCTCGACGAATCGGGGGTCGCCGTCGCCGCCGGCGACGAAGGCCCGCGCCAGGAGCGCGTCGCCGATCTCGACGACGACCTGGACGGCCAGGTCGCTCGCGTCGTCGCGGACGACGCCGAAGCGGTCGGCGAGGAGGGCGGAGAGGCTCTCGGCCAGGGGGTGCGCGGCCGGCGCTCCCCCGTCGGCGCCCAGCTCGGGGGCGTCGCTGAAGCTCACGGACCGGAAGCCCGGCTCGGAGCGGTACATCTCGACCTCCGTGTCGATGACGGCGTCGAGGGCCTGACGCCAGTCGTCGACGCCGTCGGCGGCCACCGCCGCCGACACGCCGGCGACGAGACGCTGGGTGCAGCGGAGCGCCAGGGCGTCGACGACCGCGATGCGGTCGGGGAAGTAGCGGTAGACAGTGCCGATGGAGGCGCCGGCGCGCTCGGCGACCATGGCGGTCGTGAGCCGCTCGTAGCCGATCTCGTCGATGATCGAGGCCGCGGCGTCGAGCAGGCCCGTGAGGCGCGCGGTGCTGCGCGCCTGGACCGGCTCGTTCCTGAGCAGTGACGATCCCCCGGGCAGTGCTTCATTGACGTCGGTGACGAGCAACGTTCCTCCTTGGTGCGGTGCCGGCGGGTGCCGGGCACGGTGCTGGACGTCGGGGCCGGCCGTCGGTCGACGGCGGCGCGCAGGCCCGCCTGACCGGCCTCGCGGGCGCCCCGTCGGGGGCTCCGGCGACCGGGTGTCGGCCACTGTCGGTCGCTGCCCCGAGAATGGACGCATGTGCGGACGATTCGTGATGGCGCGCGCCTCGAGCGACCTGGTGGCCCTGTTCGACGTTGATGTATCGGGTGACACTCTCCCAGACCCTTCCTGGAACATCGCTCCGACCCGCCCGGTGTCGCTGCTCGTCGACGCCGCGCCCCGGGGCGACGACGCGGGCGGGCCGCCGGTGCGACGGCTCGCCTCGGCGCGGTGGGGCTTCGTCGCGGCGGGCTCCCCCGGCCCCGTCGGCGCCCCCCTCTTCAACGCCCGGGTCGAGACCGCGGCCGAGAAGCCCACCTTCCGCGAGGCCGTCGTCTCTCGACGCGGGCTCGTGCCCGCCAACGGCTGGTACGAGTGGCAGGTCCGGCCGGACGGCAGCAAGCGCCCGGTCTACGTGAGCCTGCCCGACGACGAGGTGATGCTCTTCGCCGCCCTGTACGAGTGGTGGCGCGACCCGGCGGCCGCCGTGGGGTCGCCGTCTCGGTGGCTGCTCTCGACGGCGGTGCTGACCCGCGCCTCCTCGGGGCCCTTCGCCGAGGTGCACGACCGCATGCCCGTGCTGGTCGGGGCCGACGTCATGGACGACTGGCTCGACCCGGAGACCGAGGGCGACGACGACCTGCTGCAGGGGGTCTCGGGGCTCGTCGACGAGGTCGCCGCCCGGCTGCAGGTGCACGAGGTGTCGCCCGAGGTCGGCCGCGTCGGCGTCGACTCGCCGTCGCTGGTCGACCCGGTCTGACCCGTCAGCGCGCGGCGGCGTGGGAGGATGACCGCATGCCCGACCCCCGAACGGTGACGTCGTCCGCCGTCGAGCCCCTCCTGCACCGCGCCGCCCGACTCGAGAACTCGGTGCACCGGTTCCGCGAGAAGCGGGCCCGCAAGCGGGGGCTGCTCCCGACGATCGTGCCGTACTCGGGCTACGGCTCGGCCGGCTGGGTGCGGGTGCTGTCGCGCGTGCTCCTCACGCGCACGGGCTCGCTCGACGGCACCGACCGCCTCAACGTGCGCGGCTGGCGGAGCTTCACCAGCGTGCCGGTCGAGCGGGCCGTCGTCGACGTGACGGTCGGCGGCCGCACCGTGCAGGTCACCACCGACCGCGGCGGGGTGCTCGACGCCCGGATCGAGGTCGACCTCGAGCCGGGGTGGCACCTCGTCACCCTGAGCACCGAGGGCTCGCCGCCGATCGAGGCCCCCGTGGTCGTGATCGACGCCGACGCCCGCTTCGGCATCGTCTCGGACATCGACGACACGGTCATGGTCACCTCGCTCCCCCGCCCCTTCCTCGCGGCGTGGAACACGTTCGTGCTCAACGAGCACGCCCGGCGCCCGGTGCCCGGCATGGCCGTCCTCTACGAACGGCTGCACACGGCCGCGGGCGGCTGCCCCGTGATCTACCTGTCGACCGGCGCCTGGAACGTCGCACCGACGCTGTCGCGCTTCCTGTCGCGCAACCTCTACCCGAGCGGCCCGTTGCTGCTGACCGACTGGGGGCCGACCCACGACCGGTGGTTCCGCAGCGGCCGCCTGCACAAGCAGGGCTCGCTCGACCGTCTCGCCGAGGAGTTCCCCGACATGCGGTGGCTGCTGGTCGGCGACGACGGGCAGCACGACGAGGAGCTCTACGGGCGGTTCCTCCGCGACCACCCGGAGAACGTCGCGGCCGTCGCGATCCGCCAGCTGTCGCCCAGCGAGGCCGTCCTGGCCGGCGGGCGCTCGCGCTCCGAGCACGCGCAGGGCAGCGACGCCGTCTGGGTCTCCGCCCCGGACGGCGCCGGGCTGTGGGAGCAGCTCGTCGACACCGACGTCGTCCCCCGCTCGGGAGACACCCGCCTCTGATACAGGGAAATCCCGTCATGGGAGGCGTTCTCGTGTCCTATCATCAGAAGATCAGGTACAGGAGCGACATGACCGAGATCACCGACCAGCCCGACGCTGCCCGCTCCACCCAGGAGTGGGAGGTGCGGATCGGCGCCCAGGTGCGTGCCCGACGCCTCGACCAGGGCCTCGACCAGATCTCGCTCGCGCGCCTCGCCGACGTGTCGACCAGCACCCTCCAGTCGCTCGAGAACGGCCGTGGGAGCACCGTGCGGAGCCTCGTGCGGGTGCTCCGGGCGCTCGGGGCGGAGTCGGCCCTCGACACCATCGCCCCGCACAGCGACGTGAGCCCGCTCGACGTGCTGCGCTCGGCGCCGGCGGCCCCCCGCCGTCGGGTCTACCGCCCCCGGGGCCCCCGGGCCAGCCGCGTCGTGCGCGACGACGCGGGGCGACGCGGCGAGCGCCCGTCCGGAGGGACCGGCGAGTGAGCTGGGTGCCGGTGCCCGCCGTCGAGGTGAGCGCCTGGGGCATGCGCGTCGGCGCGGTCGCGCCCGACCCCCGGCTCGGGGCGTACGTGTTCGAGTACTGGCCCGACTGGGTCGAGCGGGGCATCGAGCTCGCGCCGCTGACGATGCCCACCCGGGTGCGGCGCCACGTCTTCCCGCAGCTGCCGGAGGCGACGTTCCACCGCCTCCCCGCCCTGCTGGCCGACGCGCTGCCCGACGACTTCGGCAACGCGGTGATCGACGCCTGGCTGGCCCGGCAGGGCGTCTCGCGGGCGGCGGTGACGCCGCTCGACCGGCTGGCCTACATGGCCGACCGCGCGATGGGCGCCCTCGAGTTCCGGCCTTCGCGGGGCCCGCGCCACCGAACGACGAGCGCGGTCGAGCTGAGCGCCCTGGTCGAGGGCGCCCGGAGCGTGCTCGACGGGAGCTTCGCGGACGACGAGGGAGCGGAGTCGGCGATCCGGTCGCTGATCCAGGTGGGCACCTCGGCGGGCGGGGCGCGGGCCAAGGCCGTCGTCGCCTGGGACAGGGCGACGGGCGAGGTGCGGTCGGGCCAGCTCCCGGCTCCCGAGGGGTTCGAGCACTGGCTGCTGAAGCTGGACGGCCTCGGCGCCGACGTCGAGCTCGGCCAGGGCTCGGCCACGGGCCGGGTCGAGTACGCGTACTCGTTGATGGCGAGGGCGGCGGGCATCGAGATGAGCGAGTGCCGACTGCTCGAGGAGGGGGGCCGGGCGCACTTCATGACGCGGCGGTTCGACCGGTCGCCGGAGGGCAAGGTGCACTCGGTCACCCTCTGCGGGACGGCCCACCTCGACTACCGGCAGCGCCAGGCCCACGACTACGGGCAGCTCTTCGACGCCGTCGCCCGGCTCGGCGGCGGGCCCGAGGCGCGGGCGCAGGTGTTCCGGCGGATGGTCTTCAACGTGCTCGCGGCCAACAACGACGACCACACGAAGAACGCGTCGTTCCTGCTGAGGTCGCCGACCGCCCCGTGGGAGCTCTCCCCCGCCTACGACGTGACGTTCGCGCACAACCCGACCGGCCGGTGGACGTACCAGCACCTGATGGGGGTGGACGGCGTCTTCCGCGACGTCGCGCGGGCCGACGTCATGAGGCTGGCGGACCGCCACCTCGTGCCGGGCGCCTCCGACGTCGTCGACGAGGTGCGCGACGCGGTGGCGCGCTGGCGGAGCTTCGCCGACGAGGCGGGCGTCCCCGGCCGCGTCGTGGGCCACGTCGAGGAGTCGCTGCCCCGCTGGTGACTCCCCCCTGGCCGATGTCGGTGGGACTTCGTACACTCCTGGTCGAACGAGGAGGCGACGTGAAGGTCGACGAACAGGTGCCGGTCGAGACCACGGAGGGCGGGGCGCCCCTCCGCTTCGTCTGGCGCGGGGTGGTCTACGGCGTCGTCAGCGCCCCCGAGATGTGGATGACCCGTCGGGAGTGGTGGCGCTCGGCGCCCCGGGCGCCCCGGGGCCTCGGGGCGGAGCTGCTCGAGCTGCCGGTGTGGCGCGTCGACGCCCTGCCGCTCACCGACGGGGCGCACCGCATCGACGGCACCTTCGACCTCGCGCTCGACCCGGCGGAGGGCGGCACCTGGCTGCTGCTCGGCGTCTACGACGACACCGTAGAGCAACAGCTCTTCGCCTGAGGGGGCCGACACCCGACGAGCGCCCGGGGCACCGGCGAGCGCGGCGGGAATGCACGGCCCGCCGGAGCCGTTCTCCCGCTGGGCCTCGGCAGACAGGGAGGTGCCCATGACCGTCATCCGGTGGTTGTTCGACGCGCAGCTGGTGATCGGCGACCAGACGATCCTCTGGCGCGAGATCGTCGGCAACGTGTTCGGGCTGCTCAGCGCCCTCGGCGGGATGCGCCGGAAGGTGTGGGCCTGGCCGGTCGGCATCGTGGGCAACGCCCTCCTCTTCACCGTCTTCCTCGGGGCGGTCTTCGACACGCCCAACCCGGTCAACCTCCTCGGCCAGGCCGGTCGGCAGGTCATGTTCATCGCCGTGTCGATCTGGGGCTGGTGGCGCTGGCGCCAGAGCCGCGGCGGCGACGCGGGCACCGCGGTCGAGCCGCGCTGGGCCGGTGCCCGCAACCGGGCCCTGCTCGTCGTGGGCCTGGTGGGCGGCACCGCCCTGCTGACCCCCGTGTTCAGCGCCCTGGGCTCCTACGAGCCGGTCTGGGCCGACGCCTGGATCTTCACCGGCTCGCTGCTGGCCACCTGGGGCATGGCGAAGGGCTGGGTGGAGTTCTGGCTCATCTGGGTCGCGGTCGACCTCGTCGGCACGCCCCTGCTCTTCAGCGCCGGCTACTACGCCTCCGGGCTGATGTACGTCTTCTACGGCGCCTTCACGCTCGCCGGGTTCTTCGTCTGGGCCCGCGCCAGGAAGCAGAAGCCGCTGGTCGAGACCCAGTGGCCCGACCCCACGCTCCAGCGCCGCTGACCGAGGGCTGAGGGGGCGACTCCCCCGGCGTGCTCACCACCCCGTCTGGTTCGATGGCGCCATGCCCCTGCCCATCGAGAACTACGCCCTGATCGGCGATCTGCACACGGGGTGCCTCGTCGGCACCGACGGCAGCATCGACTGGTCGTGCCTGCCGCGCTTCGACTCCGCCTCCGTCTTCGGCGCCCTCCTGGGCGACCGCGACCACGGCCGCTGGCTCGTCGCGCCGACGGAGGCAGGGGCGACGGCGACCCGCCGCTACGTCGACGACACGTTCGTGCTCGTGACGCGCTGGACGACGTCGACCGGCGTCGTCGAGGTCACCGACCTCATGCCCGTCGGCGACCGGCGGGCCGACGTCGTGCGTCGCGTGACCGGCATCGAGGGCACGGTGCGGATGCAGGAGGACCTCCGCATCCGGTTCGGCTACGCCGCCGCGCTGCCCTGGGTGCGCCAGCTGCCCGAGGGCGACGAGACCGCCCTCGTGGCCATCGCCGGCCCCGACGCGGTCGTGGTCCGCGGGCCCCACCTCACGGCGGCCGACCACACCCACGCCGCCGAGTTCGACGTGGCGGCCGGCGAGACCGTCGACATGACCTTCACCTGGTACCCCTCGCACCGCGAGCCGCCGACCGCTCCCGACGTCGACGCCGTGCTGGCCGACACCGTCCGCTGGTGGCAGGCCTGGGCCGCCCGCTCGCAGGAGCCTTCGGCCTACGACCGCGAGGTGCGCCGCTCGCTGCTGATCCTCCGGGCCCTCACGAACGAGGACACGGGCGGCATCGTCGCCGCCGCGACGACGAGCCTGCCCGAGTCGTTCGGCGGCTCGCGCAACTGGGACTACCGCTACGTGTGGCTGCGCGACGCGTCGATGACCCTCCAGGCGCTCATCCTGCACGGCTTCGCGGAGGAGGCCGAGAAGTGGCGCGGCTGGCTGCTCCGCGCGATCGCCGGCGACCCCGCCGACGTGCAGATCATGTACGGGCTCGCCGGCGAGCGGTACCTGCACGAGAGCGAGCTGGAGCACCTGCCGGGCTACGAGGGCGCCTCGCCCGTCCGGCTCGGCAACGCCGCGTTCACGCAGTACCAGGGCGACATCTTCGGCGAGGTCATGGTCGCGCTGCACGAGGCCCGCCAGCTCGGGGTGGCCGAGTCCGAGTACTCATGGCCGCTGCAGCGCGCCTTGATGCAGTACGTCGAGGACAACTGGACCCGCCCCGACAACGGCATCTGGGAGATCCGCGGCGAACCGCAGCACTTCACCCACTCGCGCGTCATGATCTGGGCCGCCCTCGACCGCGCCGTCCAGGGCGTCGAGCAGTTCGGGCTCGACGGGCCCGTCGACCGGTGGCGGAGCCTCCGCGACGAGGTCCGTGCCGAGGTCGAGGAGCAGGGCTGGGACGCCGACCGGGGCACGTACACCCAGCACTACGGCTCGGCCGAGGTCGACGCCTCGCTGCTGCAGCTCGCCCAGGTGGGCTTCGTCGCCCCGGACGACCCGCGCATGCTCGGCACCGTCGCCGCGATCGAGCACGACCTGCTGCAGGACGGCCTGCTGCTCCGCTACCGCACCGAGTCGGGCGTCGACGGCCTCGAGGGCACGGAGCACCCCTTCCTCACCTGCTCGTTCTGGCTGGCGGAGCAGTACGCCCGGTCGGGGCGCGTGGAGGACGCCGTGACGCTGATGGACCGCCTCGTCGGCTGGTGCAACGACGTCGGCATGCTCTCGGAGGAGATCGAGGTGGCCACCGGCCGCCACGTCGGCAACACCCCGCAGGCGCTCTCGCACCTGGCCCTCGTGCGCGCCGCCGACGCGATCGGCGGGGCGCTCGACGCACGTCGCTGACGCGATCGGCGGCGCGCTCGACGCACGTCGCCGACGCGATCGGCGGCGCGCTCGACGCACGGCGCTGACGGAGGCCCGTCCGTCGAGACGGCGTCGTCCGCCGGCCGGGGCGGACACGACGAGGCCGCCCTGCCGGTGGGCAGGGCGGCCTCGTCGTGGGGCGGCGCTCAGGGCGCCGTCGGACGGTCGGCGTCGATCAGGCGGGCCAGTCCGCGGGGCCGGTCGACCCGGCCGCGTAGGTGTCGAGCGGCACGTCGCCGGCCGTCCAGGCGTCGACGACGGGCGCGACGATGGCCCAGCAGCGCTCCGCGACGTCGCCGCGGATCGACAGCGTCGGGTCGTCGTGGAAGATCCCGCTGAGCACCTCGCCGTAGGGCGTGAGCTCGGGCTTGCCCAGCGTGACCTGGAAGGTGGACTTCTCCAGGTCGAAGGGGTTGCCCTTGCCGTTGGTGGTCACGCCGAGCTCCATCGTCTCGGGGCTGATCTCGATGCGGAGCGTGTCGGGGGTCGACGATCCGTTCAGGCCCTCGGGCAGCGCGGGGACGGGCTTGAAGGTGATCAGCACCTCCTTGCGGATCTTCGTCATGCCCTTGCCGGAGCGCAGGATGAAGGGCACGCCGGCCCAGCGACGGGTCTTGACCTCGAACTCGACCTCGGCGAGGGTCTCGGTCTGGCGCTCGTTGTCGACGCCCTCCTCGTCGGAGTACGACGGGACGTCCTTGCCGTCGATCGTGCCGGCCGTGTACTGCGCCCGGCGGCTCGAGGCGACGGGGTCGCCGCCCTTGACCCAGGTCGCCCGGAGCACGCGCGCGATCTCGCTGCGCAGCTCGACCGAGTCGATGCTCGACGGCGCGTCCATCGCGATGACGGCGAGCACCTGCAGGAGGTGGCTCTGGATCATGTCGACGAGGGCGCCGGCCTTGTCGTAGTACTGCGCACGGCCCTCGAGGCCGAGGACCTCGTCGTAGAAGATCTCGACCTTCTCGATGTTCTCGCCGTTCCAGACCGGTTCGAAGAGGCGGTTCGCGAAGCGGAGGCCGATCATGTTGAGGACGGTCGCGCGGCCGAGGAAGTGGTCGGTCCGGTGGATGCGCTCCTCCGGGACGATCTTCAGCAGCTCGGCGTTCAGCTCACGCGCGCTCTCCTCGTCGGAGCCGAAGGGCTTCTCGAGGGCGAGGCGCAGGCCGTCGGGCAGGTCGATCTCGGCGAGCGCCTGGATCACGCGGGTGCTGATCGCCGGGGGCAGCGCGAAGTACATCACCGGGGTGCCCTCGGAGGCCTCGAAGAGGGCCTTGAGGTGCTCGACCGTGGTGGGGTCGCCCTGCATGTAGCGACTGGAGGCGAGGGTCTTCTTCGCGAGGTCGCTGCCGGCGTCGCCGTTGAAGGCCGTCTTGACGACGCCGTCCCACTCCTCAGGGGTGCGCTCGCTGCGGCCGGTGCCGATGAGCTGGACGTCGACGCCGCGGTCGCTCTTCAGGAGGCTGGCGAGGCCGGGCAGCAGGAGTCGCTCGGTGAGGTCGCCCGAGGCTCCGAGGATGATGAGGGTGGTGGTGTCGGTCACTGTGCAGCTTTCGTGAGGGCGGCGAACTCGTCGTCGCTGAGGTCGATCTGGGCGGCGGCGACGTTGTCCTCCAGGTGCGAGACGCTGGACGTGCCGGGGATGGGGAGCATGACCGGCGAGCGCCGGAGCAGCCACGCGAGGGCGAGCTGCGAGGGGGTGGCGTCGTGCTCGGTCGCGAGGGCGTCGAGCGGCCCGCCCGGCGCGGCGAGCGCGCCGGTGGCGAGCGGGAACCACGGGATGAAGGCGATGCCCTCGGCCTCGCTGTGGTCGAGCAGCGCCTCGGCGTCGCGGGAGGCGAGGTTGTAGAGGTTCTGGACGGAGGCGATGGTCGCGGTCTGCTGCGCCTCCTTGAGCTCGTCGACGGAGACCTCGGAGAGGCCGATGTGGCGGATCTTGCCCTCCTGCTGCAGGGCGGCGAGCTCGCCGACCTGGTCGGCGAGGGGCACGGCCGGGTCGATGCGGTGCAGCTGGAAGAGGTCGATGCGGTCGAGCCCGAGGATGCGCAGGCTCATCTCCACCTGCTGGCGGAGGTACTCGGGGCGGCCGACGGGCCGCCAGTCGCCGGGGCCCGGGCGGGTGAGGCCGGCCTTGGTGGCGATGACGACGTCGTCGCCGTAGGGGTGCAGGGCCTCGCGCAGCAGCGGCTCGGCCACGTCGGGGCCGTAGGAGTCGGCGGTGTCGAAGAAGGTCACGCCGAGCTCGACGGCCCGGCGGATGACCCGGACGGCCTCGTCGTGGTCGCGGGGCTGGCCCCAGACCCCCTCGCCGGTGAGCTGCATGGTGCCGTACCCGAGGCGGGTGACGGGGAGGTCGCCTCCGATGGTGAACTGCCCGGAGGCAGCCGCCGACGGGGACGTGGTGTCGGTGGTCATGGTCGTCCTTCCTCGATGCGGGCCGAGAGCTGCGGACGACGAGCGCGTCCGCGCCGGTGTGCTGGGGGCCCCGGTGGGTCAACGCGACGGGCGGCGGACCATTCCCGGCCCCCGCGGGGCCGCCCGGGGAGGGCAGCGCGTCGCGCTCGGGCGCCGGTGCCCGGTCAACCGTACTGCTCCCGCGGGGAGCACGTTCACCGGCGGGGCTCGGTGTCGCGGGGCGCGGTGGGGTCGTCGACGGGGCCGGTGCTGTCGGTGCCGCCCTCGGTCGGTTCGTCGCCCGCGCGGCCGTCGGCGGGGCCGGTGTCGCCCTCGGAGTCGCTCCCCGCGCCTCCCCCGCCCTCGTCGGCCTCCCCCGCGTCGTCGTCGGGTCGGGGCGCCGTGGTGTCGTCGGGGTCGAGCGCGGCGATGATGCGGCCCATCGACACGGCGATCGAGACGCCCCCGCTGGTGTCGGTGGTGGGCAGGTGCCGGTGCTCGTCGATCCCCTCCCAGAGGTCGGCGACCCGGCGCCGGGCCTCGACGAACGCGTCGACGTCGTCGCCGCCCCGGAGCCGGACGACCTCGGCGACGGCGTGCGCGGCGCGGGCGACGACCGGCGCGAGCTCCTCGACGATGCCGATCTGGCGGCCGATGCGGCGCCCCAGGATGCCGGAGACCTCCGCCATGTCCTGGAGGTGGAACCCGACGCGCTCGAAGACGACGAGGTCGGCGTACTCCTGGCCGAGGTCGCGGCGCCGGAGCTTCCAGCGCGGGTTGAGCCGTCGGGACTCGTCGGCGTACTGCACGGCGTCGCGCACCCGCCGGAGGGTGCCGGGCAGCTCCGCCACACGGCGCTCCCAGTCGTCGTCCTCGAGCGGCCAGCGGGCCTCGAAGACCGCGGCGACGTCGTCGGTGCGGTCGGCGAGCGAGGCCTGCAGCGAGCGCAGCCGCTCGTCGGCCCGCCCGGCGTAGAGCGGCGGCACGAGGAGGTAGTTGACCGTCAGCCCGACCACGACGCCGACCGCGACCTGGATGACGTAGCCCGTCGAGTAGTCGGCCTGGTCGCCCTCCGTGGTCGCGCTGCCGCCGAGCAGCAGCACGAAGAGCCCGGCCGTGAGCACCCAGTCCCTCCCGGCGCCGAGCCGGCGGATGCCCGCGAGCAGCGTCCCCACGCCGACGACCGCCGCGACGGCGAGCACGCCGGGCTGCCCCTCCTGGAGCGAGAAGACGACCGTGGCCAGCACGATGCCCACGACGAGGCCGAGCAGGGTCTGCACCCCCTGGCGGAGCGACGCCTTGATGGTCGGGTACATCGCGATCACCGCGCCGAGCGGGGCGTAGTACGGGTACTCGGCCGCCACGCCGGGCACGTGCGGCGCCAGCCAGTAGGCGAGGGCCGCGGCGAGCGCCGCCTTCACGGCCAGCAGGAGGCGCGGCTGGCCGAGCAGGACGCGCGCCCACCGCGAGGCGGTGCGGACGTCGCCCCGGACGTCGGGGCGGGAGCCGCTCGGGCGTCGATCGGGCATGCACCGATGATGACAGCCCGGCGGCGGCGCGGCCCGGCCGAGGACGTACACTGATCGAACACACGTTCGACCCGACCTGGCCGGGGTCCTGACTCGGAGCACGACCATGCGCTTCACCCACCTCCACGTGGCCTCCTCGTTCAGCGCGCACCACGGCACGACCCCGCCCGCCCAGCTGGTCGAGCGGGCGGCGGCCGACGAGGCCGACGCCCTCGCGATCACCGACCGTGACGGGCTCTACGGCGCGATCCGGCACATCGGGGCCTGCCGGGCGGCGGGCATCGACCCGATCGTCGGGGTGGAGCTGGGCTGCGCCGACGACCGAGCCGAGGCGACGACGACCACGGCGACCGGCAGCCGGACGGCCGCCTCCGCCGCGGCCCCGGTCGACCGGGTCGTCGTGCTCGCCCACGGCTCCGGCGAGGGCCGGGCCGGGGAGGGCTGGGCGTCGCTCTGCCGCCTGATCAGCGCCGCGCACGGCCGGGCGACGCGCCGGGCGGCGGGCAGCGCCAACAGCACGGCGACCATCGGGCGCTCCCGGCTGCGGGCGTTCCTGCGGGGCGAGGAGGGCGCCTCCGCCACCGTGCTGCTGGGCCCCGACTCCGACGTGGGCCGGCTGGTGCGCGAGGGGCGCAGCACCGCGGCCGCCGCCTCCCTCGCCGACTGGGCCCGCGAGCTGCCCGGGGGCGTCGTCGTCGAGGTCGTCTGCCACCTCACCGAGCCCGGCGAGAGCCGGAGCGTGCGGCACGCGGCCCGGATGCTCGAGCTCGCCGAGCACGTGGGGGTGCCGGCGGTGCTGACCAACGCAGTGCGCTACCTCGACGCCGACGGCGCGGTGACGGCCGACGTGCTCGACTCGGCGGGCCACCTGGCACCGCTCGGCTCGTTCACGCCCCAGCCCAACGCGCAGGCGACCCTGAAGAACGGCGAGGCCATGTGGGCGATCGCCCACCTCGTCGCCGACGCCTCGTCGCTGTCGCGCCGGGCGGCGGAGGAGATGCTCGCCGCGACGGAGCGGCTGGCCGACCGCTGCCGGCTCGACCCCGACGCCGACCTCCGCTGGCGGCAGCCCAAGGTGCCCGAGCTGAGCGCGATCGGCGTCGAGGGCGACCCCGACCAGGTGCTGCTCCGCCGGGCGGAGGCGGGGGTCACGGCCCGCTTCGGGCACGCGGGCCAGGGCCTCCGCCGCACCGTCGAGGAGAGGATGCGCTACGAGCTGGGCATCATCTCGGGCTTCGGCTTCGCCGGCTACTTCCTCACCGTCGCCGACGTCTCGCAGCTCATGCGCGACATGAGGGTCAGGAACGCCGCCCGGGGGTCGGGCGCGGGCAGCCTCGTCACCTACCTGCTCCGCATCTCGAACGTCGACCCGATCGAGCACGACCTGCTCTTCGAGCGGTTCCTCGGCAACAAGCGGGAGACCCTGCCCGACATCGACATCGACGTGGAGTCGGCCCGGCGGCACGAGATCTACCGGGCCATCTTCGACCGCTACGGCAGCAACCGGGTCACCCTCATGTCGATGCAGTCGACCTACCGGGGCCGGGGGGCCGTCCGTGACGCGGGCCAGGCGCTCGGCCTCGACGACGAGCAGATCGACATGGTCG
>Ga0308160_10001068_pt1 | contig 41873 bp, 43 predicted proteins | sample PhyFR1_FD_201036 | JGI IMG/M metagenome (GOLD analysis project Ga0308160, IMG submission 201036) | Phyllosphere microbial communities from UC Gill Tract Community Farm, Albany, California, United States - DLSLF.R1 | ecosystem: Host-associated > Plants > Phyllosphere > Unclassified | place: USA... | reverse complement strand
TTCCCATGCCGAACACGGAAGTTAAGCACTTGAACGCCGAAAGTAGTTGGGGGCTTCCCCCTGTGAGGATAGGACGTTGCCAGGCAAGTAAGAGACCGATCTGCATTTTGCAGGTCGGTCTTTTTGTAGTTTAGATTGGAAAGGACTGTAGGAGATGAAAGGTCGTATGCCGATTATTGAAGCACTTTGTGCTCATGTAGAAAGAAAAGCTACTTCCTGGCATGTTCCAGGACATAAAAATGGAACATTGTTCGAAGGATTACCGTCTTTTTTCGAATGGGATAAAACAGAATTGCGGGGGTTGGATGATTTTCATCATCCGGAAGAGGCCATTTATGAAGCAAAACTTTTATTACGTCAAGTCTATGAAGCACGTGACAGTCATTTTTTGATTAATGGATCGACAGTTGGTAATTGGGCAATGTTAGCTGCTGTCTCACAGCGGGGAAACCGGATATACGTTCAGCGTAATTCCCATAAATCAGTTTTTAATGCGTTGGAATGGCTTGGGTTATCCCCGATTTTATTGGAACCGGAAATAGATCCCTCCACAGGTATCAGCGGGAATGTTTCACGTGAAACATTGGAGGAAGCGTTAACGGCTTTTCCGGGAGGCGTTGCGGTCTTTTTAACTTCGCCGACCTATTACGGTGAAACGGCTCGAATCGAGGAGTTGCTTCCATTCACAACAGCATCTGGTATACCATTGTTGATTGACGAAGCCCATGGTGCTCATTTCGGGGAAGCGTTTGGCGTTCGTTCAGCGTTTGAACTGGGAGCCACTGCTGTTGTTCAATCAGCGCACAAGACGTTACCTGCCCTGACAATGGGAGCCTGGATCCATGAACGCTTTACGGATGACGAACGGAGAAGGTTAACAAGGGCTCTTCAGGCCTTTCAAACGTCCAGCCCGTCGTATCTGTTGATGGCTTCACTCGATTTTGCCCGTGAGTACCGTGAAAAATGGACGGTTTCCAATATGAAGTCTGTCCGGATCAGTCACGAACGCCTTCATCAGCAAATCAATCAATTGACAGATATAACGGCGTTTACGTTCGATGATTGGTCACGAATGATTTTGTCCTGTGAAGAATATTCCGGAAGTCAGTTAATCGAGGCGTTGGCGGATCAAGGACTGGATGCTGAGTTTGCTCTCGGACCACATGTGGTTTGTATCTTACCGCTACGAAGCATCGAGCCATTTGAACAGGATACCTGGATTAATCAGATCCAATTAGCGATCGAAACCCTAAAAGCGGAAGGAATTCCGGATAAAAGGTATATGGAACAACCGTTTATGGGTAAAATAAAGGTATCGTCCCTGGCTCGTCCACTCGATCAATTGGAAGACGCTGAGGCGGTCGAACAAACTTTTGAACAGTCAGTCGGATTGGTTTCACTTGAAACAATCATTCCCTATCCGCCCGGGATACCATTAATCCTACGGGGAGAACGGATAACAGCAGAACACATTACAATGATTGAACATTATATAAACACATCAATCCATCTGCAGGGCGGTGAGTTTCTCCACCAGGGGAAATTACGTGTGATACAGGAAGGAATTAGAGAATGACAGGAACATTTATTACAGTCGAAGGACCGGATGGTGCCGGAAAAACGACCCAGCTGCAATTACTTGCAGATCGATTGACGGCTGAAGGGTATGAGATCGTGATGACACGCGAGCCGGGTGGAACCCGAATCGGAAATGAAATTCGGTCATTGATTTTAAATCCTGATTTTCAAGAGATGGATGAGATGACTGAAATCCTCTTGTATGCAGCTTCACGGGCACAACATGTCAATGAATTGATTCGTCCGGCTCTTGCTGCTGGAAAAATTGTTTTATGCGATCGGTTCATCGATGCATCGATTGCCTATCAAGGGTATGGACTGGGTTATGCAATTGAACAGGTCCGTTCCATTAATCAGCAGGCAACAAACCATTTAACACCGGATCGAACGTATCTGTTTGATTTGACGGTGTCGGAATCGAAGCAACGAATGATGGACCGAGGGGCACTGGACCGAATCGAGCAACGTGATGATGCGTTCCGTCAACGGGTATACGATGGTTTTATGACGTTAGCGGTACAAGAACCGGAGCGTATTCAGTTGGTCGATGCCAATCAATCGATTGAAAGCTTACAAACGGAATTATGTCAGGATGTTTTGACGTATTTAAAAAAAAGGGAGAGATTATCATGAAAATGGTCATTACGATTGTTCAAGATAAAGATAGCCTACGTTTAGCAGAAGCATTGGTCGAACACGATTTTCGGGCAACAAAACTCGCGACGACAGGCGGTTTTCTCAAAGAAGGAAATACCACGTTCATGATTGGTGTCCAAAGTGAACGCTTGGATGATTTGATGCGTTTGATCAAAAAGAACTGTTCAAGTCGGGAACAAATGGTTTCACCGATTTCACCAATGGGCGGTCATGCCGATTCATATATTCCGTATCCGGTTGAAGTGCAGGTTGGCGGAGCAACGGTGTTCGTCTTGCCAATCGAAGGGTTTCATCAATTCTAATGCAGACATTTCATGAACTAGAACAAACTCAATCGGTCATTGCGACGATTTTGCGCAACTCGTTACAGACGAATCGTATCAACCACGCTTATATCTTTACGGGAGACTATGAGCCGCTTCTTTTAGAGGCGGCTCAATTGTTCGCCAAAAGCCTGTTTTGTGAACGTCGTGATCAAATCGAACCATGTCAAACGTGCCGGAGCTGCCGTCGGATGGACAGCGGAAACTTGGTCGACTATTATCAAATCGAACCGGACGGTGCGACGATAAAAAAAGAACAGATTCAGGAATTGATGCATGATTTATCCTTACGGGGTCTTGAAGGTGACCGCCAAATCTATGTGGTGACGCAGTCGCATAAAATGACACCCCAGGCGGCAAACAGCCTGCTGAAGTTCTTTGAAGAACCGGGAGCGGGAAAAGTAGCCATTTTGATTACGAATCAACCGCAATTGCTGTTGCCGACGATTCGTTCGCGAGGTCAATTATTAAGTTTTCGTCCGGCGGATCGCCTGTTGATCGGACAAGTCCTGTCCGAAAAAACGGGACGGGATAACGAATTGACTCAGCTGGCGGCCCGAGTCTATCCTAAAATAGAAGATGCAGAACAGGCATTAGTCGAAGACTGGTTTGTAAATGCGCGAGTGTCAGTGTTACAATTGATGGAGGAATTAGCGAATCGTCCGGCGGATTTACCATTGTTTGTCCAGGAGAAATGGATGAGTCAATTTAAAAATCGGCAAGATGCACGAATTGGTCTGGAACTGGTGACATGTTTCTTTGAAGATGTACTGCATCTTAAATTGAATCCGTCCTGGGAAACGATCACATATGCAAACAGCCGGCCATTACTGGAACAGATGGGTGGGAAAAGTCAGACGACGATCACACGGTGGCTGCAGGCAGTTCTCGCAGCCGTTAAGCGGATCGAAGCAAATGTTAATCCTCAATTAACAGTTGAGCGTCTCATGTTTGACTTACAGAAAGGGTAGAGCGATATGCTAGAAGTAGTAGGCGTTCGCTTTAAAGAAGCGGGCAAAATTTATTATTTTGCACCTGGACAAGAGTCATTATCACGAGGACAATCCGTCATCGTTGAGACAGTACGGGGCATTGAATACGGCGAAGTGGTGATTGCCGATAAACAAATGGACGAAGAAGATGTGGTCTTGCCATTGAAATCCATCCTTCGGGTCGCAGATGATAAAGATGCGATGATCGTTCGTGAAAATAAAATGGCAGCGTTTGATGCGCATGCTGTTTGTGTGGAAAAAATTCGTGAGCACAAACTCGATATGAAATTAGTCGATGTCGAATATACATTTGATCGCAATAAAGTCATTTTTTACTTCACGGCAGAAGGTCGTGTCGATTTCCGGGAACTCGTCAAAGATTTGGCGGCTGTTTTCCGGACACGCATTGAATTACGACAAATCGGTGTCCGTGATGAAGCGAAGTTACTGGGAGGAATCGGTCCATGTGGTCGTGTTCTCTGCTGCTCTTCGTTTTTAGGTGAATTTGAACCGGTCTCGATCAAGATGGCGAAAGATCAAAACCTATCCTTGAACCCGACGAAGATTTCTGGTGTCTGCGGTCGTTTGATGTGTTGCTTAAAATATGAAAATGACACGTATGAAGAAATGCGACGGGATTTGCCGGATTACGGAAAACGTTTGACTGTTCCGGAAGGCGAAGGACGGGTAGTCGGTCTGAATATTCTTGACCAAATCGTTCAAATTGAATTAAAAGACCGTTCGCGGGTCCTGACTTACTCGATGGAGGAACTACTTTCTGTCGGTGCCGTAAAACAAAAACGACCAAAAGAATGACGGGGTGCATGCGCGTGGAGAGAGTCGATAAAAAAGAAATCATTACGCGTGTTGATGCGATCGAGCAACAGATTCACTTGCTGACTGAGCATCTGAGCGTATTGAAAGATCAGCTTGCTTACATGATGGAGGAGAACCAACATCTGTATCTTGAGAATCATCACCTCCGTGAGAAGGTAGAGCGCGATGAACAACAACCGATTACAGAAGAAGCACAGGCGGAAGCCGGTACAGGTGCTGGCTATGATAATCTGGGACGGTTGTATCAAGAAGGATTCCATATTTGTAACCTGCATTATGGTCAAGTCCGTAAAGACGGAGATTGTCTGTTCTGCTTGTCCATGTTAACGAAACATTGAGAGGCTGACTTCCTAGGAGTCAGTCTTTTTTTCAGAAAGGAAGAACGTTATGCCTGAACTATTATCAGATGAGCGACTGGATCATCTGCTTGGAAAAGAAGGACAAATCATTCAAAGTCCAACCGTGTTTTCATACTCTCTGGATGCTGCCTTGCTGGCACAGTTCGCCTGGGTGCCGATCCAACAGGGGAAGTTGGTGGATTTATGCGCCGGTAATGGAGCGATTCCCCTGTTTTTGTCTTACCGGACGAAAGGGACGATCACAGGACTTGAAATTCAGCCCCGTCTTGTTGATATGGCCGAGCGCAGTATCCAGATGAATGAAAAACAAGACCAATTGCAGATGGTCGAAGGTGACGTCAAGGAAGCCGGGAAACAATTGGGATACGGTCTTTATGACGCTGTCACATGTAATCCACCGTATTTCCTGGCAAACGAATCGTCGAACCGAAATGCAAGTGAACATTATACGATTGCCCGGCATGAAGTATTATGTACACTCGAGGATTGTATCCGGTCGGCTGCAGATCTGCTGAAGCAAGGCGGAAAAACGGCATTCGTCCATCGTCCAGAGCGCCTGCTCGACATCGTGACATTGATGCGGCAGTACCGGCTTGAACCGAAGCGGATGCAACTCGTCTACCCGAAAGAAGGCAAAGAGGCCAACATGTTGTTGATTGAAGGGATTAAAGATGCCAAGCCGGGTCTTAAGGTATTAGCGCCCTTCATCGTCTACGAACAAGACGACACATACACGTTACAGATGCGGAATCAGTTTAATGTCTGAGCATGCCGTCTACATCGTCCGTTGCCGGGACGGCAGTCTCTATACGGGATATGCGATTGATGTCGAAAAACGGTTGGCGACACACAATGCCGGTCAAGGTGCCAAGTATACCCGGGCCAGACTGCCGGTCGCGCTTGAGTATACTGAAACATTTGCGACGAAGTCGGAAGCCTTAAAGCGTGAGTATGCCATCAAACAATTGACACGTCTTAAAAAAGAACGACTTATTCAAGGAGGGAGGTCATCTCATGAAAGCAACAAGCAGTTTTAAAGGACAAACGAACGGATTATATATCGTTCCGACACCAATCGGAAATCTTGAAGACATGACGTACCGGGCTGTTCGTATCTTACAGGAGTCCGATCTCGTCGCGGCGGAAGATACGCGACAAACAATGAAGTTATTTAATCATTTTAAAATCGAGACGAAACTTGTCAGCTATCACGAACATAATAAGCAGGTCAGCGGAGCACGTCTGCTAGCTGATCTGCATGCGGGAAAACAGATTGCCTTGGTCTCGGACGCCGGTATGCCGGGAATCTCTGATCCAGGCAGTGATTTAATTCGGGAAGCGATTGCCGAAGATATTCCGGTCATCGTCTTACCGGGGGCAAATGCCGCGCTGACAGCGCTCGTCGCTTCGGGTCTTGCGACAGAACGCTTTTTGTACTACGGTTTTTTGCCGCGTAAGAAAAAAGAACGTCGTGAGGCGCTTGAAACCGTCCGGTACGAAAAAGGCAGCCTGATCTTCTATGAGGCACCGCATCGTCTAAAAGAGATGTTAGGTGCGTTACGGGATGTGCTCGGTGACCGTCAATTGACGTTAGCCCGTGAACTGACCAAACGGTACGAAGAGTATATCCGGGGGTCTGTGACAGAAGCGCTCGAGTGGGCGGGTGAAGAAGTCCGGGGCGAGTTTGTCGTCATCGTCGAAGGATCGACCGAAGAACGGCCGGCGGAAGAAGAACAGGAAGCGGATCCGTTGCAACAAATTGAACGGTATATCGAACAAGGCGAAAAACCGAATGCTGCCTTAAAACGGGTGGCGAAGGAACGGGGACTCGATCGTCAAGAATTGTATTTGCGTTATCACGAATCCTAAAAAAAGAAGCGACTCCGTTTGGAATCGCTTCTTTTGCTTATTCGTTTCCTGCGTAATGACGATCGAGGAAATCTTTTAACTCAACGAGGACGCGTTGTGCGCCGTCTGGAGAGAGAATCAATTTACCATCAGCTAGTTTGAAGTTATCTTCTGATACTTCACCTGTTACTTGGCAAGTCATGTTTGGTTTGTATTTTTTAAGGATGATTTGCTCGTTGTCGACATAAATCTCAAGAGCATCCTTCTCTGCGATTTGAAGCGTACGACGAAGTTCGATTGGAATAACGACCCGGCCGAGCTCATCTACTTTACGTACAATACCTGTTGATTTCATTTTGTTGTTCCTCCTCTGATGTCTAGGTTCTCTTTATTTTTGGAAAATCGTCAAAATTCGACATCACTTCTATAGAATGTAGAATACTAAACTTTCCAAAAGTAGTCAACCAATCTGAATAGCTTGAAATCAAAATGTCATTTATTTCTCAAAAAAGCCACATCTGAAACGATTTACTAATAGATTTTCCCTTTTTAAAGGAAATCAAACTATTTAGTGTGTTTTTTTGGTATTCGATGTCTGATGTCAAAAAATGTTTGCATTCGACAAAAAACGAGTTTCGACACAGACGACAGAACAGCGTATAATAATGAAATGAAATACAGAACGGAGGAATATCATGGCAAAAACATTTTATATCACTACACCGATTTATTATCCTAGCGCCAAGCTACATATCGGTCACGCGTATACGACGGTCGCAGGGGACGCGATGGCGCGTTACAAACGACTTCAGGGATTTGATGTCCGTTACTTAACAGGAACAGATGAGCACGGACAAAAAATTCAGGAAAAAGCGAAGGAAGCCGGAGTTTCCGAGCAGGAATTCGTCGATGGTGTCGTCGAACAAATCAAAGTATTGTGGGACCGTCTTGATATTTCCTACGATGATTATATCCGGACGACAGAACCGCGTCATAAAGAAGTCGTCGAACATGTATTTGAGACGTTGCTTGAAAAAGGCGACATCTACCTCGGAGAGTACGAAGGTTGGTATTCCGTTCCGGATGAAACGTATTATACCGAATCACAGCTGGTTGACGGCAAGAGTCCGGACAGCGGTCATCCGGTCGAACTCGTTCGGGAAGAGTGTTATTTCTTCCGGATCAGTCAATACGCAGATCGCTTAGTCGAATATTATGAAGCGAATCCATCGTTCATCTTACCGGAGTCACGCAAACACGAGATGATCAACAACTTCATCAAACCGGGTTTACAGGACCTTGCTGTTTCACGGACGACATTCGATTGGGGTGTTAAAGTTCCGTCGAATCCGAAACACGTCGTTTATGTCTGGGTCGATGCGTTAACGAACTACATCTCGTCACTTGGATACGGAACGGATGACCAAGGAAACTTTGATAAATACTGGCCGGCTGATGTTCATCTCGTCGGAAAAGAAATCGTTCGTTTCCATACCATCGTCTGGCCGGCTCTTTTGATGGCGCTTGACTTACCGCTTCCGAAACAAGTCTTTGCACACGGCTGGTTGTTGATGAAAGACGGTAAAATGTCGAAATCCAAAGGAAACGTCGTCGATCCGGTTCCGATGATTGACCGGTACGGACTCGATGCATTACGTTATTACCTCCTTCGGGAAGTCCCGTTTGGATCAGATGGCATGTTCACACCGGAAGCGTTCGTGGAACGGATGAACTTTGATCTCGCGAACGACCTTGGAAACTTACTCAACCGGACGATTGCGATGATCACGAAGTATTTCGACGGCGTCATTCCGACATATGCCGGAAATGTGACACCGTTTGACGAGACATTGTCGACACTGGCAAAAGAAACAGTCGAGAAGGTCGAAGCTGCGATGGAACACATGGAGTTTTCGGTTGCCTTGTCACACATCTGGCAACTGATCAGCCGTGCCAATAAATATATCGATGAAACACAACCGTGGGTGCTCGCAAAAGACGAGTCGAAAACGGATGAACTGGCATCATCGATGGTTCACCTGGTCGGTGCGTTACGTCACGTCGCCATCATGCTGCAACCATTCATGACACGTTCGCCAAAAGAGATGTTCCGTCAACTCGGACTGGAAGGACAACCGATGGACTGGACGGCTCTTGAACAGTTCGCTGCCGTTGAAGAAGGAACAAAGGTCGGCGCTGCCGAACCGATTTTCCCGCGTCGTGACATGAAAGAAGAAGTCGAAGCGATCGTTGAGATGATGAAACAAGCCTCTGCCGCCCGTGTCGAAGAAGAGACAGAAGTCGAAGAAGAAGATACCGATGCTCGTCCGGAAACGACGATTGATGTCTTTGACCAAATCGAGTTACGTGTCGGAGAAGTCGTCACAGCTGAGAAAATCAAAAAAGCAAAAAAACTGCTGAAGCTGACCGTCGACATGGGGAAAGAGACACGACAAATCGTTTCGGGAATCGCGGAATGGTATGAGCCGGAAGATTTAGTCGGCCGTAAAGTCATCGTCGTCGCCAATTTAAAACCGGTCACATTACGGGGAGAATTGTCGCAAGGAATGGTGCTCGCTGCCGAGAAATCAGGTAAACTTGAATTAGCTACCGTACCATCAACGATGGCGAACGGGGCAAGCGTAAAATAATCCGGATGCCTGTGGACTTGATGTCACAGGCATTTTTTTGAAAGAAGGAGTCGAATAGTATGTTGATTGATACACACACACATTTAAACTCGGATCAGTTTGACGGAGATGTCGAGGAGACGATTGAGCGGGCGCGGGCAAACGGGGTTTCTCCGATGATCGTCGTTGGTTTTGATCACAAGACGATTGACCGGGCAATGGAACTCGTCGAACAGTATGACGACCTGTATGCCGTCATCGGATGGCATCCGGTCGATTCAATCGATTTCGACGATGCCGCCTATGAAAAAGTGGAGCGCTTAATGGATCATCCGAAAGTCGTTGCCCTCGGAGAAATCGGACTGGATTACCACTGGGATACGTCGCCGAAAGACGTTCAGGACGCAGCGTTTCGAAAACAGATTCGCTTGGCGAAGCAAAAAAATAAACCGATCGTCATTCATAATCGGGAAGCGACGGAAGATACGCTTCGGATCTTGGAAGAAGAAGATGCAAAAGAAGTCGGTGGGATTTTGCACAGCTACAGCATGAGTGCAGAACTGCTGCCGCGTTGCTTAGCCATGAACTTCTACATTTCCCTCGGAGGACCGGTGACATTCAAAAATGCGAAGATGCCTAAACGCGTCGCACAGGAAGTACCGCTTGACCGTTTATTGGTCGAGACGGACTGTCCGTACCTGACACCGACTCCTTATCGCGGAAAACGGAATGAGCCGGCATATGTCCGGTTCGTTGCGGAAGAAATCGCCCAATTGCGGGGAATGATGTACGCGGATATCGAACAAGCGACGACTGAGAACGCCAAGCGCGTCTTCCGCCTTCCATGATTCGATCGATCACGTATATGACCATCGGCTGTACCTTATTGTTGGTTGCCAGTCTGCTGTATGTGATGATGGACCACCCGCGTGACGTTACGATTCTCGTGGATGGCCGGCAAACGAAAATCGAGACGGTGGAGACATCCGTTTTCGGTGTCTTGAAAGAAGCCGGTATCTCGGTACGCTCACAAGATGTCATCGAGCCGGCTTTAAGTGCCGATCTTCCGAAAAATGATTTAATCGTCATTCAACCGGCTAAAGAAATTACGTTAATCATGGGCTACGGTGAAGCACGGACAATCCGGACGCAAGCTCGTCGTGTCGAGGATCTGTTAAAAGAACAGGGAATCAGCCAGATGCTTGAGACGGATGATGTGTATCCTTCAAAAGAAGCTATTTTGACGAGCGGTATGACGGTCCGGTACCGGGAGGCGTTTCCGGTCGAGCTGATTGTCGAAGGAAAAGCGCGCGAAGTCTATACGTATCAAACGACGGTGCGGGAACTGTTGTCGATGCAGGGCGTTAAGCTCCAGACAGAAGACAAGGTCATGCCCGGTCTGGATACGGTCGTCGCAAAGGACATGCTCGTTACGGTCAATACGACACGGCGTGCCGTGCTGACGGAACAACAGCTGTTACCGTTTGAAGTCGAGACCGTCGAAGACGATACCTTGCCGGCGGGCGAACAATTGGTGACGAAATCTGGCCGCCCGGGCATCCGGACCCAAAAATATCAATTGACCCTCGCGGACGGATTGAGTAAGGAAAAGAAACTGATTGCTAATGAAGTGACGAGTGAACCGGTCAAACAAGTCATCAAGATCGGAACGAAACCCGTTGAACCGGTTGAGGCCGCGACGACACCAGCACCGACGTTTGATCAGGAAAAAGCGACGGTACCGTTAGCAGAAGAACCTAAGGTGGCAACTGATTTAGATTTTAGCAAAGCAAAAACCCTGATGGTTGAAGCAACGGCTTATACAAATGATCCGGCTTCCAATGGAAGTCAATTGTATGATGGACGGGCACTGACGGCGACCGGTTATGACGTGACGGATACGATCACGTATCAAGGACTGCCGATCATCGCCGTTGATCCGAAAGTCATTCCCCTCGGAACAAAGGTATATGTCGAAGGGGTCGGACTGGCGATTGCCCTTGATACCGGCGGTGCGATTAAAGGAAATAAAATCGATGTGCTCGTTGAAGGGGAGTCGACCGCCAAAACATTTGGTCGGAAGACGATCCAGATCTGGGTCATCCCGAACGAGACGACGGAAGCGGGTACTTGACGCTTCCTTGTTTTTTTTGTGGAAACAGGTACAATTACGGAAGTGTTTGAAAAAGGTGGAGAAGATATGATGCGGAAACGCTTAAAAGAAGTCATCGTCGTCGAAGGCCGCGATGATACGACACGCTTACAGGAAGTATTTGATGTCGATACAATTGAAACAAACGGTTCTGCCGTCAACGAGCAGACCCTGCAGCGGATTGCCAAAGCGCTTGAACGGCGCGGTGTCATCGTGTTTACCGATCCGGACTTCCCGGGCGACCGGATTCGGGCCCGGATTAACGAGCGGGTACCGGGATGTAAACAGGCTTACCTGCCACGGGCAGACGCCAAGGATAAACGTGGGAAAATCGGTGTCGAACATGCGTCACCGGAAGCGATTGAACGGGCGCTTGGTGCCGTATATGAGACGGAAGAGCAGCATGATGCGGAAGTGACGCGGGAGATGATTCTCGCAGCGGACTTGATCGGGGGACCAGCGGCCTCAAAACGCCGGAAACGGCTCGGACAGCTGCTCGCCATCGGTGAACCAAATGCCAAACAACTCGTCAAACGTGTCGCGTCGATCCGGATCACGAAACAAGAATGGGAAGACGCTTTGAAACAGATAGAGGAGGAACAGGATTGAAAGACATCGCAACACTACACCGGACGAAGGAAATCTTGGCGAAGCACGGATTTTCATTCAAAAAGTCCTTGGGACAAAACTTTTTAATCGATTTAAATGTACTTGGAAACATCGTTGGTGCCGCTAATCTGACACCGGACAGCGGTGTGCTTGAGATTGGTCCCGGTATCGGATCGTTGACGGAACAATCAGCAAAACAGGCGAAAAAAGTCGTAGCGCTCGAAATCGACCAGCGTCTCCTGCCGATTTTGGAAGATTCGCTTGCTCCGTATCCGCACGTGAAAGTCATTCACGGGGATGCGCTCGAACTGGATCTTGAAACGATCGTCGATGAAGAGTTTACGCAACAAGGGATTACGGACCTCGCTGTCGTCGCAAACCTGCCTTATTACGTGACGACGCCGATTATCATGCGGATTCTGGAAGCACGGACACCATTCCGGACACTGATCATGATGATTCAAAAAGAAGTGGCGGAACGAATCGGGGCACAGCCGGGAACGAAAGCATACGGTTCCTTGTCGATCGCCATTCAATACTACGCAGAAGCAGAAGTTTGTTTTACGGTTCCGAAACAGGTCTTCATTCCTGCACCGAACGTCGATTCGGCTGTCATCCGTTTAAACATTCGTAAGCAGCCAGCCGTCAAGACACTTGACGAGAAACTCTTCTTCGAAGTGACACGCGCCAGTTTCGCACAACGCCGGAAAACGATTTTGAATAACTTATCCAGCCATTTTGGAAAAGCCGAAAAGGAAGCGGTCGAAGCGGCTTTACATGAAGCCGGCATTGATCCACGCCGCCGGGGTGAAACACTCAGCCTGCAGGAATTTGCACAACTTGCCGACGCACTTTTGCCGATTAAAAAACGTTGACGATAGACAAAAGAACAGATATAATATTTCCCCTTCCTAATATTTACTTCATATGCTATAATAAATATTAGTGAGGTGAAGCGTATGCCAAAGACGTTGAACGAAATCAGACATGTATTTGAAACACATGTAGGTGAAAGACTGACGCTAAAAGCAAGCGGCGGTCGTAAAAAGGTCGTAACCCGAATCGGAACGCTCGTTGAGACGTATCCATCGGTGTTTGTAGTCAAGCTAGACGCAGAGCGTCACAATGTCGAGCGAGTTTCTTACAGCTATGCCGACGTGTTAACCGACTCCGTACAAATCGAATTCGCGAATTCGTAAACTTACCTTCCGAAGTGGACAGAAATGTTCGCTTCTTTTTTTGTGCAAAGGTTGATACAATTCGTACAGGAAACGTACTAGAGGAGGAACGGCACGATGACGATTATTGTAAAAGCTCCAGCGAAAATCAATTTAGTATTGGATGCGACGGCGAAACGTCCGGATGGTTATCATGATGTACATATGGTGATGACGACGGTGGATTTGGCAGATCGTCTCGAATTGACGGAATTAGCGTCCGGCGAGATTCGGATGAATGCCCAACATGCTTACGTACCAAATGATGAACGCAACTTAGCGTATAAAGCAGCAGCAGTCCTGAAAGAACGATTCAACGTCAAGAGCGGGGTTGAAATCTATTTGGAGAAACAAATTCCGGTCGCAGCAGGTCTTGCGGGCGGTTCGAGTGACGCAGCCGCAACACTGCGTGGACTGAATGAATTATGGAAGCTTGACCTGACGCTTGAACAGTTGGCGGAAATCGGAGCAGAAGTCGGATCGGATGTCCCGTTTTGTGTCATGGGTGGCACCGCGATTGCCACGGGGCGCGGGGAAAAGCTCGAGAAATTAGTCTCTCCTCCGCCTTGTTGGGTTGTACTGGCGAAACCGACCATCGGTGTCTCGACAGCAGATGTGTACGGAGCGCTTGATTTGGAAACAGCGGAACGTCCGGATGTCGGAGCAATGATCGATGCGGTCAAGAACCAAGATTTCACGGCCATTTGTGAATCGCTCGGCAATGTCCTTGAATCCGTGACATTACCGATGCATCCGGAAGTCGAACAAATCAAAGCGTTCATGACGAGTTGTGGAGCAGAAGGTGTCTTGATGAGCGGCAGCGGTCCGACCGTTTTTGCTTTGACGGAACACGAAAACCGGGCGCAGCGTCTCTATAACGGATTACGAGGATTTTGTAATGAAGTCTACGTCGTTCGTCTTTTAGGGGAAAACCATTGATAGTTTCCGTATGAAAATGATATATTCACTATTGAATATTCGGAATTACGGAGAGGTGGAACGATTTAGATGAAAATTCGGAGAAGTGGTCGGCTGGTAGATATGACACGTTACCTGCTGGATCATCCGCATCATCTGGTCTCATTGACGATTTTCGCAGAACGGTACAGCTCTGCGAAATCTTCGATCAGTGAAGATTTAGATATTGTCAGTGAAATGTTGGAGCATGAAGGAACCGGACGACTCGTCACTGTCCCGGGAGCCGCGGGAGGCGTCATGTTCATTCCGACCTGGAGCAGTGAAAAGGCGTTGCCGTTCATTGATGAATTATGTGAACGTGTCGCACGCCCCGATCGTCTGTTGCCGGGAGGCTACTTGTATCTGACGGACTTGCTCGGAGATCCGCGGATGGTGAAACAGATGGGACAAGTGTTTGCTTCTGTCTTCAGCCAGAAAAAAGTCGACGTCGTCATGACGATTGCGACCAAAGGAATCCCGCTTGCTTATGCCGTTGCCGAACAATTGGGTGTACCGTTCGTCATCGTCCGCTCAGACAGCCGGGTGACGGAAGGTTCGACCGTCAGCATCAACTATGTTTCCGGCTCATCGAAAGCAATCCGGACGATGGCTCTTGCGAGACGCAGTTTACCGCGAGGTGCGAACGTCCTGCTGATTGACGATTTCATGAAAGCTGGCGGAACGATCCGGGGGATGATGAGTCTGCTCAGTGAGTTCGAAGCGAACGTGGCAGGTGTCGGTGTGTTGATCGAAGCAGAAGGTGCCGAGAAGAAGATGGTCAATGAGTACGTCAGTCTGATGAAGCTTTCGGATGTTGATGTCGATCTTGGACAGATTCAAGTGAAACGGGGAAATGTCGACCAGTATTTCACAGATGGAGAAAATACCTGAATTTGACACAGATTTTTTTTGTAACTATACTGTAATTATCAAACTTTTGGAAATTATGCGTGAAATGATTGGCAAAAGCTAAACCTTTGAATGTTTTAAGCCGTAAGTAGAAGTAGACAACGAAGAGTTGTGACAACGGTTATAAAAAGGGGTGCGGACAAAATGAATGTCACCGACGTTAAGATTCGTCGCGTCGTAGCAGAGGGTCGAATGAAAGCACTGGCCTCGATTACGCTCGACCACGAATTCGTGGTACATGATTTACGCGTGATCGAAGGAAACAGCGGTCTTTTCGTCGCGATGCCAAGCAAGCGGACACAGGAAGGCATCTTTCGTGATGTCGCCCATCCAATCAATGCATTAATGCGAAAAAAAGTCGAAGATTCAGTATTAGAAGCATATGCGATTCGTGAAGAAAACGGTGAGGCGTCAGAACTTGAACTGGCGGCGCTTGAAGCAACCGATCCTTCCTAACGCGATTGACAGGTCTCCGCCAATGGGAGAACCTGTCTTTTTTTGTGTGTTTTGTCGATTTCCGGTCTGTCCTGTCATTGATTCGTTGCGCCATTTTCGTTATAGTGGGAACGAGTGGACTATTTCAGAACGAAATCAACACTAATTTACATGGAGGAGCGACAAGGATGAATCATTTCGCGGTAATTCTAGCAGCGGGTAAAGGCACTCGGATGAAATCGAAGCTATACAAAGTACTTCACCCAGTAGCTGGGAAACCTATGGTACAACATGTCGTTGATCAATTGACGACACTCGGTGTCACACGTCAAGTCGTCATCGTCGGTCACGGTGCAGAGTCTGTGAAAGAAGTGCTCGGCACATCGGTGGAATATGCACTTCAAAGTGAGCAGCTTGGCACGGGTCACGCTGTTCAAATGGCAGAACCTGTTCTTGGACAGGAAAAAGGTTCGACACTGGTCGTTTGTGGAGATACACCCCTTTTGACAAGTGAAACGTTACAGTCGCTCTTGCAACACCATGCAGAAACAGGTGCGAAAGTGACTGTTTTGACGGCACATGCGGATGATGCAACAGGATACGGACGAATTGTCCGCGGCGAAGACGGAAACGTCTCGAAAATCGTCGAGCATAAGGATGCGAACGCAGAAGAGCTTCTCATTAAAGAAATCAATACCGGAACATACGTATTTGATAACGAAATGCTGTTCGAAGCACTTAAGCAGGTCAAAAACGATAATGTCCAAGGTGAATATTATTTGCCGGATGTCATCGAAATCGCTAAAGCAGACGGAGAAACGATTGCAGCCTATGCGGCATCGACGTTTGAAGAAACGATTGGTGTCAACGATCGGGTGGCTCTTGCGCAAGCGGAAACGTCAATGCGTAAACGGACAAACGAACATTGGATGCGTCAAGGCGTCACGTTCATCGATCCGGCGTCGACGTACATCGGACCGGATGTCGTCATCGGTTCTGACACAGTCTTGTACCCGGGCACACAGTTGCTCGGTAACACAACAATTGGCTCGGAATGCATCATCGGACCGAATTCGGATATCCGTAACAGTGAAGTCGCTGATCAAGCGGTCGTGCGTCAATCGGTCGTGACGGACAGCAAAATCGGACCAGCAGCACAGGTCGGTCCATTTGCCCATTTACGTCAACAAGCAGTTCTCGGTGCCAACACACGAATCGGTAACTTCGTCGAAGTGAAGAAATCGACTTTTGGTGAAGGCAGTAAATCTGCTCACTTGAGTTACGTCGGTGACGCGACGATCGGCACAAACGTCAACTTAGGTTGCGGATCGATCACCGTGAACTATGATGGAACAAATAAATTCCAAACGGTCATTGAAGACGATGCGTTCATCGGATGTAACGTCAATTTGATCGCGCCGGTCACGGTTGGTAAAAATGCGCTAGTCGCAGCAGGATCAACTGTTACGGACGATGTTCCGGAAAACGGTCTCGCTATCGCACGGGAACGCCAAACAACTAAACCAGATTACCGTTAATTTTTATTCGTTCATTATCCGTCGCTCTACTCGTCTAAACCCAAACAAATGGAGGCCACCTAACCATGTCTACTGTCTTAGAACATGAAATTCGTATTTTCGCACTTAACTCGAACAAACCACTGGCAGAGGAAATCGCTAAAGTCATCGGAATTCCTGTCAGCGAAAGTTCAGTCAAACACTTCAGTGACGGCGAAATTTCAATGAACATCGAAGAAAGCGTCCGTGGGGATGATATTTACATCATTCAATCGACAAGCCAACCGGTCAACGAAAACCTGATGGAACTTCTCATCATGATCGACGCTTTGAAACGTGCTTCGGCCCGGACGATCAACGTCGTTATCCCGTACTACGGATATGCACGTCAAGATCGCAAAGCCCGTTCACGTGAGCCGATCACAGCGAAGCTTGTCGCGAACCTGCTTGAAGTAGCCGGTGCGACACGCGTCGTGACGATGGATCTTCATGCTGCTCAAATCCAAGGATTCTTCGATATTCCAGTAGATCAATTAATGGGTGTTCCCTTGCTTGCTTCTTACTTCGAGAAGAAGAACATCGACCCGAACGAACTCGTCATCGTTTCTCCAGACCATGGCGGCGTAACACGGGCACGTAAATTAGCTGAACAATTAAAAGCACCAATCGCGATCATCGATAAGCGTCGTCCGAAACCGAACGTCGCCGAAGTCATGAACATCGTCGGCCAAGTCGATGGTAAAATTGCGATCATCATCGATGACATCATCGATACAGCGGGTACAATCACGCTTGCTGCCAATGCCTTGATCGAAAACGGAGCGAAGCAAGTGTACGCTTGCTGTACGCACCCGGTTCTCTCCGGTCCAGCCATGGAACGTATCGAAAACTCGGCAATCGAAGAGCTCGTCGTTCTCAACACAATCGATTTGACGCAACGTGAATGTGCAAGCAAAATCAAACAAATCTCGGTTGCACGCTTGTTGGCAGAAGCCATCATCCGTGTCCATGAACAAAAATCAATCAGCCCGCTCTTCAGCTGATTACAAACAGATATGAACGCCAAGGTCCGGTTTTTAAAAATCGGACCCTTGTGCGTTGCTTTTTTCGTCAGCGGGATCCAGATTGGAAAAGTAGAGGAGGTGCCGATATGAAATGTATCGTCGGTTTAGGAAATCCAGGTGCAAAATATACGAATACACGGCATAACATCGGTTTTTTGGCTATTGATGCCCTCGCCAAGGAACATGGCATAAAATTAACAGAGTCTAAGTTTAAAGCCGTCTTCGGAACGGGAATGATTAAAGGGGAACGGGTCGTTCTCGTTAAACCATTGACGTATATGAATTTATCGGGAGAAGCCGTCCGTCCGTTGCTCGATTTCTACAAAATCGCAGTCGAAGATGTCCTTGTCATTTATGATGATCTTGATTTGCCGCTTGAGAAGATGCGCCTGCGTTCAAAAGGGAGTGCCGGTGGTCACAACGGAGTCAAATCGTTGATTCAACATTTAGGAACACAAGACATCAAACGATTGAAACTCGGAGTCGGCCGTCCGCCGGCCCCGATTCAAGTCATCGACTGGGTCTTGATGCCATTTGCCAAATCAGAACAGACGACGTTGCAACATGTGTTGTCTGATTCCGTTAATATCGCAACTGATTTCATCGATACCCCGTTTTTAGCTTTGATGAATCGCTATAACTGAACAAAACGCTTTGGGTGACCAAAGCGTTTTTGCTGTCGTCCTAGGAGGGAAAGTATGAAACAACTACAAAATCTGTTACTCGGTATTCCGGAGATCAAAACCGTCCGGGAACGGTTCCGCGACGGGGTCAATGCCCAACTGATCACGGGCCTGATGAATAGCGGGAAAGCGTTATTCATCGCTGGCATTTACCAAGAGACGAAAAAACGATTCGTCATCGTGACTCATAACATGTTCCAGGCTCAAAAATTATATGATGATTTAATTGAACTTGTTCCCGAGCAGGACGTGATGTTGTATCCGGTCGACGAAACGCTTGCCGCTGAATTATCATACGGCGCAAGCCCCGAACTTCGGGCAACCCGAATCGAGACCCGTCATCGTCTGTTGACGACGGACGACGGTATTTTAATCATCCCGCTTGTCGGTCTGAGACGATATGTTCCGACGGCATCTGACTTTTTAGATCATACGAAACGGATCAAACCGGGGGATGTCTTATCGATTCCGGACTTCATTCAGGAATTGGTCGATGCCGGATACGAACGGACAGCGACTGTGACGACGCCCGGAGAATTCGCGGTCCGCGGAAGCATCATCGATCTATATCCATTGACTGTCGAACGTCCTTATCGGCTCGACTTATTTGATGAAGAAGTCGATTCGATTTATACATTCGATGCCGAGACCCAACGTTCGCTTGGTGTCATCGCAGAAGCGTTAGTGCCTCCGGCGACGGAACATTTTGCAGCACGCGACGGATTGAAGACGGCGGGTGACAAGTTACGCCGTCTGTATGATGCGACGAAGGAACGGGTCCAAAGTACGGAAGTATTGGCTGCCCTTGAAGAAGGAATTGCCTATGACGTCGAAGTGCTTGAAGGCGGGGACCGTCCGAAACAACTCGCGAAGTATGCGCCGCTTTTATATGAAACGACGTTGCTTGACGATATTAAGGATGCTGTTTTGATTGTGGATGAAGTGGCCCGGATTGAAGAAGCGGCCGAAGTGCAGGATACGGAAGAAGCGGAATGGATGGCTTCGTTGATCGAACGGGGACAAAGTGTCAGTGACTATACGTTATCGGTTCCGATGCTGAATGTGTTCAAGCAACGGCAATTGCTTTATTTATCGTTGCTTCCGACACGGCGTAGCGGTGTGCCGGAAAGTGCGGCGATTCATTTCAGTATTAAGCCGATCGCTCCGTTCCATGGACAGATGGAACGATTGAAACAAGAAGTCGACCGGTATGGTCGGGCGGATATGTGGATGGTCTTTCTGGCAAGCAATCGGGAAAGGGCGGAACGCATGCGGCAGACGTTATCCGATTACGGGGTCGAAGCGTCTCTGCATACGACGGAAGATGAAATCCGTCGCGGACATCCGTCCATCTTAATCGGCGGTATTCATGGCGGATTTGAGATGACAAACGCCCGTCTTGTCGTCATCACGGAAGAAGAAGTCTTTAAACAGCCGGCACGACGACGGAAACAAACGACGAAACTGACGAATGCCGAACGAATCAAAAGTTATCAGGAACTGAAGACCGGTGATTACGTCGTCCATATCCATCACGGAATCGGTCGTTATCACGGCATCAAGACGATTGATGTCGCCGGCAATCACCAAGACTACCTGCATTTGATTTATGCCGGTGAGGATTCCCTGTATGTCCCGGTCGATCAAATCGACTTAATCCAGAAGTATGTCGGGGCGGAAGGGAAAGAGCCGAAGATTTACAAACTGGGTGGGATGGAATGGAAGAAGGTCAAGGCGAAGGTTCAAAAATCCGTCGAGGATATCGCGGATGAACTGATTAAGCTGTACGCGGCACGTGAAGCGGCCGTCGGCTTTGCCTTCCCCGAGGATGATGACAGTACACAGGCTTTTGAAGCATCCTTCCCTTACGAGGAAACCGTCGACCAACTCCGGTCGATCGAAGAAATCAAAAAAGACATGGAGCGCCCGCGTCCGATGGATCGTCTGTTATGCGGGGATGTCGGTTACGGAAAAACGGAAGTTGCCATTCGGGCTGCCTTTAAAGCGGTCATGGCAGGCAAACAGGTCGCACTGCTCGTTCCGACGACGGTTCTCGCCCAACAGCATTATGAAACGATGCTCGAACGCTTCAGTGACTGGCCGATTAACGTCTCCGTCATGAGTCGTTTCCGCTCGGCAGCGGAACTGAAAGCCACGAAAAAGGGCTTGAAGGAAGGAACAATCGATGTCGTCGTCGGCACCCATCGTGTCCTGTCCAAAGATGTCCAGTTTGCCGACGTCGGGTTGCTGATTATTGATGAAGAACAACGTTTTGGTGTTAAGCATAAAGAACGGTTGAAGCAGTTGAAGACGAATGTCGATGTGCTGACACTGACGGCGACCCCGATTCCACGGACGCTGCATATGTCGATGATCGGGATCCGTGATTTATCAGTCCTCGAGACACCGCCGGAAAATCGTTATCCGGTCCAGACGTATGTCATGGAGTATGACGGAATCGTCATGCGCGAAGCACTCGAACGTGAACTTGGACGGGGTGGACAAGCCTTCTTTCTCTATAACCGTGTCGAAGGAATCGAACGGAAAGCGGAAGAAATCCGGGCTCTCGTTCCGGAAGCGCGTGTTGTCACTGCCCACGGGCGGATGACGGAAACAGAACTTGAAAGTCAGTTGATTGCTTTCTTTGAAGGGGATGCGGACGTCCTGGTTAGTACGACAATCATTGAGACGGGAATTGACATTCCGAACGTCAATACGTTGATTGTCAACGATGCCGATCAGATGGGTCTGTCGCAGTTGTATCAATTACGCGGTCGGGTTGGCCGGTCGAGTCGTGTCGCCTATTCCTACTTCACATACCGTCCGCAAAAACGATTGACGGAAGTCGCGGAGAGCCGTCTGCAAGCGATCAAGGAATTCACGGAACTCGGAAGCGGATTTAAGATTGCGATGCGCGATTTATCGATACGCGGTGCCGGAAACTTACTCGGCTCACAACAATCCGGTTTCATCGATTCTGTCGGATTTGATTTGTACTCACAAATGCTTTCGGAAGCGGTCGAAGAACGGAAAGAACGGATGAAGGGCAGAAAAAAAGTTCAGAAATTCGTTCCGGACTTCACGTTCAACCTCGATGCCTATATTCCAAGCCACTATATGGCGGACTCGGAACTCAAAATCGAGTTCTACAAACGTTTGAAGTATGTCGATACACCGGAAAGCCTGGAATCACTGGAAACGGAAATGTTGGAGCGTTTCGGAGAATTCCCGACTGAAGTCGCACGGTTGATTCAATTGACACGAATGCGAATCTTTGCCGAACGGGCACGGGTCGAACGGGTCAAACAAACAGATCCGAAAATCGAAATCGTCTTGTCTGAACAGACGACACAAACGTTGGATGTAGCGGATTTCGTGAAATGGATCGTTCCGATCGGACGTGGTCTTGGTATGGGGCAGGAAGAAGGAAAGCTGGTATTGACACTAAACCGCGGCAAACAAACCGTACAACAGATGACAGAGCAAGCCGAACGGTTACTGGCTGAGATTGACCGCCGGATCGTACAATGAGTCAACGAAGGACGATTGCGCAGGGGGCAGCCCTGCTCGCCATTTCGAGCTATGTCTCGAAATTGTTGAGTTTCTTTTACCGGATTCCGTATCAAAATATGGCGGGGGACTTTGGTTTATACGTCTATCAAACCGTTTATCCGGTCTTTGCCATCGCGGCGGCACTCGGTATTTACGCTTTACCGGTCGTCGTAGCAAAGTTGACGTTGCATCATCCGGAAGAAAAACGCGAAGTCTTATGGTCGATTTTCTTTGTCCTGCTCGCGATGTCGCTGACATTAGGGACGATTGGCTGGTGGGTTGCTCCTGAAGTCGCTGCCTTGTTCGGTGACGAACAACTTGTTCAACCGCTCCGTGCCGTCACGTTTACCTTCTATCTGTTACCGGTCATTGCTGTATTGCGCGGAATGTTTCAAGCGGATCTTGAAATGCGTCCGACGGCGTTCTCGCAAATCACGGAAAACGCCGTTCGGGTCTGTTTATTGCTGATCGTGACGTACTACGGTGTGCAAGCCGGAGCGAATCCTTATCAAGTCGGCGCAAACGCGCATATGACGGCACTCGGCGGAAGCATTGCGTCGCTCGCCCTGTTGTTACGCTTTGCGAAAGGAAAAATCGGTCGTCCCGTCATCTCAGGTCGTCATCTCCGGCGTGTCGGACGTGTTTTGTTGACGAGTGGTCTCGCAGTCAGTATCGCATCGCTCGCTTTGCTGCTGATGCAACTGATTGACGGACTGACCTTCGTCAACTTACTCGGAGACTCAATGGAGACGAAGATTGAAAAAGGGATTTTTGACCGAGGATACCCTCTGTTGCAGTTTGCGATTTTGTTCGCGACCTCGATCAGTTTGGCGAGCGTTCCGACGTTATTGATGGAATACCGGAAACGTAATGACACAGCGACAAAGTTGCATCTTGAGACCCTGTTGCGGTCCGGACTGTTGATAGCAGCTGCGGCAACCGTCGGACTCGTTGGGGTCATGCGTCCGTTAAACATCGCCTTGTATCAGGATGATAACGGGACAGCCGCACTCAGCTGGTTGGCGGCAACGGCCTTCACGGCCTCCCTGTCCATGATCATCGTATCGTGCCTGCAATCCGTCGATGCGGAAAAATATGCGTTCGTCGGCGTGGTCGCGGGTCTGTTAATCAAACTCGGCCTCAATATTTACTTGATTCCCCTGTATGGCATGGTCGGTGCCGGTATGGCGACATTCGGCGGGTTTGCGGTCATGGCGGCAGCCCAGCTGTTGTTGCTCAATCGAAAGTTTGGCCGGGTGACGGCAGGACGTCCTTTTTACGTCCGTCTTTTGAAGGCTGTCATTCCGATGGCTCTGTTTTTATACATCATCGAACAATTGTTTCGCCTGTCCGGCTGGGAAAATCGGATCGGAGCAACACTCGAGGTGGGTTTACTCGTCTTGGGTGGAGCGGTTGTCTTCTGTCTGTTTGCCTTACGGATGGGTGTATTAACGGAACGGGAATGGGCATTGTTACCGTTTGGGGAAAAATTATATCGAATGCATCAGCATAGGAGGATCATATGACACATCAGATTACAGTCGTCGGCCTCGGCGTCGGGGAACTCGAACAGTTACCGTACGGAATCTATAAACGACTGAAAGAAACAAAACAACCGATTTACCTGCGAACGGCAGATCATCCTGTCGTTTCAGAATTGATGGCAGAGGGAATGAAATTTACATCGTTTGATTCCGTGTATGAAAAACATGATCAGTTTGAAGGCGTCTACCGTGAAATTGTGGCAACGTTACTTGAACAAGCGGAAAAGGAACCGATCATCTATGCGGTTCCGGGTCATCCGCTCGTCGCGGAGAGTACGGTCCAACAGTTACTCGCGCAAACGGAACATCTGGACATCATCGGGGGTCAAAGTTTCCTTGACCCGATGTTTGCCGCGGTCGGCGTTGATCCGATTGAAGGATTTCAATTACTCGATGCGACAGCCTTTGATATCGATGAAGCGCAGATCCGTCAGCATCTGCTGATCGGACAAGTCTATGATCAATTGGTCGCAGGTGATTTGAAGGTAATGCTGATGGAGCGTTATCCCGACGAACATAACGTGACACTGGTAACGGCAGCAGGGACAAGTCGGCAACACGTGACGATGGTTCCGCTTCATGAACTGGATCACATCACGACACTCAGTAACCTGACAACGGTTTATGTACCGCCTGTCACCGATCAAACGGTCTTGAATCGTGACTTCACGACACTTAAGCACATCATCGCCCGGTTGCGGGGAGAAGGCGGCTGTCCTTGGGATCAGGAGCAGACGCACGAATCGCTCAAAAAACATTTAATCGAAGAATCTTACGAATTACTGGAAGCAATCGACCTTCAGGACGATAACTTAATGATAGAAGAATTAGGGGATGTCTTGCTCCAAGTCATGCTCCATGCTCAAATCGGTCTCGATGAAGGATATTTTGATGTCCGGGACGTTATCGGCAGTGTCAGCGATAAGATGATCCGCCGACACCCGCATGTCTTTGGAGATGTAGAAGTCGACTCGGCTGCGGACGTCGTCAACAACTGGCAGGAAATCAAGGCCCAGGAAAAATCGGACCGGACCTATCTGTTGGATGGTGTCACTAAGGGAGCACCCGCCTTGTTGCGCGCAGAACAGATTCAAAAAAAGGTCGCCCGGGTCGGATTCGAATGGGAGACGGTTGCCGGTGCACTGGATAAAGTCCAAGAAGAGATTCAAGAATTAAAAGAGGCTCCGGCAGAGGAACAGTTGGGTGAATTCGGCGACATTCTGTTCTCACTCGCTCTCGTCGGCAAGTATATGGAGTTATCGGCAGAAGATGCGTTACAACAAACGAATGACAAATTCATCCGCCGTTTTACACGGATGGAACAATTGGCTGATCGTCCGTTGACAGAATTATCGCTTACGGAACAGGATGCTTTATGGAATCAATCAAAGCAGGAGGAACAGTCATGAGACTCGATAAATTTTTAAAAGTATCTCGTTTAATCAAACGCCGGACCCTGGCGAAAGAGGTTGCCGACCAAGGCCGTATCAAAATCAACGGACTTGTCGCAAAAGCAAGCAGTACGGTTGCAGTCGGGGATGAAATGACAATCCGTTTCGGAAATAAGATTGTCACGGTTCAAATCGACAGCATCAAAGAGCATGCGAAAAAAGAAGAAGCGTCGGATATGTATCAAATCATTCGTGAAGAAAAAGTGAATTCCGAAGAATCGATGTAATTTGGTTGAAAAAGGAAGTATACTAGAGAGTGTCAGAGATGACCACTCGGATAAGGAGGGATGATATGCCAGCACCATTGGAATCAGGGCGTGATACTCCGCCCAAGATCAAACCGCTGAATGACCGGAAAAAACAGTTGAGTCAAAATGCAATCGAAAACCGTTTACGTCTGAAGAGGCGCTTCTTAGTCTGTATGTCGATCTTTCTTATTGTCCTGTCCCTGATGGGGTGGTCATATATCGAGAAAAAACAACTGATCGCTGAACAGAAGCAGTCGTTTCAGGTAGCGAACCAAGAACAGACGAAGGCAGAAAAAGAAACGGTTCGTCTGAAAGAAGAGATTGAACGATTGAATGATAAGAAGTATGTTGCGAACTTAGCGAGAAGTGAACTGCTGTACTCGAAAAAAGGCGAAACAATTTTCTATTTTTCACCGGAAGATTAAACGAAGGTTCTCGATTGATTGAAAAAATGTAGAATCACTCGTATAATAAGAAAGAATCAACTAAAAAGGAGCAATACAATTTATGTCGATTGAAGTAGGCAGCAAAGTACAAGGGAAAGTTACAGGCATCACCAATTTCGGCGCGTTCGTAGAATTACCGACGGGTAAGACAGGTCTTGTTCACATCAGTGAAGTAGCAGATTCTTACGTTAAAGATATCAATGATGTCTTGACAGTCGGACAAGAAATCACGGTTAAAGTGTTGAGTGTAGAGAACGACGGTAAAATCGGTCTTTCGATTAAGAAAGCAGTCGATCGTCCAGAAGGCGAACGTCCTCGTCCTCCAGCTCGTCAATTTGATCGCGGACCACGTCCGGCAGGTCAAGACCGTGGACCACGTTCGTTCGATAACAAAGGACCACGTGGCGGAAGTGGCGGCGGTGGAAACCGTGGTGGCTTTAACAAAGGTGGCCGTGGCGCACCAGCTCCACGCAAAGAGCAAACGTTCGATACGTTGATGACTAGTTTCCTCAAAGATAGTGAAGATCGTCTTGCGACATTGAAACGACAAACCGATTCAAAACGTGGCGGACGCGGTGCTAAACGTCAATAACTTGCTGACCTGTTCTTTATAAGAATAGAGATGGAATGACGCCGTTCATTCCATCTTTTATTTTTTTAAAATTATTTTTATAAAAAGCGTTGACAATTATTTGACTCCACCGTATTATAGAAAATGTGCTTAAGACGCACGCGTTCAAAATATGGCGGTGTAGCTCAGCTGGCTAGAGCGTACGGTTCATACCCGTGAGGTCGTGGGTTCGACTCCCTCCGCCGCTACCATATTTTTTTGGCCCGTTGGTCAAGCGGTTAAGACACCGCCCTTTCACGGCGGTAACACGGGTTCGATTCCCGTACGGGTCATTCTGTAAAAAAGCTATCTCTATTTTATATAGAGGTAGCTTTTTTCGTTTAAGTGATTTTATTCATCAAGGGGGACCGGGCATGGAATTCGAGATTCATCTTCCGAAAGAACCTTTATTGGTTGCTGTTTCCGGCGGTTGTGATTCAATGGTACTGGCGCACCTTTTATATGAAGCGAATCATGATCTCATGATTGTTCATGTTCATCATGGTCTGCGTAAAGAATCGGATGAAGAAGCGGAAGCTGTCCGCGCTTGGGCGGAGGCGAGACGAGTAGGCATTCGGATGACCCGTCTCGAGTGGGATGGTCAAGCACCGAGCCAAGCAGCTTGCCGGACGAGACGATATGCCTTTTTTCAAGAGGTCATGGCGGAGACAGGACGCCGGCACCTCGTCCTGGCGCATCACCGGGACGATCAGCTGGAGACGCTGTTGATTCAGTTGATCCGGGGAGAAGCCGGCGTCGACGGCATTCCCCGAATCCGTTCTTTTGCGACAGGACAGATCCATCGGCCGTTGTTGACGTATTCGAAACAACAATTGTATGACTATGCCAAAGCCCATCAAGTCGTCTGGCATGAAGACGAGACGAATGCCGGCACCAAATATTTGCGGAATCAGATGCGGCACCGGCTCCTGCCGTTACTCGCAGAACTCCGTCCGGGCTATGAAGAAGCAACGGTCCAGGCAGCGATGGTTCGTCACGAGCAAAAACAGGAACATTTGAAGTATGTCACGTCATACGTCAAGGAACAGATGACGGATCGCGGACTGCCTCTAGAGGCGATTCAAAAACTGCCTACTGACTTCAGGCGGCTCGTTCTGCGTGCCTTGTTGCCTGACCGCGACTTCACTTCCGAAGACTACAATCGATTTTTGACATTGTTACGAGTAGATATGCCGTCCGGTGAAGTGTATTATGGAAACTGGAGGATTCAGCGTACATATGGCTATGTGACATGTGTCCGTTGTCCGGAAAAGAACCTACTTCCGGAAGCACTGGAAGTGGGGATCGATTTGGGCACTTATCATTATGGTGAACAAACGATTACGTTCTCTCGCACGACGACCGGCATTCCGTTTTCGGCCGTCCAGTTTCCGCTGACGATCCGGAGCGTATTGCCGGGTGACCGGATTCGACTGGCGGTCGGTACGAAAAAAGTGAGTCGTATTCTCGTGGATGCGAAGGTTCCGCGGGCATCGCGGGCAGAAATTCCGGTTGTCGTGGATGCGGCAGGACAAGTTCTGGCGGTCATTGGACATCGAATTGCAATATTCGGGTCATTTGAACTCCTCGCAGAATCGTGTTTAATGATAGAATGGTAATGTAGTGTTTAAAATGGAGGAGGAATACCCAGCATGACGTTAATGAATGATATGGAAAAAGTACTGATTTCAGAAGAAGAGATCCAACATAAAGTCGGTGAACTCGCCGGTGAACTGACAGCAGATTACGGAGATCGTTTCCCACTCCTTGTATGTGTTCTGAAAGGCGCTATGCCGTTCATGTCAGATCTCGTCAAAAAGATGGACATGCACCTTGAAATGGACTTCATGGATGTCTCGACATATCACGGTGGGACGACATCAACAGGTGAAGTCAAGATTGAAAAGGATTTAAACACATCCGTAGAAGGACGTGACATCCTGATTGTCGAAGATATTATCGACAGCGGATTAACATTAGGCTACCTCGTGGACCTCTTTAAATACCGGAAAGCGAAGTCGGTGAAAATCGTCACATTGCTTGATAAGCCAAGCGGTCGTAAAAACGATTTACATGCCGATTACAGCGGTTTTGTCATTCCTCATGAGTTCGTTGTTGGTTATGGTCTGGACTATGAAGAAAAATATCGTAACCTTCCTTATGTTGGTGTCTTGAAACCAGCAGTCTACGGCGGCTAATTATTTTTAATCTTGACTGTCACATGATAAGATGAAACCAATTACAAAGCGCGCTTTGCCGCGTTAGGATTCGTATCGATTGAAGAAAATCAATCAATTGATGCGGAGAGGAGGCCTACGATGAACCGAGCAGTGAAGAATACCCTTGTGTTTGGGGTCATTTTTCTAGCTTTGATCTTGTTTCTGCAATACTTGCAGAGTCCAGTGAACAAAAGCAAAGAAATCAATTACACACAGTTTGTCGAGTCAGTTGAAAAAGGTGATGTGAAGACGGCGACGTTCCAATATGAGGGACAGACGTACAACGTCACAGGTGAATTACGTGAAAAAGATACGACATATGAAACGGTCGTACCGGCTGTTGATACAGAGTTGACGGATTTGTACACGCAATTGCGCAGTCAAAACGTCAAGATGGACTTTAAAGCAGCAGAAACAAACGGTGGTTGGATTGCGCTATTGACGACAATCGTGCCATTCATCATCATCTTCATCCTATTCTTCTTCTTGATTAATCAAGCACAAGGTGGCGGCGGCGGTGGTCGTGTCATGAACTTCGGTAAATCGAAGGCGCGCCTGTACGATACAGAAAAGAAAAAGATTACATTTGACGACGTGGCAGGAGCAGACGAGGAGAAACAAGAACTCGTCGAAGTCGTTGAATTCTTGAAAGATCCACGCAAGTTTGCCCGTCTCGGTGCCCGTATTCCAAAAGGTGTCCTACTTGTAGGTCCTCCAGGTACAGGTAAAACGTTGTTGGCACGTGCCGCAGCTGGTGAAGCCGGCGTCCCGTTCTTCTCGATTTCAGGTTCTGACTTCGTTGAGATGTTTGTCGGGGTCGGGGCGTCCCGTGTCCGTGACTTGTTTGAAAATGCGAAGAAAAACGCACCATGTATCATCTTCATCGATGAAATCGATGCTGTCGGTCGCCAACGTGGCGCCGGTCTCGGTGGTGGACATGATGAGCGCGAACAAACATTGAACCAACTTCTCGTTGAGATGGATGGATTCAGTGAAAACGAAGGGATCATCATGATTGCCGCAACGAACCGTGCGGACATCCTGGACCCTGCGTTACTTCGTCCAGGTCGTTTTGACCGTCAAATTACGGTTGAGCGTCCGGATGTCGTCGGACGTGAAGCAGTTCTTAAAGTACACGCACGCAACAAGCCGCTCGATACAACGGTTGATTTAAAAGCCATTGCGCAACGTACACCGGGATTCTCGGGTGCGGATCTTGAAAACCTCTTGAACGAAGCAGCACTTATCGCAGCCCGTACGGACCGCGACAAGATTTCAATCGTTGACTTGGAAGAAGCGATCGACCGTGTCATCGCAGGACCTGCGAAGAAGAGTCGGATCATTTCACCAAAAGAGAAAAAAATCGTGGCGTGGCATGAAGCCGGTCATACCATCATCGGTGTCACACTCGATGATGCGGATGAAGTCCATAAAGTAACAATCGTTCCCCGCGGAAATGCTGGCGGTTACGTCATCATGCTTCCAAAAGAGGATCGTTACTTCATGACAAAACCAGAGCTTGAAGACAAAATCACAGGATTACTCGGTGGTCGTGTCGCGGAAGATATCGTCTTCGGTGAAGTTTCTACCGGAGCAAGCAATGACTTCCAGCGTGCGACAGGTCTTGCCCGTAAGATGGTCATGGAATTCGGAATGAGTGAAAAACTCGGACCGCTTCAGTTTGGTTCCGGTCAAGGCGGAAATGTCTTCTTAGGACGTGACTTCCAAAACGAACAGAACTATTCAGATGCGATTGCCCATGAAATCGATACGGAAATTCAAGCGATCATCAACAAGTGTTACCAAAAAGCGAAGACGATCTTAACGGAGAAACGCGATCAGCTTGATTTGATTGCAACGACGTTACTTGAAGTCGAAACGCTGGATCAAAAACAAATTCACCATCTCTTAGAGACAGGCGAATACAAAAAGCATGAGCCTGCCGCTATTACAGAACCAAAAGCAGAAGAGAAAACGCCGGAATCGACGACACCTGTCATCGATCAACCGACAGAATCTCCGACGCAACGCGGCTCTGTCATCGATGAAGGGCAAAATGTCGATACGGAAAATCCAGATCAACCACGTCGGGATGATCAAATCTGATTTTTGATTTCTTCCTGTCTGTTTGACAGAAAAGACAACAGAAATGAGACGGATGATTCGTTCGAGTGAGAGGTCAGCATTCCTAACCGGAGTGCTGATCTCTTTTTTTGTAGTGGTGCCGATTTGCAGCGCGCACTTCGATAGGTGATGCCTAATCTGCATGGTATAATCACAACGTATAGTTCAGTTATCGTCAGAGAAAAGTGGGGAATCAGATGATTTTAGTAATCGATGTAGGAAATACGAATATCGTCCTTGGGGTATATGATGAACAAACCTTAGTGCAACATTGGCGGATTGCCACGGACCGGACCCGTACAACCGATGAATACGGCATGCTGGTGAAAGCCCTGTTTCGTGATGCAGAGTTAAACGTGGAAGACATTGAGGGAATCGTGTTATCATCTGTCGTACCCCCTGTCGTGTTTCCGCTCGAAAACATGTGCGTCCGTTATTTCAACCGGCGTCCATTCGTAATCGGGCCTGGAATTAAGACAGGACTTGACTTGAAGGTCGATAATCCAAGAGAAGTTGGAGCCGACCGGATCGTCAATGCCGTCGCAGCGACGGTCAAATATGATGGTCCTTTGATCATCGTTGATTTTGGAACGGCAACGACCTATTGTTATATCGATGCACAAAAACGCTATTACGGTGGAATCATTTCACCGGGTGTCATGGTGTCGACAGAAGCACTTTATAATAAGGCGGCGAAACTACCGCGGATTGAGATTGCCAAACCGCAGTCGACGATCGGCCGCAATACGGTACATGCGATGCAGTCCGGAACGTATTTCGGATACGTCGCGCAAGTCGATGGACTCGTCCATCGGATGAAAGAAGAAATGGGAGAAGCGACTGTCATCGCGACAGGTGGACTCGCCCGACTAATCAGTGAGGAATCTGCAACGATTAAAATCGTCGATCCATTTTTGACGCTTGACGGGTTGCGGATTATCTACGAACGAAATAAGTGAGGGAAAAATAATGAAACGTGAAGAATTATTGGCACAATTAAAAGATGATTACTTGGTCAGAGCACTAGGGTTTAACGGTGAAGTCCGTGCTTTTGCAATCCGTTCGACAAAAACGGTATATGAGGCACAACTCCGTCATCAGACGACACCTGTCGTCACGGCGGCACTCGGTCGGACATTGACGATCGGCGCCATGATGGGAACGATGCAAAAAGGCGATACCCGCGTCACATTAAAAGTCGAAGGTGATGGTCCAATCGGAAAAATCATCGTCGATGCTGATGCAAAAGGACAAGTTCGTGGATACGTTAGCCATCCGCGTGTCGAGATGGATACGTACGTTAACAGTGACGGTCTGACGAAACTCAAAGTCGGCGATGCTGTCGGACGCGGAAACATTTCCGTTATCAAGGATTTAGGTCTCCGTGATTTCGTCGGTGGACAGTCGCCGATTCAAACCGGTGAAATCAGCGAAGACTTTACGTATTACTTCGCTGTGTCCGAGCAAAGTCCGTCGGTCGTCGGAGCAGGTGTCCTCGTGTATCCGGAAGATGAATCAGTCATTGCAGCAGGCGGATTGATCGTTCAACTGATGCCGGGTGCGTCGGAAGAAACGATTGCGGCACTGGAACAACGAGTCGCGGCCTTAAAACCGATCTCGATTTTGGTCGGGGAAGAAAAAACACCGGAAGAAATGTTGAGCCTGGTTCTCGGTGAATCATTCGAGATCCTCGATACGATTCCGGTTGCTTTCAACTGTACGTGCGAGCGTGAAAAATTAGCAACGGCTATCGTGGCACTCGGGCCGGATGAGATCCAAGCGATGATTGATGAAGATGGTGGAGCGGAAGCGGTTTGTCACTTCTGTTCGGAACATTACCAATACGATGTCGAAGAATTACAATCGCTTCGTGAAAAATCACTCGAAAGAGCATAAGAGGGTCTGAAAATGGGAACTGTAAACTCTAAGTACTTGTGGATGTTGATTTTCATTTTGTTGCTGACGAATTTTATGACGGGTGCGTATGCATTCATGGGCGAATTACCGAAAGTCGACTCACCGAAGATTGTCCAGGACAGTATCGGCGGACCGCTTGAGGATGTCGTCGCGACGGTTGGAGATGAAGAAATTACGCGTGCCGATCTGTATCAGGCGATGCGTAAGGGTCATGAAAAAGAAACCCTTGACCGTCTGATTCGGGAAGCAGTCGAAAAACAGTCGGAAAACGGATCAAAGCCGACAGTAAAGCGCTTTGATTGACAATTTTCATCCAGTCCGTGGATAATTGATTTATCGGATTACTTGGGATTAAAGCTTTTCATTATGAGGAGGAATGGTCATGCGCATTGCGAATTCAGTATTGGATTTAGTCGGCCGCACGCCGATCGTTAAATTAAATCATTTGACAGGACCGGAAGATGCGGACGTGTATTTGAAATTGGAATATATGAATCCGGGGTCAAGCGTCAAAGACCGGATCGCTTTAGCGATGATCGAATCGGCAGAATCAGCGGGTCATTTAAAAGCAGGCGATACCATCATTGAGCCGACAAGTGGAAACACGGGAATCGGACTCGCAATGGTAGCTGCTGCTAAAGGATACCGTTCGATTCTTGTCATGCCGGAAACGATGAGCATGGAACGTCGAACTCTACTTCGTGCGTACGGTGCGGAGTTGATTTTAACACCCGGCCCGGAAGGAATGAAGGGTGCGATTGCTCGAGCGACGGCAGAAGCGGAAGAACACGGTTATTTCATGCCGCAACAGTTCAATAATGAATCAAACCCTGTTGTTCATGAAAAGACGACCGGACCGGAAATCGTTGAAGCATTTGAAGGATTGACACTCGATGCGTTCATCGCCGGAATCGGTACGGGCGGTACGATCACAGGGGCGGGAAAAGTATTGCGTGAGGCTTTCCCGGGCATTGAAATCATTGCGGTTGAACCAACCGATTCCCCTGTTCTTTCAGGCGGAAAACCGGGTCCTCATAAACTGCAGGGAATCGGAGCCGGATTCGTTCCGTCGATTCTAGATACGCAGATTTATGACAGTGTCGAGCAGGTGACGACGGAAGAAGCGTTTGATCATGCCCGTCGTGCAGCGAAGTCGAACGGCGTTCTGGGTGGTATTTCTTCCGGTGCTGCGATTGCGGCTGCTTTAAAAACAGCGAAGCGTCTCGGCAAAGGAAAAACGGTTCTAGCGATCATCCCGTCAAACGGAGAACGTTATCTCAGTACGCCACTGTATCAAGTGGAAGAAGAGACGGACAGTTCGAAACTGTAAACTTTTGAAGCAAGAGGTTCATTCCGATTTAAAGGAATGGACCTCTTTTTATATGTAATCGGCAAGTGACTTATGCCCGCCTGTCTGATTTTTTGCGTATAATGAGAGCAGAATAGTTCGGAAGTGGAGGAACGCTAGTGCGACAGACAGTATACGAATCATTTACATGGACAAAGGAACAGTTTTATAACCGGTACGTTGAACGGACAGCCGGACAGACAGGTCATGTCTGGCTTGAGAGTGGACGAATCGGATCCTATACGATGGCAGGCGTCCGGCCAGTCGGTCACATCCGGACAAAAAACGGCACAACGATCATTCAAGAAGCCGGACAAGAAAAACAATATACCGATGCTCCATTTACATTGCTCGAAGAGATTCGTGTGCGCTATGCATCGGCTCGTCCGGAAGGGATGCCGCCATTTTTCGGAGGATTAGCCGGATATGTCAGTTACGATGCCGTCCGTTATCTTGAACGGTTGCCGGAACAGGCAGAGGATGATTTGGCAACAGCCGATCTTTCGCTTTATTGGTATGATGAGGTCGCCGTATTTGATCATCAGACAGAACGATTGTTTATAGCTGTCACACGGGAAACGGAGGCGGAAGCGACGCTTGCTTTGGCGGCAGAAGTTTCATCGTGGCGTCAGTCGAGTCCGGCTCCGATGTTCGCGGCACCGGAAGAAAAACCGGCTGAACGGGGACGTTCATTCGAACGGTCCGCCTTCATGCAGGCAGCTGACCGGATCAAACAATATATTGAAGCGGGAGATGTCTTTCAGGTGAACCTTGCCGTCCGCCAACAGGAACCGTTGCGGACAACACCCGCTCATATTTATGATGTATTGCGAACGATCAACCCGTCACCGTATATGGGTTACTTTGCAGATGAAGAATTGGTACTCGTTTCAGCATCGCCGGAGTTACTAGTCGAAAAAATCGGTCTGTCACTCGCAACCCGTCCGATTGCCGGAACCCGGCCGCGCGGACAAAATGAGGAAGAAGACCTGACGTTAGCGAAAACGTTACTCGACAATGAGAAGGAACGGGCGGAGCATGTCATGCTCGTCGATCTCGAGCGGAACGATTTAGGGCGTGTCAGCCGTTACGGTTCCGTCCATGTTGACGAATTGATGGTCATCGAAAAATACTCCCACGTCCAGCATATCGTCTCAAACGTCCGGGGGGAGATTGCGGCAGATGAAACCGGCAGCAGTGTCCTGGCAGCGATGTTCCCGGGAGGTACGATTACGGGAGCGCCTAAAATCCGAACGATGGAGATCATTGAAGAGCTTGAGCCTGTCCGCCGCGGCATCTATACAGGAGCCCTCGGTTTTATCAGCTGGGCGGACGATGTGATTTTCAATATCTTGATTCGGACGCTTGTCGCGAAAGATGGCATGGCGTATATTCAGGCAGGTGCCGGCATCGTAACCGACTCCGATTCGGAAAGTGAATATGAAGAGTCGCTCAGTAAGGCAAAAGCACTCTGGGTCGCAAAAGAAATGGCGGAGGGAACGACATGATTGTATTAATCGATAACTATGATTCATTTACGTATAACGTGGTGCAATATTTTGGCGAACTCGGACAAGACATCCGGGTGTTTCGGAATGATGCCATCACGATTGAAGAAATCGAACAACTGGCACCGGATCATTTAGTTATTTCACCGGGACCGTGTACACCGAATGAAGCAGGCATCAGTCTCGAGGCAATCCGTTATTTCGCAGGCCGGATTCCGATTCTTGGGATCTGTCTCGGTCATCAGGCGATTGGCCAAGTCTTCGGAGGAAAAGTCGTCCGTGCCAAGACGCTGATGCATGGAAAAGTCTCCTTGTTGACGCATGACGGGTCGGGTATGTTCAGCGGAATCGAACAACAGACACCCGTGACACGGTATCATTCGTTGGTCGTCGAACGGGAGAGTTTTCCGGATATCTTGACGATGACGGCAGAAGCAGACGGCGAAGTCATGGCTTTGCGTCATAAGGAATGGCCGATCGTCGGTGTCCAGTTCCATCCGGAAGCGATTTTGACGCGGGACGGGAAACAGATGTTAAAAAACTTTTTGGAGTTGACACACTATGTATCTTTGGCATGATGGGAACGTGAAACGGGAAGAAGAGATCCGGATTTCACCGTTTGATCATGGCTATCTCTATGGAATGGGTGTATTTGAAACGTTTCGTACTTATGAGGGACATCCTTTTTTATTTGATGACCATATCGAACGGCTCCAGATGAGTTGTGCAGCAATCGGTATTCAATTGCCGTACGGGCGTGAACAGTTACTCCGGGCAGTAGAGGATCTTTATCGTGTGTATGAAGAACAGGATCTATATATCCGGTTGAACGTTTCTGGTGGAGCACGGGACATCGGACTGTCGAGTGAACCGTATGCGGAACCGACTGTCCTGTTGTACGCAAAACCGATCGGACAGAGACAGCCGGCAGAACGGGCGCTCGAGACGGTTCGTCTTGCCCGCAGTACGCCGGAAACAAGCTATCGGCTCAAGTCGCATCACTATATGAACAATCTTGTGGCGAAACGTCATTTGTTTAATCAAGAAGCAGAAGGACTGTTTCTGACGAAAGAAGGTTTTATCTGCGAAGGATTGACGTCGAATATTTTTTGGCGGTACGGCAATCAATGGTATACACCACCGCTTGAGACAGGGGCGTTGAACGGGATTACCCGTCAATTCATCATGGAACAGGTTCCGGTGGAAGAGCGGCTTGCGCTGTTGCCGCAATTAATAGAGGCGGATGAAATCCTTTGTACGAACTCCATTCAGGAAGTCGTTGCCGTTTCATCACTGGATGGGCGAACTTTCCCGGGTTTGACGGGTCAAGGTTATCAATCCATTCGGACATTGTTTGATCAAGCGGTCCAAACGAAATGGTCAAGGAGGGAATAAGGATGACGAAAATCATGGGCATTTTAAACGTGACACCGGATTCGTTTTCCGATGGTGGAAACTATATCGATCTCGAACAGGCAGTCCGGCATGCGAAACAACTCGTAGCGGACGGAGCAGATGCAATCGATGTAGGAGGAGAATCAACAAGACCGGGGGCAGCATTCGTATCCGCGGCAGAAGAAATCGAGCGGGTCGTTCCCGTCATCCGTCGGTTGAAGCGGGAACTGGATGTTTTAGTATCGATTGATACGTATAAACCGGATGTCGCGGAAGCGGCTGTCCGTGCAGGTGCAGATATCATTAACGATGTCTGGGGATCAAAGTGGGGTGACTGTTCAATGGTTAACGTTGCGGCACACTACGATGTCCCGATTATTTTAATGCATAACCGTTTAGAACCGCACGGGCCGGATATGCTGGCGGAAGTCCGGGCGGATCTCGAAGATTCGATTCGTTTAGCGAAGCAGGCCGGCGTTTCCGAAAATCAGATTTGGCTTGATCCCGGGATCGGTTTTATGAAAACTCATCAGGAAAACTTATTTTTGATGCGTCACTTGTCGATTACGACCGATTTCGGTTACCCGGTCCTGCTCGGTACGTCGCGCAAGTCGATGATTGGGTTGACGCTCGGATTACCGGCCGATCAACGCGTCGAAGGAACAATCGCGACAGTATGTTACGGTATCCAACAAGGATGTGAGTGGATGCGGGTGCACGATGTCAAAGCGGTTAAACGAGCTGCTGTCATGATGGATGCGATGTTGGAAACGGAATTAACGGGAGGGGAATGAAGATGGATCGAATCGAAGTGACAGGGATGCGTTTTTACGGATACCATGGTGTGTTTGCGGAAGAGACGAAGCTTGGCCAACGCTTTAATGTGGATTTATCAATTGGTCTTGATTTATTGCGTGCCGGTCAAACCGATGATTTACGGGAAAGCGTGAATTATGCTGAATTATACGAAGTGACAAAACAGGTCGTCGAAGGAGCACCGCTGCAATTGGTCGAAGCCTTGGCGAATCGGATTGCGGAACAGGTTTTGGCACTCGATGCCCGGATTCTTGAAACGACCATTAAAGTCATCAAACCGGATCCGCCGATTGCCGGACATTATGAACATGTCGCGGTTGAAATCCACCGGAAGCGGGCGGATTACTTATGAATCGTGCTTACATCGCGCTAGGGTCAAATATTGGTGATAAGGCGGGTCATCTCCGGGCGGCGATTGAGGCCATGCGCTCGCTTGCGACGACTCATGCTTTACGTCCTTCTTCTGTTTACGAAACAGCTCCTGTCGGGTACGTGGATCAGGATCTTTTTTACAACATGGTCGTAGAACTCGATACGACGGAACCGGCAGACCGTTTATTACAAGCGTTACAACGGATCGAACAACAGGAGGGCCGGAAACGGTTATTTAAAAACGGACCGAGGACACTTGATTTGGACATCATTTTGTATAATGATGAAACAATTCAAGCAGATGGGCTGACCGTCCCGCATCCCAGAATGCAGGACCGCGCGTTTGTACTGGCACCGTTACGTGAATTGACTCCTTCTTACGTCGTACCTGGTTTGAAGCAAACGGTCGAGGATTTATACCTAGCGTTGCCGGAAGCGGAGCGGACCGACGTACGACGGATTAAGTAAGTGTTGTTTCAGGAAGAGGAAAGGAAGAGAATGATGACAGGTTTTAAAATAGGTGACGTCGAACTGAATAACCGTGTCATTTTAGCACCGATGGCGGGTGTCTGTAATCCTGCGTTTCGTTTGATCGCAAAAGAATTCGGGGCAGGTCTCGTCTGTGCAGAAATGGTCAGTGATAAGGGAATCCTCTACGAAAACGAACGGACAATGCAAATGCTGTATGTGGACGATCGGGAAAAACCGCTCAGTTTGCAGATATACGGTGGATCAAAGGAAACGTTGGTTCAAGCGGCTCAATATGTCGATGAGAATACGAATGCAGATATCATCGACATCAATATGGGGTGTCCTGTTCCGAAAGTGACGAAGTGTGACGCGGGTGCCAAGTGGTTGCTTGATCCGGATAAAGTCTATGAGATGGTTCATGCCGTATCACAAGCAGTGGATAAACCCGTCACAGTGAAGATGCGAACCGGCTGGGACAGCCACCATATTTATTGTGTTGATAATGTCCGCGCTGCGGAAGCGGGAGGGGCGAAAGCGGTCGCTATTCATGGCCGGACCCGGTCGCAGAAGTATGAAGGTGTCGCCGATTGGAACATCATCGGTGAAGCAAAACGGGCCGTCACTATTCCAATCATCGGAAACGGTGACGTTCAAACTCCGCAAGACGCGAAACGAATGATTGATGAAATCGGGGTGGACGGTGTCATGATCGGACGGGCAGCACTCGGGAATCCGTGGATGTTGTATCAGACGATTCAATACCTGGAATCGGGTACTCTGTCGGTCGAGCCGACGCCGCGTGAGAAAATTGATATTTGCCTGTTACATGCTGAACGTCTTGTCGCACTTAAAGGAGAAGACCTCGCGGTACGGGAAATGCGGACTCATGTCGCCTGGTACTTAAAAGGATTAAGCGGCAACGGGCATGTGCGCAAAGCCTTATTCGATACGAATACCCACACGGGACTGCAAAAGTTGCTGCATGAGTATGTCGAAACATTGGAAATGAATGCCGTACATGCGTGACAGGTAAAGTATAGTCGGACTTACCGGTTTTATGGTACGCTAATGCCATTGAAGATGAGCGAATCGGTTTTGCTAGGAGCTGTCGGTCATACCGGCAGCTTTTTCATCGAAGAAGTAAAAACCATCGTGAACCATTATAAAAGGAGTGAAGACAGTGAGTCAGGACATGGAAATGAACGATCAAATGCAGGTGCGTCTCGGTAAGATGAACGCCATGCGTGAACAAGGACTCGATCCGTTTGGTGCCCGTTTCGAACGTACAACAGATACGACGAGTATTCGTGCCGCTTACGGCGAACATGAAAAAGAAGAATTGGCAGAGCTGAAGCCGGACGTCTCAATCGCGGGTCGCGTCATGACGACACGCCGTAAAGGGAAAGTCGGTTTTACAAACGTCCAGGACGTCAATGGTCAAATCCAACTGTATGTACGTAAAGACGATGTTGGCGAAGAAGCGTACGAAATCTATAAAACATGTGACTTAGGTGATATCGTCGGAATCAGCGGTTACGTGTTCAAAACGAATGTCGGGGAACTGTCTGTTCACGTCACGTCGTTTACATTACTAACGAAAGCATTGCGTCCGCTTCCGGATAAATATCACGGATTAAAAGACGTCGAACAACGCTACCGTCAGCGTTACCTGGATTTGATCACGAATACAGAATCACGGGAAACGTTTATTGCACGCAGTAAAGTCATTCGCGGCATTCGTCAGTATCTCGACAGCCTCGGATACTTGGAAGTCGAAACACCGATGTTGCATACGATTGCAGGGGGCGCTTCGGCACGTCCGTTTATCACGCATCATAACGCACTTGATATGACGCTTTACATGCGGATCGCGATTGAGTTACATCTCAAACGTTTGATTGTCGGTGGACTTGAAAAAGTTTACGAAATCGGCCGCGTCTTCCGGAATGAAGGAATCTCGACGCGTCATAACCCTGAATTTACAATGATTGAGTTATATGAAGCCTATGCAGACTATAACGACATCATGAATCTGACGGAAAACTTGATTGCCCACGTCGCTCAAGAAGTACTTGGCACAACACAAGTCACTTACGGTGAAGATGTGATTGATCTGTCTGTCGGATGGAAACGGGCACACATGGCGGATCTCGTTAAAGAAGCAACGGGTGTTGATTTCTTTGAAGAGATTTCAAAAGAACGTGCACATGAACTCGCACACGAACATGGCGTTGAAGTACAAGCCCATATGACGACAGGACATATTCTCAATGAATTCTTCGAGCAGAAAATCGAAGAGTCGCTAGTTCAACCGACATTCGTCTATGGTCATCCGGTTGAAATTTCACCGCTTGCGAAGAAGAATCCGGAAGATCCTCGCTTTACGGATCGATTTGAATTGTTCATCGTTCGCCGGGAACATGCCAATGCCTTTACGGAATTGAACGATCCAATCGACCAACGTGAACGTTTCGAAGCCCAGCTTGTCGAAAAAGAAGCAGGGAATGATGAAGCGCATGAAATGGATAACGATTTCATTGAAGCGCTTGAGTACGGTATGCCGCCGACAGGAGGTCTCGGTATCGGAATCGACCGTCTTGTCATGTTATTGACAAACGCTCCTTCGATTCGTGATGTCTTGCTCTTCCCGACAATGCGTCACCAGCAAAATTAATTAAGATCAGACTCTCCGCTTTCTTTATAGAAGGAAGTGGAGAGTTTTCTTCATTGGTGGCCACTAGAATTCACGGGGGAAAAAGTATGAGTATTCCTAAGCTGAAACGGGAATAGTAACTTTTTAAATGTTTTTCTGATAAAACACTTGTACAAATAAAAACTCCATGGTATATTACTTCTTGTGCCGCAAATGGTTGTGACACACCGAAAAAAATATCGAAAAAAGTTGTTGACAATTGTGTTGATAACTTGGTATGATATTAAAGTCGCTGAAAACGACACGACGAACTTTGAAAACTGAACGATGAGGCAAAAAACGTATCTTCGGATACAAACAATGAATGAAGCGCAAGCTTCGTCAACGTGACATCTAGTCACAAAAACGAGCAAGTCAAACACTTTATGGAGA
>Ga0308160_10001067_pt1 | contig 41946 bp, 25 predicted proteins | sample PhyFR1_FD_201036 | JGI IMG/M metagenome (GOLD analysis project Ga0308160, IMG submission 201036) | Phyllosphere microbial communities from UC Gill Tract Community Farm, Albany, California, United States - DLSLF.R1 | ecosystem: Host-associated > Plants > Phyllosphere > Unclassified | place: USA... | reverse complement strand
AGGCCAGCGAGCGAATCACCGCATGGTGGGAAGATGCGTTCCTGTCGACGGGGACCGATGCACGCCACCGGTTTTTCCTTGAAGCCGAACAAACCCTTCCGATGCTCGAAACAGCCGCTTCTCCAGCAGACCTGATCGACGCCATGAAGGTACAGCGCATTCGCCTGGCCAAGGATCAGGGTTTGCGCCCGTGGGAGCCGGTGGCCCGCAGGGAGCGGCTTGTACTTGCTCCGGACTTCGGCTGATTGACGGTGCAGCAGCTTGCGTAATCAGCCGGCAGTCGCCGTTGGATACTAATGTATCGGCTCTAGGAGAAACAAAAAAGCCCCAGCGTGCGGGGCTTTTCTTTACTGTCTTGGCGGAAGCGGTGTCCGCATAGGAGAGGTCCATTAACGTCCACGAGTTTCTATAAACAGATTAAGAAACAAGGAGATACGATAAATCATCGTCCATAGACGTCCTTTACCATTTGCCAAAATCCGGATACTATTCGATAGTCATTTTGATAGTTTGGAGATTTAATGGGACGACAGCAGCAACGACTCACTGCCCTGCAAGTGAGGAAGCTTACCAAGCCAGGTCTGTATGGCGATGGCGGAGGTCTTACGCTCCAAATCACGAAGGGCGGTGCCAAGTCCTGGCTATTCCGCTTCATGATGGCTGGTAAAGCGCACGGCATGGGACTTGGGCCAACGCATACAGTCGGCCTGGCAGAAGCGCGTCAGAAGGCTTTAGCAGCGCGCAAACTCCTCTTAGACGGCATCAATCCGTTGACCGCGAAGAAGCAGGACCAGCTTGCGACGGCCCTAGCGAATGCAAGGATGATGACGTTCGACCAATGCGCCGAGGCGTACATCTCCGCGCATAAGGCAGGCTGGAAGAACGAGAAGCACGCCGACCAATGGACTAACACAATCAGCACGTATGCCAGTCCCGTATTTGGGCAAATGCCGGTGGCAGAGGTAGACACAGCCCTTGTCGTAAAGTGCCTTAAACCGATCTGGGAAGCCAAGACCGAGACTGCTAGCCGCTTACGAGGAAGAATCGAGTCGATCTTGGGATGGGCCACCACCAGCGGCTATCGCACTGGCGAGAATCCTGCCCGGTGGAAGGGCCACTTGGACAATCTGCTTGCGACGATTAGTAAAGCCAGCCGGACGAAGCACCACCCGTCTTTGCCTTGGCAGCACATGAACGACTTCCTGACGCACCTTAGGGCACGTGCTGGGCTGTCCGCTCGTGCGGTGGAGCTCACCATTCTCACAGCTTGCCGGTCAGGAGAGGTACGCGGCGCTAAATGGTCTGAATTCGACCTCGCCAATAAGGTCTGGACGATCCCAGCGGAGCGTATGAAAGCACGTCGGGAGCATGACGTGCCACTAAGTGAAACGGCGCTGAGGCTGCTTAAAGCCATTCCTGAGACAGGTGACCTGGTATTTACGGGAACCAAAGGCCAAGAGCTGTCCGACATGTCGCTAACGGCAGTAATTCGACGCATGAACGAGGGAGAGAATCCAGCTTGGGTTGATTCGAACGGAGATGGCATCACCGTTCACGGCTTCCGCAGCAGCTTCCGCATGTGGGCAGCAGAGACTACCAGCTACCCACGTGAGGTTGCAGAACATGCACTCGCACACCAGCTTCCAGATGCGGTCGAGCGGGCCTATCAGCGTGGTTCTCAGTTCGCAAAACGAGCCGCCCTAATGGCTGAATGGGCGGCTTACTGCGATAAAGTGCCAAGAAAGGCTGATGTGGCGCAAATTAAGCGGGGCAATCACGCAAAAACATCGAAACAAGAATTAAAAACCGTCAATTAAACGATGTTTTTTTGATTTTCTGGGGTAGGTAAGTTCCTTGGATAGCTTCCATGTCAATCAGCGCCTCAATGATTTGAGGCCTGGTTGCCTCATAGCGGCTCGCCAGTTTGTCCAGTTCAGCTATTACTCGATCAGTAAGCACAAAGTTGTACTGGCTCTTGCCTTTCATGCTTTCTCGATACTTCTGTTGACTCCAATTCCTCTTGATTGCAGCGACATCTAATTTCTTTTGTGCTTCATTGGCCACAACGGAGTCAAAGAACATTAACAATTCTCTGAAATCCGAGATAGGCGCCTTACCTTGCGCCTCGGTTTGCCTGTGCTTGATAATCCAATTCCAGGCAAATTCGCATCGAGCAGGCTCTTCCTGGCCTTTAAACCACTTAAAGATGACATCGGTTTTTAGATAATCATGCCAATCGCGATTCATTTGCGCAACAGCTCTTAATTTATCCCCCAAGTCAACCTCTAGAAGGTCAACGCAGGTCACAATTAATTCCCTTCCCACCAATCCTGGCGGGGGATTGATTTCCAGCTTAAATATATTCTTGAAGTAGGAACGCAGCCAATTAATTTGCCGCTCATCGTTGGCAATCCATTCCAGTTCATTAACAGGAAGAATGCGACGCCCGGCGAAGTCCCGCAGTAATTCCTGAACTCGTCGTCCGTATGCGGAGTTGATCAGGTAACTACGGGTGTCCTCCTTCCCAAAGCTCTCAAGCGGTAGGCTTGCGCCTTCGAAGCGCATTATCAGCCAAAGCCAATTATCAATTCGAACTTCCGCTAGTTTCTGTTGATACCTCTCGAATGCTTCTCCGCGCATATTTTTCTCCAGTGCAACTAGACGTTGACGAAAGACGTCAGTTTTTAGATGCATTCTAGCGCAGTTCTAGCGAGGTTATAGAGCAATCATAGAAAAATTTTAGGGACATTATAGAGCGATTCTAGAGTATCAAATTGTGCCCTTCCCTGCGGTAGGTGTCTGGAACTGGCGCCAGCTGGTTGACACTGAAAGGTGCGGTCAATCCTCCCAAGCTTGGACAGGCATCCTCCCTTAGCTTGCGTAACTACACATGAACAACTTTAGGCGGGCACGTAGTTACCGCAATCAGCCCGAGCACGGAGGGCCGTGTGGACTGGCTCATTAGCAGAAAAATATTCGGGATCCAGATCGTTTGGAACAAACAACCTGGAGCCGAAAAGTGAAAGTGCTTCGCCTGTCGCAAGTCATGGATTCAACCGGCCTTGGCCGTTCGACTATCTACAAATACATCGCTGAAGGGAAGTTCCCTATTCCGCTACAGCTGAGTGAGCGCTGCGTAGGCTGGCTTGAAAGTGAGGTCCACCGATGGATTCAATCACGTGTGGATATGCGTGATGCATCGAAGTGATTCGGTGTAGATTTTCTTCTATGCTTTAGCAAATATTTTGCCAGAGTAATGATCTAGGGTCGTTGCTCTTCTTTCTTGCCTGCTTATCCGACCTTTACCTTATCATTTCGGCAGCATGAATTCTCGGTATTGGTAATATGTTTTATTAAAGAAGGAGCGTAACCGCTAAGGATATAAGAGTGCAGAAACTAAAAGTGCAAGTTAGGCATTTAAGACTTGCACCCAGCAAGATGGGTAAATCACCTGCACGATGAATAAAGATAATCAACCCGGAGGGCATCAATTACCGCTATTCATGAATGAACCAGGCAACCAATGGACTACAAGCATGACCTATAAATTCAATTCCAATCATTCCTTTCACTTCGATACAGAATACGCAGGACTACCGATTCAAAATAAAGGGCCATTCATCAGCGAATACTTGCATCGTCTTCACTGCACCATGAACCGTGCATTGGACCATTATCGTGAAGTCTTTGCATTCAGATTCGATCTACGTCTACCAGCCAACCATTCCCCTCATAGCTCAGCCTACGAGAACGAGCTTATTGACCGTTTCATCGAGTCATTCAAAGCCAAGATTAAACACAACCGTCAAATGGCTCGAAGGGAAAAACCATACGCGCATGATAGCGTCGTGCGTTACGTCTGGGCTAAAGAGGTCGGCCATCGAGGCCGCCCCCATTACCACCTGGCCGTCTTGCTCAACAAGGACGCCTACCGCGCTATAGGCACGTATGAGCCAGGTAGAGACAATATGTTTAACCGGCTGCATGAAGCATGGGCCAGTGCCCTCGGATTACCTGTGAGTGCTGTCTCTGGCCTCGTTCACATTCCTGATAACGCATCCTACTTCCTGCATCGTGAGAACCAAGCAAGCTGCGCTGCGTTCTTCTTCCGTGCCAGCTATCTTTGCAAGGCTGCCACGAAAACATTTGGTCATGGTGGGCATGGCTTCGGTAGCAGTCGCATTTAGGGCACGTGGTCGAGCCTTTTCCCGCCACCGTTCTTTTCACTTCTTGCATGTCACCGTCAGCGTCCCGGCAACGAGGTTCTTAACGATTTCATAATTGAATCCCTTACTGCCAGATTTGTGTACACCAATCGTCAAGGCAGAAAGCAGCGTGAGCGCACCAAGAGCCGCTAGGCGAACAGTTGACCACGACGGATTATCGGTCGAGCGCACCAGCCAACTGCTGGCAGTGCGCGCCGAGCGAGAAGGATTCGTCCTGCTGTGCGCTGTCGCAATGGCTGCTGTCTTGCGATGCATAGATGGGCCTGCGATATCGCGGTCGACGGGGCTGACTTGCCGCATGCATGGCAAACGGCCGTCCTTGGCATTAGACGCTCGATCTATCAGGTTTTGTTCTCGATGTAAGTAACCCCGTTTTTGTTATTTCGCCCATGAAATACTTTCCAAATACCGACATTTTTCTAGACAACGAGGGATAGCATGATGACGACATGAGGCCATTGAACCTGCCGAGTCACCGTAATCCCGGTTGCGCCTCGACTTCGGGTTGCGTCCAGCGATCCTTGCGCTCAACGAATGGGCGATACCGAGTCTGCGTGGCGTTTTCTTCGTCCGCCAACTCACCTGGAGCTGTCTCGGCATCATGCGGGCCGACAAGATGAACCGACCATCGATGGCCACTCGTGTCGCCGAGGGCATCGAGGCATTAGCGAGCTGGATTGCGATCGGCCGGCCTGACTATATGAAAGGGATGACCGCGTCCAGGGCAATCGCAAGCTGGGTGTCCGGCTATACTAGGCAGGTGGACTGGTTGACAAGCACGTTCCTCGACCTCATGCTTGTCGAAAGTATTTTCGTCCCTCAGCATGGAGTAGCCGATGGACGTTCCAAGAGAATCAGTCACAACGCCAACGACTTCTACGGAATGTATGAGCAGACCATCCGACAATTGGGTTTCAGTGCACTGTCGACGGGTTCCGCTGGCGAAAAGCTATATCCTCCCGCATTGCGATGAGTACAGCTCCGAATGTCGCGGTTCTGCAAGTGCCGCTTGGTCGTGAGCGAGGAATTCTCCTGTTTGAGCTGCTCGGCCAGATGGAGAACGGAACACTCCGCGCGCAACGGACCAGCTGCTGCCGTTAGTTGCACAGTTCTTTTCTTCATGTCAACATGACATGATGAAAAATTGCCATTCTTGCTCGGCTGAATTTGGGATCAAGTTCGAGTCCAATTCGTGTCTTTCCTGTCAAAATTCCTATTGCAAGGCCCATTTACTACCGATCCAGAATCTCACTATCCATCAGAGCCTCATGAAATCGTGGAGCGGTGGAGACGGCCTGTGCTTTTCTTGCATCTTCCACGTGTGGCAATGCGATGAACAGGCATTCGCATCGCCGCGCGGCATGTTCGGGAGAATGAAACAGATCGCCGGCGCAGCTTTCGACAGCGCGGTTCGATTCACGGGAATGCAGGCAGACCCCAAGACGCTGCTGTCGATTGACAGCACGACTTTTTCCGACTTCAGCAGGGCGCGCGCTTTCGCTGTGCTGAGACATCAGCGAGTTCTCACGAATGAAGCGATCATGCAGGATCTGGCTAGCTGGGCCCGGCTATATGCGATCACTCAGGGCCGCAGCACCGAACGGGAACTGTGCCTGAATGACCTCTTCCACATGGTCGACTGGCTCCGGACAAAGCCGCCTTTTCCAAAATTTTTGCTGGGCCTGAACTGGTCGACCCTCGAGCAAAGCCCGCAATACATGGCGCTCGCTGCGGATGTCTTTCACGTGACCCGAGGAACCTTGGCGATCATGTCCGGAGGAACGGCCGAGGTGGCCTACCGCGTCACCGACCGGGCCATCGAACACTTCACGGGCAAGAGTTCTACCGAATTTGCCTATGACAAGATCAAGCACAAGCTTGGGATGAACGTGAATCTCCGGTCATTCATTCTGTACTGGTTCGTCGGGCAAATCATCCTTCAGCTGCTGGCGCGCAGAAGCGAATAACGCGCTGGCTTTTTTGGTGCCTCGGTCCTACCCGTTCCTCGGGTCGACCGGACAATGCCGGATTGTAATCCGCCAGGCGGACGCTTCGGTGCTGCATCGAAGACTTGATTGCACGGCTGGCGTCCTGGTCAAGGGAGGAGCGCGTTTGTTCGAGCCAGTCATGGCCCGAATGACTGGCAGGGTCAGTCAGTAAACTCGCCCCACCGTTCATTTCCGGTCGCGCTCGACAGCTGTGACGTGCGCTGCGCCATGCGGGACTGTCGGGACGGGACTCCTTAGCACGACACCCGTAACATGAAGCGGTGGCGATGCCTTCAGGCCCGCCGCCTGCATTGCATTGGCGTACGTCGCCGTGAAATTTTGTGTCGCGTTCGCCACGATTGTTTGAACAGAACCGATTCGAACTCCACAGACATCCCGATCATCAAGTGCCGGCAGGCCGACTGCGTGATTCAGTGCGGCGATATCGCGCATGCCGTCGCACAGGTCGTGCAATTCAAGAGCGGTACTCGCAACGACAACGGTGGCGCCAACTGCCGGGAGTACTTTTCCGGGTAGCGTTGCCAGCTGCCGCGCGACACTTTTACCGACGCGCGTCTTCATTCTATTTCCCAGACGCTCGGCTGCTGCGACTCCCGCCAGTCTGTGCTTCTCGGCGATAACCAGTCTGGCGTTCGTTGCGCGTTCGCGCGCAGCAAGGTCGATGTTCGACTTGCGTAGAACAAGCGCATCGGCCGTCATCAAGGCGAGGCTTGCTCGAAGCGCACCGACTCCCGTTGTCAATGCCGCCTCGCGCGCCGTCGCTTCCACACTCTGGATTCGTTCATTTTCGTCGATTGTCGGTTTCGCAGCCTTGAATCCAGGCGAAAGATGCCGCAAAGTCCAGCCACGGAACGAATCGTCCGTCAATGTCATGTAATTCGTAATTCCAAGACACAGACTGACAAGACCTAGGCCGGCGATCAGAATACGGCTGCTCGAATACCCCCTTGCGCTATAAACGGTCCGTTCGAGCTGATTGACGAGGTTCGCAGCAGTCATGATGTCCGGACCAGATAGTTATTATGTTGCGATCTTATCCGCATGCCCGTTTGTTGTCTATCTGGCAGTCGATATTCTGGTTACGAACAACCCACGAGAAAGGTCAGTCGAGCCGGGGCCGAATGAAAACACCGCAATTTGTTTCAGCAGTGCTGATTGCTGGCCCCCCGCGCGTTTGGCGCGCAGCGCGGCCGATCGAGCGGCGCGTTGCTGCCGGGATTGGACATGCCGCGCGCGTGGCATCGGATGCGACGGCCATTGCGAAACTCAGGCTACATCGGTTACTTCGTCACTGTAGTCGTGACACGCAATTAATTACGTCAATCGAAGACCAGCATGGAGAACTGTTTCTGAAACTGAACACGGCGCACAAGCACTTTACCTCAGTCGAATATGGGGACTGGGAGACATTCGCCATCTCTTCTTTCCATCGAAAGCTGTCAAAATTGTTCAAGGCTTTTGCCAGTTCTTTCCCATCGTATCCGTGCCAGGCAGTGCGTCAATCATACAAACAGCATGGTGTGACAGATCGAAAACAATAGGCATTGCTTTTTCGAAATCATGTGGAGTACGATCCTGTTTTTATCCCCAAAAGGAAATCCGTGAATTCCCTCTTCTCCAATGAGGACAAGGCACGCCGTCTTGCCGAGATTATCGAGACCTATGGCCTTGACTCATTCCGGGCACAACTGAATGCCCCCGCAGAACAATTGCAGCTCCGCATTGGTTTCGTTGGGGAGTTCTCGTCCGGCAAATCGACATTGCTCAATGCGGTTCTTGGAGAAGAATTGCTGCCGTCGCGCAGCACGCCGACTACTGCGAACATCATCGAGATCGAGGCCGATGCAGCTCTTCGTGATCCGGAATATCTCTCCGTGGACGAATCAGGCAGCTCTCATTGCATCAATGCGAGCGAATTTGCTGCACTGGCGTGTGGTCAAAGCCACGAAACTCTGCGTTTGCGTTTGTCTCCCCGCGGCCTCCTGCAGCCGGGTATTCAGCTGATCGACTCTCCAGGCATCAATGCGCTTGTGGCCGGCCATGCAGAAATCACTCTTGCACAGTTGTCGCTGCTCGATGGACTGGTGGTTTGCCTCCACTGTGAAATGGGCACCGTACCAGCAAATGTTCTGCGTTTTCTTGAAAGCGAAGCGATCCAGCGAGCGGCGCACAAACTTTTGTTCGTGCTGACTGCTACCGACCAGAAAGCACCGGCAGGCGTTATCCGGGTGTCCCAGAGCATCGCTGACGCGCTCACCCGCGTAATGCCGACCTCCAACGGTCGTCCGAATGTAGTCGAGACCCGCGCCCTGAACGTCCTGGCAGGCGATCCCGAAGGAATAGCCGACTTCGCGCATGCTTTCGATGCCTCTTTCGTCGCCAGGGCTTCCCTCCTTCGCCAGGAGCGTCGGACGTCACAACTTGGACAATCGGCACGACTAATCCGGACGGCCTTGCAGGCCTATCAGCAGTCACTGGCATATACGGACGAGGAATTCGAGAAGCGGCTCAGTGAGGGCAAGGTGCAGCTCGGCAAGCTGCGCCAGGAAAAGGTCGATCAGAGGCGGCGGCTGGAGGAATGGTACCAGACCTTCCGACATGATCTGCAACGTGTCGGCGAGCGTTTCACATCGATACTAGCGCGTTCGGAAGCGGCCGAGATCGATACAGTATTCGCTCAACTGGAGGCGGCTCTGGGCGAGGTGGCACAACTGGGAATGAACCGATACGCTCCGGATGCACAAATCGAAAACAGATCTCTCCCTCCGGAACTCAAGGCGTCTCTCGCCAGCGCGCTCCAGGCTCATGCAAAGTATGTCGAGGGGGGAGTCACCGTTGCGACAATGATCGCCGTCTCGGTAGCGACTGCGGGCGCCGGCGCTGGCGCCGTCGCGGCAGCCGAGGCTGGGACCGCGACCGCCGCAGCGCAATCGACATCCGCGGCAGCAGTCAAGGCCGGGGCCACGCAAATCGCCAAGACAACTGCCACGAAGGCGGGAACAGCCGCTGCAGAGACCTTGCTTGGACAAATATTCAAGTCGACAGTGTCGCATCTGGCCACCACGGTGAAGGCCATCAACCCCCTCGAACTAGTTGGGACTGCCGTACGGAATGCATGGAATGGCAGCGAGGCAAAAGGAGCTCTGCCGCAGCTGACCGCACGCATGGCAGACGCATACCATGCCGACATGGTTCGACACCTCGACGATACTGTTTTCCGCCCGCTCGAGGACGAACTGCTCGCGGTCGAGACCGGTATGACCGAAGCCAGGAAGGGACGCAGCGAGAGTTTGAGCGCATTTGCCCGCAAGCGGGATCTGATTGCGCGTGACCTCGATGTTCTGGACGACCTGGCAGCAGGCGCATGATCGACACATTCGCCACTGATGCACTGACAGCGTTCGGACGCAACCTCTCGCAGGAGGCAAGCCTCGGCGAATCAATGGCGAGCAGTGCGGTCAGCTTATCTGGTGGCGATGCATCAGCACATTGGGACGAACTGATTTCACTGGCAAAAGCTGCAGGAACGCTTGCGTCAAGGATCCAGCTGACGATACGTGACGGACGGCCGCTGAGAATCGCTGTAGTAGGCGATTATTCCGCCGGGAAAAGCAGTTTCATCAATCACCTGCTGCGTGACGATACGCTCTGCCCGGTACGCGATGATCCTACCACCTCCCACGTTTCGGTATTCGGGTACAGCGATCAGGAATCGATCACTCGAAGGTCCCAAGGAGGCCGTAACACCAGGTTGACACGTGAGCAATATACCGCACAGGTACAGTCATCCGGCGCTCTTCGGTCGCGGCGAAAGCCAAGCCACTTCATCGTCAAGGCTCCCATTCCCATACTGCAGGGTATCGAATTACTGGACACACCAGGCTTCAATAACCTGAAAAATGCGGCCGACACCGAAGTTACCGAAAACGTGCTGACCGGGATTGACGTCGTGCTCTTCCTCGTCGATGTAAACACCGGGACCATTCCGGACTCGGGCACTCAGCGCTTGGGACGAATCAGAGCATCGTCCCCCCAAGCCCGAATCCACGTTATTTTCACCAAGGCGGATACAAAGGCACCCAGCAAACTGGGAATGCTGAGGGAGGATTGCCAACAACGACACGGCGAACTGTTCGACGGCCAAGTGCTCGCGTATTCGACGCTTGACACGGGACAGCGCTCCGACATTGCGACACGTGACGCAATGTCAGAGCTGTTCAGCCAGATGTTCTCCGACCGACACAAGAAGGAACTGCAACTGCTGACCCATCAGATCCGTCTGCATGTGCTGGAACGCCAGCACATTCTGCAGCGTCTTGAGCCGCATCTTGAAAACCTGATTGCCTGGCAACTGGCCCGTGCCGCCAGCGCACTGACCAGCAAGGCCCGGATTCTGGAGCGCTTCGAACGCCTCCAGTCCGATATGGAGTCGGTCTATCGGGCGGAGGTTCGCGCCGCGCTGGCGGCCAGCTTCCGCGTCACCGAGATCGACGGTACTGGATGGATCTTCAAGGACGCCCGGATCGTACGCACGGGGCCCGCACTACCCTCGGCGCTCACCACATTCAAATCGGTATGCGAGATACGTGAGCGGTTGCGCTCGGATGTAAAGCGATACATTCATGAAACAACGGAAATCGCCCTCCGTTCAGTCGACGCCACCTGCACGGAAGCCACCGCCGAGAGTGCTGGCCAGGCCGAAAAGCTGATAACGAAAAAATTCAATCATATCCTCATCCGAACTTATGACTTCGACACGACTGCACGGGAGAAACTCGGGGAAGCACTCGGACAGCATTCTGCAGCTATTGCAGAAACGCTCTGGGGGGACTGGGTTTTGTGGATCGACGGACTGTACGAAATTCTTGAAGATCAGCACTTTGCGCCGATTGACCAAGACGCTCAATGCCAGGCACGAGCACTCGAGAATATGCTGAAGGGGTACAGAAGTCTGGTACTGAACGCCGCATCACTAACTATGGAATTTGCCTGATGAAGAGCTTTGCGCAGTACGAACAACGTAAAACGGACATCCTTCATGCCTACAACACGGTGCTTGCGGGGGGACTTCTACCTGTGGAAGAAACAGGCATTGCTCAGGTTGAGGAGCGTCGCAGGGATCTTGAAGAAGGCCGCTTTCTGGTGGCTGTCTGCGGCCGCATCAAGGCTGGCAAATCAACTTTGCTGAACGCGCTGCTGTTCGGGGACTGGATCGTTCCCACCGACGACCTCCCGCTGACCGCGAAGAACACGCTCGTCGAATATGGCCTCGAGCCGTCGCTGGAGGTTACATTCTTTAACAGCAGTGAGTGGGATGCATTGACACGTGAGCTCGGTGAGGGCGATCGCAAGATGGCGCACGAATTCTTCGGCGAGGTCGATGAGGCCGCTGCTCGCGGTGTATCGAAACACGAGTGCATTCGGCAGGAGGCAGTGATCAAGCGCTCGAATGATGTCTCCCAGCTTGGGAAGTTCGTTACTCCGGTAGCAAAAGGTGGAATCTACACCCCTTTCGTCAAGCAAGTGCGACTGGTGCATCCTCATCCATGGTTGCGATCGGTAACGATTGCAGATACGCCAGGCGTGGATGATCCGTACAAATTCCGGGAAGACCAGACAAAGAAATTCGTGACAAGGGCCGGTGCCGTCCTGTACGTCACCTATGCTGGTCAGGCCATGGCCCAACAGGACTTCGACTTCCTGAACGAGTACCTGATCCACGTCCCTCCAGACCGGCGGCTCATCGCCGTGAACAAGGCCGATACTCTGAAACAGGGTGGCAACGACGTCGAGTCATATCTCCAAAGCCTCATGAACAGCCCCGAGCCCGCCATACGGAGCGTGTTCGGCAGACAGGACTCCGTGCGTATGGTCAGTGCACTCGGCTCCCTGCTCGCGGAGGCGCGGCAACATGGCCGTCCGCTTTCCGAAGACAACGAGTTTTATCGCGGTCAGCTGGAGAAATCCGGGCACCTCGACAGCGAGCGAAACGGGATCGACGCGTTGCGCAGTCTCGTCGAGGAACGGCTGGTAAGCCAGGATGGCGAAAGCATTATCCAAGACCATGCACGTTTCCTGACTTCGCTCTTCGAGCGCAAGCGCCGCATCAGCCAGCGCGACCTTTCCCTGCTCGACGAACGCTTGCGCGACCTCGGGCAAACGGAAGAACAGCTACAGGTGCAAATCGGGGAGATTCAACAGCAACTTCGCTCGATGGACAGCTCTCTGCTCAAAGGTAAAGCTGCAGTCAAGCGTACCTGCGATGACCTGTTCCGAACGCTCGAAGGTACATTTGACGACGCATGGGTCAAGACTATCGACAACGTTCGAAAGGAGCTTTCGCATGACTCCGATATCGACGGCATGGGCGGACGCGCCTCATGGTCTTTCAACACACATTTCCTGGCCCAGAGAGATCATCTTGGTGTTGCGTTGAAAGCGTGTGTCAGCGGGATTGAAACTGCAACGAAAGATTTCAGCGACGAACTTCGAGGTGCGTGGGCAGGCTGGCACTCCGCGGCGTATCTGGATGACGCGCTTTCCTATTCCCTGTACGATACCCTGCACAGTTTGCGTGGTGTGCTGGAGAATGTTGGCTCGGCGGAACGGCTGGAGAAAGTTCGGGAAGAAAACACGATTTTCTATCAGCGATGGTTCAACACTCAGGGCGGCCGACGCGCCGCTTCGAGTGCGATAGTCCAGACACTGCGGAGCCAGCTTGAACCTGCCATCAGGGCGGAATTCGATAGGGTAAAAGACCAGCTCCAGGCAGAAGTAATTGCGCAGCTCGATAAAGTGTCCGGTCAACTGAAGGAAGTGCAGCACACCAGGCTGACCGATATCGAAAAGCTCACTCAAGGCAAGGCAGACCGTGGCCGGGAACGTGACGCAGTCGCTGCCGATATTTCGAAGATCAACCACTCCCTTGCTGGACTTGTGGAAATGCAAGCCAGCCTGCGAGAACAGCTGGCGGGCTGAGCGCCAGATTCCATGCGCGCGAGTTCTGATACGCTGCTGTGGTCGGGCCGTGCAGGCATGAATCATCTTCCAAGCGATGATTCATGCACGGAGGCCGTGCCCGGTATCTTCCGTACTGCTCACGCAGCGTTCAGCTCTGGTCAATCGCATCCCACGCTGTCAACCCATAGTACCGCCACCTGCGCAATGTGTACGGACGCAAACGGCAATGATTCATCCGCCAGCAGTGCCGACGTCGCTTCCGTCACTTCTTCCAGCCATGCCCGCGCATGCCTCACACGCGCATCCAAATCAGGCGCGGGTTCCGGTTTCAATGCACACGCGTTCAGCGCACACAGTACCTGCCAGTCCCTGAGCAGCGTCAGATTTCCTGGTTGACCGGTGATGCCGAAGACAAGCCGGCGCGAAGCCCCGCCGCTTCCCGTGACCCGGTTCGAAACGGCAATCACCTGCAACGGCGCCGAAAGCCCGTCGACAACGCAGAACACCCCGTGCAGACGCGATGCCTGCTGCAGCGCCTTCTCCATCAGCGGATGTCCCACGCCCATCAGGTCGCCCGCTCCGCGAGGCGCGTTGCGGTCAAACAGCAAGTTGTCATACTGCCGACGGATCGCATGGCTCGTCACCCATTCGTCGGGCGTCCTGAACGACAGCGCGCGACCCTCGACCCTCGGCCGTCGACGGTTGAGTGCGAGGAGATTCTGGAAGAACGGAAGCAGATCCGGCAGATCGACCGGAGGCACTTCCTTCAGCGCCGACAAATCGAAGCTCGTCGCATGCCCGACCAGGTCAGTCACCGCCTGGACGGCTGACGTACCCCCGATAGTCCCGGCCACCTCGTCGAACCAGCTGTCGAGCCGTTCGCGCGGCACGCTGGAGGCGCCCGCAAAGAGCTGGTCGAACAGTTTCCCTCCGCTCATGCCGAGCACCAGCTGGAGCAAATCCTCCGGTTCATCCATCGCCGAGCCGACTGCGCGCATGATGCTGGCGAGTTTGGTTTCCAGCTTGTCCCAGATCATCGATTCGACCGTGTCCGGGTTGCGCAGCGAGACGACGGACACCGGCCGCTTCTGGCCGTAGCGGTTGAGACGGCCCACACGCTGATGCAGACGCATCGGGTTCCACGGCAAATCGACGTGAATCAACGCACTGCAGCGCTCCTGCAGGTCGATGCCCTCGCCCCCGGCCTCGGTCGACACCAGGAAGCGGATGCGTCCCGCGTTGAAAGCGTCGCACGTGTCGTCGCGGCGGCTGCTCAGCTGCGTGACACGGCCGTCGGGGAGCGTCACGTTCTCGAGGCGATCGTCTCCGTTCATGAAGCCTACGCTGGATTGCCCGAACTCGGCCATCAGGGCCGTGATCATCAGGGCCTGCGTGCGCTTGTACTCGGTGAACAGGAGTACGGGTTCGTCCGGAAACCTGTTCCTGATGACTTCGATTACCTTGTGCACGCGCGTTTCTTCGGTAACCTCTTCCCCTGCGCGGATGAGATCTTCGAGATGGCCCTCCTCGTGTTCCATTAGCTGCAGCCGCGCACGTTTTTCGGCGCGTGCCCACGCTTCCAGGGCACGCTGCCCTTCGTCGTCATCCACCACCGACGGCAGTTCCAGTTCAGCGCGCGAACGGCTCGCTTCCCGGGCGAGTCGCCCCTGGCGGGTTCTGAGCGCGGCCAGCACGGCGGCAATGGAGCTCGATGCCAGCTTCTGCAGGGCGATCAGCACCAGCATCACCTGTCCGCCTTCGGTTCCGGTCAGCGAGGACGCATATGCCTTGCCCGCCATGATGAAGTCGGACATGAGCCGATAGAACGCCTCCTCAGCCGGCGTGTAGGTGAACGTTTCCGGGTACTGGCGCAGGGGCTGGAACAGACGCCGGCCCTGCATGTCGGTTGCCTTCTGCTTCGCATTGCGGATCAGGTAGCGCGGCAGCGCATTCAGCATCGCCGTTTCGTCGTGCCTTGGCCCGAACACGTCGCGATCCACCAGGCTCATCAATGACCAGAAACCGTAACTCTTTCCCCTGTGCGGCGTTCCGCTGAACAGCACGCACGACTCGACCTTGCCTTCCAGCTGGAGCTTGTCGAGCAGATCGAAGCCGAGCGTCCGGTTCGCGCCCTCCTCCACATTCAGGTGGTGCGCCTCGTCAACGATGACCATGTCCCATGCCGGTGCGTCGAGGAGGCGCTCATGCCTTCCCTTGTTGTCGGCGCGAAGAGTTGGCAGCGATGCGACGACGATCTGGTGGATCCCCCAGAAATCGGCACGGGTCGTGTCCAGGTCGGGATGATAGATGGCTGCCCGAATATCGAACATGCTCTTGAGGCGCTGCTGCCATTGTTCCACGAGCTTGGCGGGCGCCAGGATGAGCACCCGCTGCACGCGACGGTTGGCGAGCAGCGGCCACAGCACCAGACCGGCCTCGATGGTCTTGCCCATGCCGACATCGTCGGCGATCAGCAGGCGGATCGGCCAGGCCTGAAGGGCCCGGTGGCATACCCACAGCTGATGCGGCAGCAGCGAGATGCGCGACCGGGTGAACACGCCCCAAGCGTCGTTGACCGAGGATATGGCCTCGGCCTGCACCTTGAGTGCGACTTCCAGCGAGGACGAAACGACCGCCTGCGCGGCCGCTTCCGCGACCGATGCCACGGCGACCAGCTCGGCCGCGAACACCTGCTCGATGCCATGGGCGAAGCGGACGACCGCCGTGTCGCCTTCCGTTATCAGCACGCTTCCCTGGCCATGCAGGGAGTGCATTACCGAACCGCCGGTCTTTGGCCGAGTGGCGCTCATGCCGCGTCCCCATCGGCATCCCAGCCGGCGTCATTGTCTTCGGCCCACGCCAGCACGACATGCCGAAGCGCCGGGTCCTGTGCCAGGACAATCAGCGGAATGTCGTAGTCTCCGCAGAAATTCGCGCGCTCGGCGCCGCCGAGTTCTTCGACCAGCACTGCATGGATGTCCTCGCTGCTGCGAAGATCGGGATGTCCGATCCCGGCAAGGAATTCCAGCACGGAGCGGCCCGGCATGAAGGCCTTGCTCTGCGCAACTTCCGAATGCAGAACGCCCGCACGCAGCAGCTCCCTGATGACCAGGTTGTGACCGATGCGCAGCGTACGGTGCAGGGACGGCGCGTCGAAGCCGGAACCGCTCAGCGATGCGTCCGACGCCGGCGTGAGCAGGTGCATGGCTTCCTGACGGTTGCGATATTCCAGTCCGAGGAACAGTTCAACGTATTCGTTGCACCAGCGTGCCACGCGGTACAAGCGCGGGAAACTGTCCATCCATTGCTCGAACTCTCCGCTGACCTGATTCGTCTCCGCGTATTCGCGCAGGATCGACATCCATTGCTGTGCCCCCTGGTCCGGGTGAACCTGACTGATCGTGTCCCACCACCCCCGGTCATTCAGGAAATCGAGAAACGCGCGATTCTGTTCGTCGCGCACACGTCCGAAGCGCCGGAAGACACCCAGGCTGAACAGGGTCATCCACGTGTCGCGATCGATCGCTTCGTCCGCCAGGCGCATCCGGTCGATGCGCTGCGGCCAGAGTGCCCTGTCGTGACCCGGCAGATACTGGTGCCGGTGGGTCATCCACCAGGCGTGGATGGTCTCCAGATCGAGCATGGCGCCGTATGCTGGGTCGACGTCGATCACTTCCACGTCGCCGCCATTGCTCAGGCCGAGACGGGCAAGAACGAGGGCTCTGTCCTCTTCGGCAAGACGCACCAGAAGCGGATGGTCCGAATGCAGTTCGAGCAGCCAGGAACCGGTGCGGGCCCGTGCCCGGATCAGCATCCAGACGAAGGATGCATCGAGATTCGTGGAGAGCCAGTCGACGATGGCGAGTCGCCCTTCGAGCGATTCCGCTTCCAGGCACCAGCGCGCCAGTTCGTCTTCCGTGAAACGTCTCGATGCCAGATAGGGCCGGATGAGTGACCAGGCCCCCGCATGCGTGTCGTAGCCGGCATCCAGCAGAACATCGTCGGGCGCAAAGCCGGTGAGTGGATCGACCGTGCTGGCGTTCGGGAAATGTAGACTGTGCACGGGCTTCCACGCGCCCGAGCGGGAACGGAGATGGACAAGCGACAATTCATTCTTCCAGCCCTGCATCTCGGTCGGTCCCTGTGGCCAGGCGTGAATCAGCGCAGCGATGGTCCCGACGTCTTCCGGCCGAATGCGCAGTTCCGTTCCCAATGCACGCAGCACGACTTCGCGATCGAGTTCCTCGATACCTGCCTCTTCTTCGGAACACGGCATCGGCAGCAGCCACTCCTGAACGTCGAGACTGCACCAGGAAGAGGTCGGATACATCGCCATGAAGGCCGGCCATCCGCGCAGGACTGGCAGCACCTGCTGAAGACGGTCGCAGCGGATGGCAAGCCGCAGTTCGGTCACCGCAACAAATTCGCAAAGTTCCCCGGGCAGTCCGTTCGGCACCGAGCCGGTACGTTCAGCAACCTGGTCGAACAGCCGGGCCGCATGAATGGCCACGATTCGGGCATCCTGAGATGCGTCGCCATCCGGCTCGGTCACGTGCGTCGTGGTCCAGAATGCATGCCAGTATGCGGCGGCACTCATCCCTGCCGACGCCACGAGGCGATCCGACCACGCGGACCAGTCGGCCCGGGATTGGATGACAAGTTCCGCCAGCACGGGGGCAAGCCTGTCGGCCAAGCGCCGTGACAGCATCTGGTTGCGCTGAGCCGCCGCACCCTGGGGCAGGCTGCCGCGACCAGTGTCGACCTCGAAGTCTGCATTGAGCACGAGTCCCGTCGCCGCCGTCCCGCGTGTCGGCGCATGTACCCAGATTGCGGGTACGGGATGCGCGGCATCGTCATCGAACGGCGCTGCAGCCCCGTCGAGGCGCAACACGGCGGCGCCCTGCTCGCACCGCAGCGCCAGCAGGCGTGTCGGAATCAGCCCGTCCTTGTACGGTACCTGCGCCCGTCCCAGTTCGCACCAGGCACCTGGCATCTCGAGCAGGCGTTCCGGCTCCCAGACGTGATCGTGCGTGTCCGTGGTGATGTGTCTTGTCTGGCGCGAGAACACCGTGCACAGCCCCGCCAGAGCACCAAAACGGCGCAGCAGCCCGACCGCGCCATCCACCAGGGGCAACTCGACGATCGTGGGACGCAGCCCGGCGCGCTGATGGCGCGCGGCGATGGCTCTGGCCTCGGAACCGAGTTGCGCGCGCCGCGGCAGGCAGCCGGCGACGATGTCGAAGCGCAGGTCGCCGCTTTCCACGATTGGCCGGTCGGTCGCCAGCAGGACGCTCTTGAAGCCGAGTCCGAAGCGTCCGGTCACGCCCTCCCCGGCTTCCTTCGCCGAGGCGCCCAGCATGAGCATGCGTTCGAGATCCTGCTCATGGTCGGAACGACGGCCCTCGTGCCTGCCCGCGTAATTGATGGGCCGGCCCCAATGGATCAGCACTACCCTGTTCTCGGTGCACGCCACGACAAACCGGCCGATGTCCGACACCGGGAAAGGCTGACGCCCTTCCGCACACTGCATGGCCTGATATTCGGCAACGGCGTCATCGGCATTCTGGAGCAGCTCGAACGGGATGCTCGACAGCTCGTACTGATAGCCTTCCACCTTGCTCCGAAACACGTCGAGCAGGGTTTTCTGAACGGACGGATCGGTCTCGACCAGATGTCCGAGTTCACACAGCGCTTCACGAACACGTTCGCGCGCTGCGTCGACGTTCGACTTCGCCCACTGCGCACTGGCAGCGGCGTGCCGTGCGGTGCCAAACGCCGCGAGGGCTGCCCGAACCAGGGGATTGCGCTTGACGCCTGGCAGCTGACTCATCAATTGTGGCAGCCCTTCGAGAACGAGGTTGCGCGCCACGTCGAGTTCGACCTGGTCGGCGTCCTCGAACAGGTTCCACAGTTCGGTCAGATTGGCGTGCTTCTGGTTGTACAGCGTGTCGAACAGGCTCTCGGCGGTTTGCTGCAGGATTGCCTTCTTTCGCTGGTGGTCGAACTGGCTCAGGCAGCCGATCGGCCGCATGCGGATCTGGACGTTGTAACCGCCCAGCCAGCGCACGTCTCCCGCGAGGAGAGTCGATATCGAGGCGCCGTCCGCCAGAGGCAGCGTCAGCTCTTCTCCGGTCAGGGACCTGGCCGCCACGGTCGAACCCTGGACTTCGATGAACACCGGCCTGAGAATGGAAAACGGCTTCTTCGCAGTGGCGTGTCCGCCCATCCAGGCAGGACTTTGCGAAAAACCGCCCGTATACCCGGGATCCGTCCAGCTCAGCTTGAACAGGTAGTCGTCGTAGGAAATTGGCGCCATCCAGCGTTCCGCAGGCCCTCGCGCGCGGTCGCCGAACAATCCCATCAGCGCGCCGATGGCGGGCCTGACACTGGTCTGTGCAAGCGATTCGCTCCAGGCTTCGAGGGCTGTGGCGAGATCCGCTCCGGTATCGCCGCCTGCATCGATCGTTTCCGGCATCGGCTCGGGCGTCTGCACGTTCGAAACGATGACGTCCGCCAGGATCGTCGCGACCTCTGGATCGACCAGATCCGCCGCCACCGCGCCGAAGACACCGTGAGCCAGTTCGGCGGCCGGCCGCCAGCTGCCGTCTGCCGCGAGAAGGCGCAGCGACGGCAGCTGCCGGCGCCGGTCCTCGACATCGGCACTGGCGACCCACTCCTTCAGATAAACCAGGAACAGACTGCGTGCGTGCTGCCCGGCGCGCCGGCCCGCGAGTTCGGCGAGCACCTGCCCGGCGAGTTCAGGAGTCAGCGGAGTGGCGACGGCACCGAGGAGGTGCATTTCGACGTCCCTGACATCGGTCGCGCACGCCGCCTTCGCCAGCACGGTCCATGCGGGAAGGCATTGCAGATCGGACAGCGTCGCAAGGTGTCGCTCCAGGTCCACTGCCAGCTCGCGCGCACAGCTTCCTGCCAACATCCCTGCATTGGACATCATCTGCCCGAGCACCGGAAGGGCCCGAGCTCCCGACGGGAACAATTCGACCAGCCACTCGAACGCCGGATGTGCCTTCACCTCATCGGACAGCTCGGCCGGTCCGGCGTATGCATGATCGCATTGCGCCGACAGCCTGCTGATGTCGGCAGCAAGGGCATCGAGCCGCAGCACGCTCGACGGCGAGATCGCGCCTCCCGATTTCAGGGGCAGCCATGCGACATCGTGCCACGATCGCGTCACATCGGGATCGCGGGAGAGCGTCGGGCCGAGATCCAGCAGGTAGCGCCAGTGCCGGGCAGCCTCGCCCGATTGCAGAACCTCGATGGCGGCTGCGCTGGCGGTCCAGCGTTGGAGGAAGCGGAGCTGTTGCCGCGAATGCGCGTCGTCCTTCGACAGCGGGATGAACCGCGACGACGTGTCGAAATCCGGGGGCAGGTGCGGCTCGCTGCCGAGCCAGCACGCAGCGTTGGCCGGTCCGGATCCGCCTAGTGTATCCCGGTGCAGGGGCAATCGGCACCAGGTGGTTTCATCGTCGAGTTGCCCGAGGATCGCATCGATTTCGGACTGCGTGAAGTCACCGGCGGCAACCGCATCGAAGCTGCTTTCCAGTCTGAGCCTGTTCGTCACCGTGCCGCGGTCAACCTGGCCGATACCGAGCGCCTTCAAACACTTGTCCGAAATCGGGTCGCTGACCTCGCTCGGCAGCACGTTCCAGGTGTCGTCGGCAACCATCTGCCACAGCCGGACCCATGCCGAGTTCTGTCCCGCCGGATCCTTCAATAGCAGAGCATTGGACTGAAACTGGGCCGCGTTGCCGTGGAGCAGATAGCGTACGCCGCGGCGGACGCTTTCGTTTGCGAGGTCATCGACGCCGCCGACTTGTGTCAGCAGGCGCTGCCTGGTTTCGGGCGCGCTGAGCACGGGCGGAACCGCCTGCTCGCCGAGGCAGCGGAACATTGCGGCCGCGCTGTTTGAGGGGGGAACTTCCCCACGTTCGGTCTGCAGGGCCGACTGCACGTAAGCTGCCACCGTGGAACCCACAACGAGGAGCCGCAACTCGGGGGCCGCATGTGACAGATCCGTGGTCAGGCCCAGTGCATTCTTCGGATCCGTCGTACGGAACAGCTGACGCCTTTCGTGAGCATCGACAAGCTCCTGTAGCGAGCAGGCCAGTCCCTCATTGCTGCGTACGTCGATGGCTCGCAATACCTGCAGGCGCCGATGCCGACGCAGACATGCTGCCTGCGCCTCGCGGTCATTGCCGACCGCCTCGATCAGGGTCCTGGCCACTTCCAGACAACGCGGCACGTCGATGTTCTGCGCCGCCATGCTGCCGACACAGCCAAGCCAGGCTTCGATGTCCTCGATCGACGGCTGTCCGTTCCCGCCTTCCGGCGTCAGATCCGCAGGAACGACCAGCGCACGGGTAACGACGGTGCCAAGTCGCTTGTAGACGGGTTCCGGAACGGCCCCCTTGGCATCGGCGGTTCGCGTGCCGATGCCGTACCACAGCTCGTTCGGCAAGAACGCGATCAGCTCGCGGAAGAGCTGGCGCTGCGCACGCAGTTCGCCGAGCGTGCAATCGCGCAGCGCCTGCCGTATGCGAAGCACCAGTTGCGACTGGACGCGTTCCGTGTTGAGCGCAACCGACTGTTGCAGGCGCAGGAAGTCGAGCAGGTATTTCAGCTCCGCTGCACCACGGAGCGATGCGGCAGGCAGTCCTTCCAGAGCTCTGCATACCGATTCCTCGTCCCACGGGCCGATCATGTGCGAGATGCGCGGCGCGGAGGCATCGACGAAGACCGCGCCATCGAGGAGCTGGAGTCCGGGCATGACACGCCATGGACGTTCGCGATCGCCATCCACGGGACGAGGCAGCAGCAACAGCCTGGCGGTTTTCGCCGGCTGCAGTTCCCATGCCGCCCCGGCCCGCCGCAACACGCGAACCCAGACGTGCTCCCGGTGCAGATGCGAAGCGAAGGCCGATGCGAACGGCAGCCTGACGCCGGCGTCTCCAGTGGCCGTGCAACGCATCAATGCATCGGTCAGCGCGGCGATCTGCTCATCGTTGAAATGCGCGGCCTGCACGTACCGCGCAATCGCCGGCAGAACCATCGGCAGCACGATGTCCTGCGCCAGCGCCTGGTTCCACGCCGACTGCACGGCCGACTCGGCGCTGCTCGCTGTGGTATCGGGGATTGCGTCCGCCAGGCGGTCCATGCCCTCGATGCCTCTCCGGCCGGAGTCGACGAAGAATTGTCCATGCAGGGTGATGCCGAACTCGCGCGAGCTGTTGGGTATCGTTGCCTCGTAACGGAAGCGCTGCTCCTCGGTGGGAAGGAACACCGCCCATTGCATCGACAGGTGCCCGCGGCGGCCATCGGCATGCGAGACCACGACTGCGCCTTCGGGCTGGCCCTTGTCCGGAACCGGACCACGCCGGCCCGACGCCATGATGGCGTTCGATTTCGGCCATCCTGCCGATGCCTGGAGCCGCGCGAAAGGATGCGATCCGGCACGCACTGCCTGGACCGCCATGAACTGCAGACGTTCGCGCTTCGGGCCACCGTCGGCTACTTCTCCAGTGGCAACCAATCCGTCGGTATCGTGATCGAGACGCTTGCTGTCGTCCGTCAGCTCGAGTTTCAGGTCGAACGGCGCAAGCGTGGCGGTACCTGCAAACTGGATGCGCTGGAGGTTCCGCAGCAGGGGCAGCAGCCGGCCGATTCGCTTGTCGATGCCGGGTTCCGTGAAGAAGTCCAGGTCGCGCCCGGCGTCGTCGCCCGGATAGCGGTCGATGATCGGTGCGGTTGCAATGCCATCGGCGCGGGGTACATGGCTGCCGCGACGCAGCGGAACCCACAGCATGAACCAGCTCTCGTCCGGCCGTACCATTGCCTGGGCGCCTGTCACGCCGTCGAGCGCCTGCATGTCGCGCGCAGTGACCTCTTCCCAAGCGATGTGCTTGTCGTGGCTGCCTTCGTCCTGGAACCACGGGCTCAGAATCTCGTGAAAGCGCCCGCTGCCGTCGCTCGCAACGTAGAAGAACGCTTCGCACAGGTGGAACACGCTTTTCATGCCGAGACCGAACTTGCCGATCGCGCCGGACTCGGCAGCCTTGCTGTTCAGCCCAAACGACTGAATGGACTGCCGATCTTCCGCCTTGAAGCGGCCGTTGTTCAGGATCCAGAGCGCAGGGCCCTGGAGGAGTTCGTGTTCGGCCAAACCGGCCAGCCCCTCGTGGTAGCCGAACGCCAGGGACGTCGCCCCTGCGTCGTCCGCATTCTGGACCAGCTCCTTCAGAATCGGGAAGCCTGCCTTGTAGCGATCGCGCAGATTGTTTGCGATAAGGTTGACATAATCGGTTGTGAACTTGGCCACGGTATTCTCAGGTCTCGTTTTGGACTTGCTGCCAGTCGAGTCGCAACGCGCATTGCTTTCGACGCAGGCCAGCAGCGTTTATTGTAATTCTGCAATGAATCATAGCAAGTTCTGGCCACCCGATGTCATGAATCTTGACTGGAAAGACCTGGTATCCACCGGCCATCAACCATACAAAGAGTCATACAGATTGGGACGGCTGATATCGGTGAGATAACGCCGGCTCGCTGCCTCGTCTCCGTAATACCGAAGCAGATTTCCGTACATTACCGTGAGTACTTCCATAACGAACCTGTACTGGCATTGGCTGTCCGTCATGTACGCAAATGCGTCCCCAAGTTGCGACGAAAACATCGTGTCACGCTCCTCGCAGAAGGTCACATCGCTTCCCACGGCGTAGCCGTCCATTCGAAGAAACTCCACGACCCTCTCGTAAAAGCATGCAGATGCGCAAAGGATGTCCAGAAAACCCTCGGGTGTCAGCGGAAGCTCCTTCTTCGCTCTGTACCAGGACAGAACCATTTCATGGAGCCTTGCCTCGACTTCCCGCTTTTCAAGGATATACAGCAGGGTAACGTTGCCGTGGTTTTTTTCCCGAATGAATTGCGACAAGTTCTTCGCGACTCTCTCATGTTGCTCTCCGTCCCGATGTTGCAGGAAATGCAGGTGTTCGTGAGAAAGAACGGGTTCGATTCCAGTTTTCAGCCGTGTTGCTTTCTCGGTCAATGAAATCCGGCCGCTGAAGCGGTCCGTCGGGAAGAAGACGCCCAGCCCATTCTCGCGACGGTACATCATCCGAGAGAGGACAATGGTCAGCAAGAGAACAAGCCCGACCATGAAGGCTCTGACGACCAGAGGCCTCAAGGTTTTCGGACACCTGCTCGTTCCGATGTTAAGCAGCCGGACGAGTTCCATGGCGCCGTATCGTGTCAGCTCCGACTCGATCGATGACCGGATCTTGACATCCGGCCCCGAGCCACCGATGAAGAACAGCTTGCGGCTTATCTGAAAACAATTCAGCAGCCCGCCAATACCTGCGGCACGGACTATCCGGACGACGGAGTCTTTCTCGATGCATTTCAAGGGGAACGGCGGGAACTCACCGAAATCCATGGTCAGCTGGTCGTTGGAACGGCGTTCTTCAACGCGAAAATAATGTTTCAGTGGCAGGCGAAAACGCATTTTTGATGTGCAGGTGAATCGTGATGAACGCTTCGAAAGAAGTCTGCGGAGCGCGTATCGATATCGGCACATTCCGATATCGCGGAACAGGGATTCCGGGTGCCCATGGTGTGGCACCGGGATCCTGTGCGGGTTCGTGTACGGTAGCCAGGCAACCCGCAACGACTTGGCTATACTGGGTCCTTGCTGACCGCTTTCGCCTTTGTTTTCCTGGTTCGTCCCTTCGGCTTGACTGGGACAAGATAAAGAGACAAAGCAACGGGAAGCTTCAGAATTACCGCCGCCAGCACATCATCGGCAGAGCCGGCCGGAATGTCGGCAAATAACGCGCTCATGCCATCCACCGTCGTCCCGACTCGCCAGCAGACCCCTGGGGTACAGGCGGCTTCAAGAATCTCCTTCGGTTTGCGGAGGCGGTCGTTCTCGCCCAGCGCAAGACAAAGGCTCGTCATCGGCTCGTCGGACATTGCTGGTCTTACTTTGATGGCACGGCCGTCCGGCCCCTCGAGCGAGTTCATCTGTTCGGCGCACTCAGGAGTCCTGGCCTCCTCCCGAACCGATAGTACTTCGCACTCGACGGTCGGATATTCAGCAAATGGCGCTGGTACGGGGTCCACCAAAGTTCGTGGCGGAGGCGTCCAGCGAATGAGCTGTTGGTCGCGCCAGTACAGAACCAGTTCGAGTGGAGACACGGACTCGTCCGGCTCCTGCTGAAACGCCGTCAGTGCCTCGATCCTTGTTGCCTGATCGGGATGAAGCAAGGCCACCAGCAAAGGCGACAGTAGATCGAGATGCGGAAGCTTCCTGTGCCAGGGCAGGTTGGCAACGCCTGTCTTCAGACCAATCAGGAATGCGGCGGCAACGACGACCTGGCGGCCGGCGGGTCGCGCCGCATGCAGGAAGGCCAGGAGGTCCTTCACATCGTCCACCACCGCAGCAAGTATGGCAGCGCGGAGCGCGATTGTCCCGTCATCGGAAAGAATCTTCCCGTCTAGCACCATCTGGTTGGAAAGTACGGCCTGCGCCCGGTGAAGCCAGGCTGGTACCGCAGGCGCCACCTCCGGGTCCGAAAGTTCACCAAGTTGTCTGCCGATCTCCGCAACCAGTCGACTCGGCGAAGAACCCCCATGTTCGATGAAGGCTCGAACAATGGCACCGTGCGCACCCGACGGTCCGCTCTCGATCGCCGTCACTGCAAACCCGCCAATGCAGTTCAGCCATGACACTGGACCTTCCCCCGACAGCAAATCGGCGACCGCGTGAGTGCAGCCCGGGTTAATGGCTACCAGTTCCAGCAAGCAGCTGATCGCCCCCGCGATCCGGTCTGCCGACGACGCGTCGCGACTGTGTTCAGGCACCTTGGGGGACTCCACGCCCCCGAACCGAGGGGCGCCATCGAGCGCAAACAGGGACGGGTCCGCCAGACAGGGAAGGTATTCCGTATTCAGCTCGTCGACCGGGCGGAAACGAAAATTGCTGGCCTCATTCTCGGTCCTGAAATGTAGCGCCACCACATCCCGAATACCGAATGCGCTCGCACCATCAAGGCAGGCCCCGCTCCGAATCTCCGCAAGTACCGGAAACCGCTGCGGGCGCCCGCCGGCCAGGATGTCGATCTCCTCACTCCGCAGCCCGTCATGAATGACGAGCGGCGCGCGCGAGGCACCGGCAGGCGTCCCTGCCGAAGGCGGAAAGTCGGGCGACAGGACGAGCGCACCCAGCTGCTGCAGGATGCGCTCGCGGTTGCTCGGCACGAAGGCACGGCGGGTGCTCTCGTTCACGGTGGCAGACGTGTCGTCCGTTGACGCTTCAGCTGCGGCAACGGGATCGACGACAGGCAGCTCTTCCAGGCTCAACTGCTCTGGCACGGGCCGAGGCGTGTGCTCGGGCTGATCAGACGCGTTTGTCATTGCCGTATTTGTCAGGGTCATCAAGTTCTCCACCATCCGTTTCGACGTGCCGTGTATCTGAAGCCAAGCTGCGGCAGATGCGCCGGGGAGCGTTCCGGGGCATATACCCAGAAGCACCCCTTGGGACGCAGATCCTCGCATTCCCACCCCTGCCTTTTCGCCAGTGCGTGTGCCTCATCTTCCCAGTTTTCCGCGCTCGTGGCTGGCACGGGCTTCGCAATCGCGGTTGCCGTGACAGCGGTCGTTGCCGTCGCCGCTGCGGCCATTGCCCGGGCAGGCCGGGCAATGGCCGGCGCCAGCGGAGGGTGCCCGCGCCGCAGGTACTGCGACGCGGGCAGCTCTTTCAGGAAGGGTTCATTCGTCCGCACTGCGGACGACGCAAGCAGTTCCACCCATTGCCGCGCGCGCGATACAGCGACGAACATCTGCATCCGGAAGCGGTCGGCCCCGATGCTGCCGATCGGCGAGTCCTGCAGATCGACGATGAATACCGCATCGAATTCGAGGCCCTTGCAGCTTTGCGTGTTCAGCACCGTGATGACGTCCTTCCCGTCGAACACCATTTCATTGACGTTGTTCGCGGCCCGGCTGATCCATGAATAAGACTGCACGGTGATGTGCCTGCCCACCAGCTTTGCCGCTTCCTTTCCGATGCCGGCATGAAGCGTTTCGCGCTTGCTTTCCCTGAACACCAGCACGCCGACTTCCTTGCCCGGATGGTTGGCCACCCAGGTCATGATCGACTTCACGCATGCCTGCATGTTGCCGCTCTCGACAAACGCGGGCAGATCCCCCGGGCGGTCCGGCAGGAGTGGCATGACGCCGACGTCGGCGTAGAATTGCCTGGCAAGCTCCGCGATCTCGCGCGTGTTGCGGAAATTGTCGAGCAACTGGTAGCGCTGGGCATCGGGAATCTTCAATGCCTTCTGGATGTCGGCCAGCGTCGAGTTGAACGATGTCAGCTGCTGATTCTCGTCGGCCAGCACCATGCACCGCAGAGGAAACTGCGCCTTGCGACTGAGCCCGATGGCCGAAAGAAGGTACAGGAACCTGTACAAGCCGGGAGGAAAATCCTGTCCCTCGTCGATCAGCAAGGTACCGAGCGAGATGGATGCCTCGCTCAGGCAGTCGGCGTGCTCGATGACGTGGTCGCAGATTGCAGCCCAGTCGTATTCTGCGGTGGTCTCCGGGAAAAGCGGCGGCGCCTGCCAGGACGTCCAGGCCGAAAACTTGTCGCTGCTCTCCGCCCATGCATCCCAGGAGACGACCCAGGCTCCGGTTCTCCCCTGGCGCCACGGCCCCCGGACTTCCGGATCCCATCTGGCGCCGGCCTTGCGTGCGGCCTGCTTCTCTTCGAACGGCGCATTCACCAGAATGTCGACACCTTCCATGTGTGGCGGCAGCCCCGCTTCCTTCCACCATGCGTCGAACCACTGGCGCATGGTCTTCACCGTCAGCGGCGCCTCCTGTCCCTCGCCCGCGTTCGACGCGTACTTCGCAAGGACACGGCTGAACATGCACAGCACCACCGGCACCTTGCGCTTCTGCAGTTCGACTGCCCGGAAGCATGCGATGAGCGTCTTTCCGGTGCCGGGCGGCCCTGCCACGAGAACGTGCGCGTCGTTCGGCGCATACAGATAGACGTCCTTCTGCGCCTGGGTCAGGTCACGAAGCTTCGGGAGTCTCATCGGGATTTTTCCAGGAACGGAACGAGTCCGAATTCTTCGTCGAGCAGCAAGCGTCGGTCGAGCATCGTGTTGGCGTGGCCGCAGCTGGTTTCTGCAACCAGCTGGCAGGCATGGCAACATGCACGGTTGAATCCCCCGAGGCCCTGTCCGGCCGTCTCGGAACACACGGGGTCGGCCGAACACCAGCGTCCCTGTTCCACCGCTTCGTACAGGGTCTGGGCAAGCCGGTCCGCCCTGCCCTGACGTACCAGTCCGCCGAGAGAGCCTTCCGAGTCGCCGTCGGCGGTATAGATCATGATCCCGGCATAACGCTGCGCCGCGTCGAAGTAGAGGCGCTCGCGCAGCGAAGACGAGGAATAGCCACATTCGAAGGTAATCCTGCGCAGCAGCAGATGCGACAGCGCATGCAGTGCCACGAAGGCAGGATCGACCTGGGGAAGAAACCAGAACTGCTCGCTGACGCGCTTGTCCTCGAGACGCTGCAGCGCGGCCTTTTCGTTCGCAGGCAGCGCTTTGCTCCATGCCTCGAGCCGTTCGAAATCGAAGGCGAGCAGGATGCCCTCGCCGTAAACCTCGGTCGCGGGAATCCAGTTCTCCGCCCTTCCGGTGTCCGGTTCGACCTTCTTGCCACTCGCATCGGGCCGAACCCGCTGGAACCCCAGATAAGCACGCACTTCGCGTAGTCTTTCGACCAGCAGCACGCCGCTGACTGCACGACGCGCCCAGTCCGGCACGCCTCTGCCCAAGGGTTCGGACAGTGCCCGAAAATTGGCTCCCAGGATGCTGCCCTCCTTCAGCGCACATGCCATGGTTTTCCACTCTTCGCCAAGAAGATCGGCCTGGTCGACCCCGGGCGGATCGTCCTGCGTTCCCGCTGCCGATTCGCTCTTCGCTTCGCCATTGACGACTGCCAGCACGACATCGACCGTGCAGCCCACGTCGGTGGCGATCTGGTCGGCGATCACTTCAAGGAACATCTGGTTGGCACCCTCCGTAGCCGCATTCAGCTTGACCAGCTTCGCGTAGTTCCGGTGGGAGGTGACCTGCTTCGCATATTCCTCCACCGGGTTCTCCAGCACCTCCGTTGGAATGTCGAGCGCCGACATGCTCACGGGGTAATGCAGGTTGGTCGCCCCACGCTGCAGAATCTCGGCATGAAGCTCGCACTTTTCTGCATTCCCGTAGATCCATGGATGGCGGCCGGTGCATTTGCCGAACACCTGCCGCGCGCTGTCCTTCGACACCAGATCCGCGAGCGAGCGCCCGCTATTGCACACTTCGCACGACACCAGCAGTGAACCCAGTCCACCCGTTCCGGCCTTTTCGTTCACGGTGAATTTGAGCCTGTCGTGACTTCTGCAGTTCCCTGCCGACGCACTGCCGCTGTGCGCCCATCTGGACCAGTTGACGTCGTCGAGATGTCCGTCTTCGCAGGCCGCGACGAAGCGCATCGGCACCAGCTTTCCGTTGCAGCCGCCCTGCGGGCATGCCGGTTCCTTGCCCTCGACTTCCATTTCAGTTCGCCAGCTCGTCATGCGTCGGCACTTTTCGCAGAACATCGCCCGCGGAAAGCGCTTCACCTGGAGGAACGGCTTTTCGAGCGATGGTCCCTTGAGCACCTTGCGCAACCGGTTCGACAGACGCGGCAACTGCAGGACACGCAGCCCCTTCTGCGACCAGTTGCCGATTCCCGGGATGATGAACGATTCGGTTCCGACATCGATCACGGCGCCCACGCCTGCCGGCCCCGTGATGGTCCCGGCGCGAATTTCTCTTTTCATTTCTTCTCCTGACCGGCTTGCGCCACCGCGCCAACCTGCATGTTTGGTACCAGCAGTTTCATGGGAACATCCACGTTCCGCAGAGACTGCAGGGTCTCGTGAATGCCCGGACCCGTCGATCGGAATGGCCGAATCAGCCCGCCGTACTGCTTGCCCTCGGCGAAGAATCGCAAAGGCCGACTACGGTCGGCAGCGGCTGCAATCCAGGAGTCGACAAACGCGTCGAGCCGGTCGCGCGTCTCGTCGAGGTCGCCATCCCGGGCGTCCCCCACCCTGTTGATGAAGTCGACCGCGAGCTCGCGTACTGCGGCTTCCTCGTGCAGGACCGCGGTCGCATCACGGTTCGCCGAGATCGCGGAGACCATCCTGACAAGCGCAAGGAAGGCGCCGTGCAGACCCCGCTGCTGGGCGGGCAGTGCGAATGGTGTGACGCTGGTGGGCTCCACATTCCTGTAGAAGGCCTTGTGAAAGTGCCGGAAGAATTCGTAATGCGACCTGTCACGGGGCTTGGTGGGCGAGAACAGCGTCAGGACGATGCCCGGCGGACGCTTCGTGCTGCGCCCGACCCGGCTCGACGCCTGAATGTATTCCGAAACGGTCTTCGGCTGGCCGTTGACCAGCATCAGCCCCAGACGGGGCACGTCGACGCCGACCGACAGCATGTTGGTACACGCCACGTAATCCAGGGCTTCCGCGTTCGGCAGTTCCACGCTCAGCCGGTGCAGCGCTTCCGGAATTTCGTTGTCGCGCAGGTTGGCGGACAGTTCGCTGACCCGCGACGAGGCCACGCTGCGCGCTTCGCCCAGCGCCTTCAGACGACCGGGGATGTCGTCGCGGGCCAGGGACAGGGTCTTGCCGAGCTCGCGCTTGCTGTTGTGGTATGCCACGACCGTCCACCATGTGTCCACCCGTTCGCCTTCGACCCTGCGCATGTCCTCGCCCGCTGCCAGCAGCGCCGCCGATGCGATCACGTTCGAGAATGTGGCCGTGTGCCCCTGCCCCATGGCACCGACGTACAGCCGGCCCGGCGCGCCGCCGTCGTCCGAAACCTTCGAGAAGAACGAGTCGGCTGCGGATACGCCCGCCGGCGGGAAGAGCGCGCCTTCGCGGCCATACAGCTTGCGAATCTGGTCGTCGGAGCGCCGGATCGTGGCAGTCGCGCAGATGTATTTCGCTGAGTGGCCACTCAGCGAAATGATGCGGTCGATTGCCGCCTCGTAAATGCCTGCCAGCGTGCCGAGCGGGCCGGAAATCAGGTGCAGCTCGTCCTGGATGATCAGCGAAGGCGGACTGGCGCCGCTGTCGGTGCCGAAGAAGGCGCGGGCCTCCGGGCGCCACGCAAGCATTGCGAACTTGTCGATCGTGCCTAGCAGCAGCGTCGGCGGATTCCTGTACAGATCTTCGTCCACGTAGCTGATCGGCAGCGCCTCGTGAAACGGACAGGTCGGGTCGGAACAGAACAGCTCGACGCTCTTGCCCTTGAGGCGGATGCCCACGCCGGCGGCACCTTCCCGTTTGCGCTCGGGAATGATGGGTGTTGCGCACACCGGGCACTGTTTAAGGGGAACCTTGACGCCATCGACACGGCCGGTCGTATCCAGGATCTTCTGGAGGTCGCTTTGTGCATCCTCGCCCTTGTTGGGCGCGGAGTCGTTGCCGACCCACAGGCCAAGACTGAACGGATGTGCGTGTTCGATATCGCCGCGGCGCCGCAGCGTTTCGAGAGCGCAGATCAGGCTGCCGGCACGCTCGAACTGCTGGATGGTCAGCAGACGCAGGGTGTAGCGCTTGATGACGGCCGTGCCGATGCCTGCCTCGCCTTCCTTCAGGCGGCGCCGAATCATTTCGAACGCGGCGACACCAAGATAGGCCTCGGTCTTTCCGCCCCCGGTGGGGAACCAGATCAGATCGACAACCGCCCGGCTTGGATCGGACGGATCCCACAGGCCGCGCAGCGAAATCAGGAAGAACGCGATCTGGAAAGGTCGCCACGCAATCTGATCCTGGGGCAGCGATGCGATATCGACGTCGCCAAAGGCGACTCCCCGTGCACGCTTGCCATGGCTCCCGCTCCGTGCAAGGCTCAGCAGCATCGCCCGATTGGCCAGCCTGAAGATCCGCCGCACGTCCTGGTTCGTCTCGAGCAGATCCACACCGTCGGACATTCTGGCGATTGCAAGCTCGATACGCTTCAGGATGCGCTCTCGGGGCTCCTCGAACCGTGCATCAAGCTCCATGGAGGCCAGGTGTGCTTTCCACGCGGCGTACTCGGCAATCAATCCGCGAAATGCGGGCACTGGATTGTAGCCACCATCCTGCAGCCGTTTCATCGACAGCGCTTCCACGACCATGGCGGGGAGCGAGGCGATCGCGGTCGTGACGGGCGGCACTTCGACCGATGGCAGGAAGTCGACTGCCACATGCGAAACCATGCCGGTGACAGGCTCCGGCCAGAACACGCCGCAGCCATGTCCCACTGCGAACGCGGGCATGTCACGGTACTGCAGCGCCAGCTCTTCCGCCTCGGGATCGGGACTGACCGACGGTGGATCCGGGTAGGCAGGTATGCCGCACGCCGGTGCGCAGCTCAGTCCGACCTGGAACAGGATGTCCTCGGTGTCCACTGCCGTTTCCTCGGGGGTGATGCGCCGATTCACGAGCACGACCGTTGCCACCCGATGGCCGCCCGCGATCCGGATGTACGCGCGCAGCTCGGCACGCCCTCCAAGCACGACACGCGGCCTGCGGATATCGGCAGCATCCTTGCCGATGGCGATGGTGACTACCTCGTGCCCGTCGTCAGGCACAAGTCCCTTTCTGCGCCACGCCGCCATGGGCTTGCGCTTCTGGCGGGCCGCGTCACCGACGCTGCTGACGGCCACCGTTTCGGCCTGCACCTTCTCGTAGACGGCTGCCCTGATGCTGACGGTGATCGACTGCTCGGCATCTGCGATGGCGAAGGTCATGCCGACCGAGGCCGGCAGTTTCTGGAACAGGATGTCGGTTGGCGACTCAGCTCCGGCGTCGTCGTCCGCGTCCGCCCCTTCGGCATCGTGCTGCTCGTCCGCAAGACCGGCCGCGGCCGACGCCCCTTGGGGAAACACCATACCCGTTAGATAGCGCTTGTTGGGCTTCTCCTGCAATTCTTCCGCCGGCTCGACTGGTCCGATCAGGCGGCTGTGTACCTGAGCAATGAAGCCGTCGCGCAGTTCGGCCTTTGTACTCTCCAAAGTCATTTCAGTTCCTGTGAGTTGTGTTCGAGAAGAGCTACCATGGCCCGAGTGACGGCAGGAGAGGAAAACACGTGCAGTGCAACGGAGGCTCTCGTCATGCCGATATACAGACTGCGTTCGAAATCGGGAGTGTCGACGACCGCATCAAGGCCCATGAGAATCACGACCTTTGCTTCGAGTCCGCGGAACCTGGCGATGTCTGCGATAACGCCATGGGCCGGCGACGCGAAACGCCCGTCGGGCAGCAGTTCGCGCAGCACGTGACCGAGCACGCCGGCGACGAACGCACCGATTTCTCCGCCGGTGCCCCCGGGTCCCAGCACCGCAATATCGCGCGGCTGGATACCATCCCGCAACAGCCCCGGCACCAGGTCGACAATCGACTCCGCCTCGGCTTCCACGCTGCGTGCCTCGTGAAACCCGACCCGCACTCCGTAACCATCGATCACCGACAGCCCGATGTCCGACGCGAGAAAGGCCTGTATGCTGCGCACGATCTCCTGGGTCGAACGCACGTTACGCGTGAGGGCAACAGAGGCGGAATGCATGCGCAGGGCCGACAGCGCCTCCGGATCGGGAGGCGCGACCAGGTACTGCAGGTTCGGATCCATGAACCAGCGCCAGCGTCCCTGTTCAAGTCCACCGGGGAGTCCGGCAAACAGGTTCTCCAGCATGTCCGGTTGGGCGAAATCCTGGCCCTCGTCCACGATGAGAACATCACAGCTTTTGGGGATGCGATCCGAGCACACCGGAATGCCGGTCCCGGCCAGCCTGTTTTCGAGATTGCGGACGAGAGGCGAGCCACTGGCCAGAATCGCAGGCCTGTGACCGGCGGCGAGCTCCGCACGGGCGCAAAGAACGGCGAGCTCGGTCTTGCCGGTTCCGGCGCCACCGGTAATGGTCAGGCGCGGGTTGGCCGCCAAGCTTTCCAGAATCGCGTACTGCTGACTGGTGAGCTTGATGATGCCCTTTTCCACGCCAGCCACCGACAGGCCCAGGGAAGAAGCAGCCGACAGTTCGGGGAGCAGGATTTCCCGAATCTCGTCGATATCCGCGTCGGACAGCGCGAAGTCCTCCGCCGTGTGCTGGTCGAAAGGAATGTTCGAGAGCCATTCCGCGAAGGTGTCATGATTCAGGCACGAACGCTGGTCCGCCAGGCGTTCCGGCGGCAGTTCATCAAGACGACGGGTGAACGTGCACAGCGGGAAGACCACGCCCCAGCGACAGCGCACCTTGCGCCCGAGGCGCTTGCCGATCAGCTGCTCCAGGGCGACAGCAGCGGAAACAGCCTGGCGCTGAGGTCCTTCCGACGATTCGATGGCCTGCCCACGTGCATTCTCGTATCGCCATACGCGGCCGGCGATTTCGACGTTGCCGCCCTTTACTTCTAGGAGCAGCAGACCCTTGCGCGAGACGACGACGAAGTCAGCCTCGCCCCAGCGCTTGTACACGTGTTCCGGAAGATTGACGGAGTGAACCGCGAATGCCTGCTCGTCGTCGATCCGCGCAAGCAGGTCGTAGACGCTCGCCTCGCCAAGCAGGCGTGGGCGAAATTTGAATCGTGGGTAAATCTCCATGTCCTGCCTTGTTCCCTGCCCGCGTCAACCAGTTCCATCAACCGAGTTATTCTATTTCTCCTCTTAAAATATTGAAAGAAGGAAATCTTTAATAGTGACCAAGTCGCCACACCCGATTGCCCTTGTTAGTACTCCAGTCTGGTGAGGCAACCGGTCGGCTCGCGGTCGCCGGCACACAGGTGACGCCCGGGCGCGGTGCGTTCCAGTGTCAGCCTCTGGCTTTCGAAAAGTACGTCTCGAGCCTGGAGATCTCTGCCATGCCGCGCGTTTCGAATTCCAGAAGCTGCTCGACCGGAACACTGGCGATCACCAGTTTCTTGCCCGCTGGCCCGGATTTGACGACGTACCCTGTCTCCTTGCCCTGCTCCCATACGAGCACGTATCGAGGATCGCCATGTGCGGCATAGTCGATGCGTGCTCGCCCGGAGAACAGGCCGGCAGCGCCGTTTACCCCATGAATTGCGGCCTCCAGGGACTTGTGATTGAACGCCTTGCGCCATGCGGTACGAGCATGAATGGCGCGATAGACGATGGAGACATCGACGTCGGGACCAGTCGCGGACAACGGCTGCGCGGCCAGTGGCATGGCATTGACTGGAGCGGCGTCAGGCAAGGACGCACCGGACAGATTCCTTGGACTGGCACTGACAGGTGCGGCTTCAGGAAATCCCGGATACTGATCCCGATGCAGCCCGCCGTGATTGTCCATTCCAGGTCTGGTCAGGCAGCCCCTCGGTTCCACATAGCTGTCGATCCGCCGAATCGGCATCTCATGCCAGCTGATGTTGAACGCAGCCAGCTTGGGGAAGAAGTACAGCGAACTGTAGTCGAGATGATCGTGAATCCACCAGGCCATGTCGGTCCAGCTGCCGCCGTTCCCGATATGATCGACCAGCCATGGAATCACGATGCATGCCGTGGCACCGTGGCCACCGGCCTTGTCCGGGTAATCCCAGATGTGACCGGCAAAGTTGCTCTCGTTGCTGGCGCAGTTCATCCCGTGCTCGTTTCCGAACCCGTTCACCAGCGGAGAGCGATAGCCGGAGCGAATATGGATCCTGCCGAACGCGGCCTGCAGCGGCTCCAGGAGTTTGGTACACAGCATGCGCCCGGATTCGAGTGCGCGATCCGGGAAATCAGGCACGTTGCGAAGCTGATGCCACGCCGCGATCTCGCTGTACAGAAAATCACGCATGAAGAAGTTGGACGACAGACGTTGCCGTCCGAGCGCCTCCAGCTGCGCGTATGAATCCACACTTTTCACAACCTTCCCCTCAATTTTCCGCGCCTGTCATCGCAGACGGCATCAACGAGCGAAGAAGGCCGGCAATGTCGCCGATTACGGCTTTTGCAGCATCGCGCGACACATGCCGCGTCAGTTGCTCCCCTTTCCACTCGAATCCTCCCGTCCCGGCAAGACTGTCAATGATCGGCTCCGGATCGCCGGAACCGCTGAAGGCAAGAGCGAACGTGAATCCGCCCGCAGCAGCATGAATGCCCAGCCTGACGACGCCGGCCCCGAAAGCGCCGGCCAGCTCGATGCCCGGTTCCTCGCTGTCGGTGTTGACGCTCGGGTACCCGGGCTTGCCGAAAGGCGCAAGAAGCCCCTGCCCGGCCATTGGTAGCAGCACCGTCAGATACAGGTGATACGTGAACGCCTCCACGTGGTCTGCGCTCATGCGCTTCCTGCTCAGCAGGTAGATTCGATCCGGCGAAAGGAACCGGATCATTCTGTGTCTACAGTACTCGATCAGCGCCGGGCAGCGGACGAAGGGGTCGCGCCAGTCACCTGTCGCGGGCGTCGATGCGATGATGAGGTCGAGACTCCCTGGCACATCCGGATCGCCGGGTGGAATGTTATCGAGCAGAGTTCGGAAATACATGCGTCGGGCCGCGTCGTTTCCGGTGTCGGAGGCATTGCTGCGCAACAGCCGCTTCCAGCTGGTATCGCGATGGGCCGCATCTCCGAAATGGAAGTTGCGCCCGAGCGGCAGCAGATAATCGCCGATCGAAAGCAAGGCGCGCTCCCATCGTGCGTCGCCGAAGGACAGCAGTCCTCCCGGGCCGAACACTGTGGTTGCACGTGCATGGTAATCATCGAACCGCTGCCGGAAGGCTGCGTCGACTTCGCCCGACCAGCTGGCGCTGCCGGCGGCCTTCCAGGCGTCGAGGACCCCGCAGAATTTCAGCAGGAACTCGATCTGACCCTTGAAGTATCCGTGCCGTTCGGCTTCGAGGATGCGTGTACGCCACTCGGGGTCGCGCACCTTCAACTGCGCCTTGAGCTGCTCCTCGCGAACCTGCTGAACGGTGAACCCGGGAACTTCGAAGATCCCCGAGGCGAAGTGGTCCAGGATGCCGGGCGCGTGTCTTGCCAAGGCATTGACGCCGACGATGGCACGACGCAGATCGCCCACGTTATCGTAGGGTGTGTTTTCCGAGAGATTGACGATCATGCGCATCCATTCGACGAATCGCTCGGTGCCGAGGTGCTCCGGATGCCGATGAATGAAGGCACAGTAAGCGTGGAACTGGATCAGCTGGGTGTACGTCAGGTCCCTGCTGCTGTTGACTGCCCTGGAGAAGATCGCCAGTTCGTCGAAATACGGATTCGGCCCCAGCACCGGACGAATGCCGGCCGAACAACCGCTCCAGGCATCGAGCACGGCAACGAGCACGTCGATGAACGGCCGATCGAGACAGCCGGTTTCGTGAAAGCGTCTGAAGGAGAACGGACGCGCGGCGTTGCGCAGTGCTGCCAGCATCGCTTCGCTTCCCTGCGCGTCCGGGTTGCGCGTCACGGTGGCCAGCGTCTGCACGAGGTTCATGAAGCGTTCGTCGAAGACGTTGGTGGCCTTGTCGCGGTAATGCCAGAAGATGTCAGCCCAGACGGTGTCGACGCGATGGCTGAAGTACTGCCGGAGCGTCGCGGGCTCGTCGTGCAGGATGTACGTGTCGCCAGCGAACGCCGTCTCCAGGTGCTGCTCCAGCCTTGCCTTGAAGTTTTCGAATGGTGTCAGCGGCTTGCCGCGCGCGTTCATCTTGATGTACAGGTCGTCGGACAGACCGAAGCTCTTCAGGTCGAGCAGGTGCAAGGTGATGCACGGCCGTTCGTCTCCCAGAATTCGCCGATACAGCCCGCTGGTTGCCCCGAATTTGCGATGGATGGCGTCCAGCATCGACAGCGCCGACTGGATCGTCGGGTCGAGCTGCCAGGAGCGGAAGAACCATGGCTGCTCGACCAGCAATGTGGACAGACGCATGTCCGGCCCCGGGAGCGAACCCGGCGTCCAGGTGACCAAAGCATCGAAAAATTCCCTGCTGCTCGGCCGGATCGCATAGCCGAAGCGCGAGTGCTCGCCATGGCGCATGAAGCCCGAGAAGTGCGCGAGTTCCCCGTCGCGCCACGCGAGATACCAGTGCAGCAGATACAGCGTGGTCAGCCGCTGCTGACCGTCGAGGGGTGCAAACGCGTCGCGCCCGTCCGCCTCGACGCTGCCGTAGACGAAATCCAGATTCAGCGGCGGCCCGACGTCGCCCTCTTCCTTCATGAGCGCGCCGAACAGGGCCTCAAGAAACTCGTCGCGTACTTCGTGTTCGCTGCTGCGCCCTTGCGCATAGTCGCGCTGCACCAGAGGAATCTCCACCAGCGCATGCCGTCTGAACAGTTCGCGGAAGGTGACTTCCTGACCGCGGCTCACGATGTCGTTGCTCATTGTTGTTGTCCTGTCCGGTCGAGAAAGAGCTGCGCCAGGCTTTCCACGATGGCGCTGACATAGTCCTCGCGATCCGTCGTGGTCCAGAGCGTCATGCTCTCGATGCTCGTGCTGAAGTACTTCATGAACACGTTCTTCGTGCACAAGGGCACGAAGATTCCATGCTTGTCCCTATCGATGATCTTCTTGCGCTTCACCGGGAACACCGCGTTCCGGTATCCGCGGTTGGTGGAGGAATCAAGCAGGGTCAGATTGCCGATTGTGTTGTCGTCGGCCATCTCTCCACGGCCGTCGAAGGTATCCAGTGCGCCGTCGTACAGGGCCTGAAAACGTTCGGAGAAGTCTGGCCCCGGCGGGACCGTGCTGTGCACCAGGATCTCCCTCAATGCCTGCGCCTCGCCCTGCAATTCGTCGGCGCCGCCGTTGGCGTCGAGGTAGTCGAGCAGGTCCGTCAGCCAGTCCAGACGCTCGCTCATGCTGCCCGGCGCCAGCGTTGCGATGGCCCGGATATGCTCGATGTCCCACTTCTCCTTCTTGAAATGGCTGAACGGGAAACGCAGTGTCGTCTTCTCGCTTTCCAGCAAGGCTGCGATGTTGAAAAGCAGCAGTGCCGAGCGAATGCAACCGCGATCCGCCGGGGTCTCGTAATCCAGCTCCTGCAGTGTTTTCCGGACCGACACGCGCAACTGGACAATGCCCGCGCCATCCGGCATCGCGATTCCGGTCAGGCGGTCGTGGATCCTCCGTTTCAGGGCCTGGCGGAACGCGGTTCGTGTCATCGAGGCCGCCATCTTCCTCAGCGCGAGGAGGTCGTCTCCTTCGCTGACCAGGTAGCCGATCAGGTGATGAAGCGTGCGGTCGCCATGCCATTCCTGCAGCCGCATGAACGCTTGCTTCACCCTCAGCCATTCGCCGGCCACGTCCGCGTCGGCGGGCTCGAATAGCCTCTGGTAGAAGTGGAAGGTCCCATGGGGGTCACTCAGGAGCGGATCGTCGCCGAGCCTTTCCCTAGCGATCAGCTGGAACAGGTATTCGATCCGGCTGCTCGGAATGTTGCGGCCGCTATGCAGGAAATACCAGAGATCGTCGCCCTGGAGCGCCTTTTCGATCTCGTCCCACTCCTGGGCGATGGCAGCGCGCTCCAGGTGACCGGTGCTGCGCGAAAAATTGCCTTCCCTGAGAAAGAGTGCCCGGATGAGCTCCGCGTTCGTCAGCGGAATCTTGCCGACGTTGAGGCGAGTGAACGCCGGCACCGGCTTCTCCGATTCGGGAAGCTCGTACCAGATCACTTTCACGTTCTTGCCGACGTCATCCCCGTTGAGCAGGCACTGGAGAAACTTGATTCTGTGGCTGCCATCACGCCCTTCGAACCATCGCGCGATCGCCTTATGCGCCTCGCAAATGTGGAAGAAGTCGATATTTTCCTCGGCACGATGCAGCTCGATGTGCTGCAGGAAAGCGGCGCTGGTTTCACGCGTTTCGAAAGAGAGCGTAAACGAGCGCTTGCCGAAAAGCTCGAGAATCGGCTTCAGGTAGTCGAGGATGAGGAATATCGTTGTCAGACGCTGCTGTCCGTCGACCAGCTCCCACTCGCCGCTTTCGCGCTTCAGCACGACCACCGGCTGCAGACAGTAGAAGGCTGACTTCTCCTGGTTCTCGGCCTGCGCCTGGAAACTCCAGATGTCGTCCAGGAGATCGCATACCTGGCGCTCCGTCCATCGGTAACCGCGTTGGTAGGCCGGCACATGAAACCGTTCGCCGAGAAGGGTGTTGATGGATCTGGTACTGATTCGGGAGGCTGGCACGGCGGGCTCTTCGAGGAATGGAGCCGTGAGTATACGTCGAGAAAGATGGGAAGAAAATCACAAATTTCCACAAGAAATGTTTTTTGGTGAATAGGAAGTAAAGCTTCGACACAGTTGCGTTTCCGGGCAAACGAACCACCAGAAGGCACTGTGGTACACGTTTGTACAGAATGTTATGATCGAAGGCATTGTCGCTGATCTTCCGCGCGTGGTGTGCGGACGCATGTAGAGGCAAAGTACGGGCAACCTCATGGACAAGAACGAATGGATCAATCAGTTTCAGGAGGAATTGCGGCAGAAGGGGCCGGACAATTTGTTGAAGAACTACGTCCATACTCGCGAGGGTCCGTTCAACGCAAAATTGAGCGCTTCCGTGTCGCCCTGCGTGTGGCTATACGACTCCCCTTTTCAGATTTCGGTCAATCTTGTCGGCGGCGGTCTCACGATCGTGATCGACGACGAACTGCAGTTCAACAAGGCCACCGAAGCGGATGTTGGGCGCCTGCTCGACAGCGTGCGGATAGTGAAGTGCAGAACGCGCGGATGCCATAACCCGGCCTTCGATCCTGGCACGTCGCTGAAGCATCGCGATGGAAAATGCGAGCATTGCGCCCTGAAAGCGTTCGACAAGGAACTGCAGAAGGCGCAGCTGACCGAGCAGAGAAAGTTGGCGGCGCTCGACCGAAAACATAGAGCGCGCGGTTTTACGCACAGGGTCGACGCCTGGGTGCATGCAGACGGCGGGGACCAGCAGGTCAGCTTTTGGATGTGCGCTCCGACCGAGGCTTCGATACGCAGCGAGCTGCTTCGCGAGGGTGTGTCGGACCTGCAGGCTTACAAGCTCCACGAACTCTAGCCGTAAACCAGGGTCGCTGATTCAGGATGAAGGCGAACCATTCGCCTTCGAGCCGGTTCTGTCCGAACTCGACACGGAGAGCGTGTTCCGTCGAGCCATACTGTTGGCACCAGCCGGCCAGTTCGATCTCGATCGGGAAGGAAAGCTTCACGCCAAACAACCGCGCGGTCATGCGGATACCGCGTCCTGCCGATCCTGAATCCGAAAACGACCAGATCACGTGGACGTAGCCCGGAGCGTTATCAGCCCGCCGACTTCGGTGCCGATCTTGCTCGGCCGTGCCGTGGGTGCGTCGGGAAACAGGCGGGCGGCCCTGTGAGGTAGTCCGTAGCGCTCCGCTACCGCTACATCAAAGCAGAAGTGCTCCTTCCGCCATTGCCGCTGTCCCTGCACACTCGGGTACACATCGAACTGGGTGCCGCGCCATTCAATCTCAAGCTGCGGCTGCTGCGCAATCACGCGTCCCATGGCTCGCACCATGCCGATGGAGCCGGACGCGTCATAGCGCGCTGCCAGTACGACGTGCCCGGCCCTGAGTTTCTGAGGTGTACTGTCAATAGCGGACACGCTTGTCTTAAGCCGCCTGCGGCTGTTCGCTGAAGGATTCGGCGAACAACGCTGGCGGAACAAATCCGATGCGGGAATGGCGCCGCTGTCGGTTATAGAA
>Ga0308160_10001066_pt1 | contig 41948 bp, 14 predicted proteins | sample PhyFR1_FD_201036 | JGI IMG/M metagenome (GOLD analysis project Ga0308160, IMG submission 201036) | Phyllosphere microbial communities from UC Gill Tract Community Farm, Albany, California, United States - DLSLF.R1 | ecosystem: Host-associated > Plants > Phyllosphere > Unclassified | place: USA... | reverse complement strand
CTTTCCCTCCACCAGACCCCACACACGAAATGTCCTCTTCCCCCCCTGTCGATCGTTGGATCGTCCTCAAGTTCGGCGGCACCTCGGTGTCGCGTCGTCATCGCTGGGACACGATCGGGAAGCTGGCGAAAAAACGCGCCGACGAGACCGGGGCGCGGGTGCTGGTGGTGGTGTCGGCGCTTTCGGGGGTCACCAACGAGCTGACCGCGATCGCCGACGGCAGCGCCGACAGCGCGCAGCGCGTGGCCGCGCTGGAGCAGCGCCACCGCGACTTCCTGGGCGAACTGGAACTGGATGTGGACAGCGTGCTCGGCGAGCGCCTGGCGGCGCTGCGCGGATTGCTTCACGACCCGCGCGCGGCGAGCCGCACGCTGGACTGGCAGGCCGAGGTGCTGGGCCAGGGCGAGTTGCTGTCCTCGACGCTGGGCGCGGCCTACCTGCGCGCCAGCGGCCTGGATTTCGGCTGGATGGACGCGCGCCAGTGGCTGGACGCGTTGCCGCCGCAGCCGAACCAGAGCGAGTGGTCCAAGCGCCTGTCGGTGTCGTGCCAGTGGCAGTCCGACAGCGCCTGGCGCGAGCGCTTCGTCGCCCAGCCGGCGCGGATGCTGATCACCCAGGGTTTCATTTCGCGGCACCAGGACGGCGGCACCGCGATCCTCGGTCGCGGCGGCTCGGACACCTCGGCGGCGTACTTCGGCGCGCTGCTCGGCGCCAGCCGGGTGGAGATCTGGACCGACGTGCCGGGCATGTTCAGCGCCAATCCGCGCGAAGTGCCGGACGCGCGCCTGCTGACCCGGCTGGACTATTACGAGGCGCAGGAAATCGCCACCACCGGCGCCAAGGTGCTGCATCCGCGCTCGATCAAGCCGTGCCGCGACGGCGGCGTGCCGATGGCGATCCTGGACACCGAGCGCCCCGAACTGCCCGGCACCAGCATCGACGGCAACGCGCGCACCGTGCCCGGGGTCAAGGCGATCAGCCGCCGCAACGGCATCGTGCTGGTGTCGATGGAAGGCATCGGCATGTGGCAGCAGGTCGGCTTTCTGGCCGACGTGTTCGCGCGCTTCGCCAAGCACGGCCTGTCGGTGGACCTGATCGGTTCGGCCGAGACCAACGTCACCGTGTCGCTGGACCCGAGCGAGAACCTGGTCAACACCGACGTGCTGGCGGCGCTGTCGGCCGACCTGGCGGAGATCTGCCGGGTCAAGATCATCGTGCCGTGCGCGGCGATCACCCTGGTCGGGCGCGGCATGCGCTCGCTGCTGCACAAGCTCTCGGACGTGTGGGCCACGTTCGGCAAGGAGCGCGTGCACATGATCTCGCAGTCGTCCAACGATCTGAACCTGACCTTCGTCATCGACGAGTCCGACGCCGAGGGCCTGTTGCCGATCCTGCATGCCGAGCTGATCGACAGCGGCGCGATGCCGGTGGAGGAGACCGAGGTGTTCGGCCCGCGCTGGCGCGAGATCACCGGCAGCGTGCGAGCGCGGCCGACGCCGTGGTGGCATGCCGAGCGCGAGCACCTGCTGCGCCTGGCCGAGGCCGGCACGCCGCGCTATGTCTACCATCTGCCGACCCTGCGCGAGCGCGCCCGCGCGCTCAAGGCGATCGCCCCGATCGACCAGCGCTATTACGCGATCAAGGCAAATTCGCATCCGGCGCTGCTCGAGGCGCTGGTCGCCGAGGATTTCGGCCTGGAATGCGTGTCGCACGGCGAACTGCGCCGGGTGTTCGACACCTTGCCGGAGCTGTCGCCGCGGCGCGTGCTGTTCACTCCCAGCTTCGCGCCCAAGGCCGAGTACGAAGCCGCGTTCGCGCTGGGCGTGACCGTCACCGTGGACAACGTCGAACTGTTGCAGCGCTGGCCGGAGCTGTTCCGCGGCCGCAACCTGTGGCTGCGCATCGACCTGGGCCATGGCGACGGCCACCACGAGAAGGTCAACACCGGCGGCAAGGCCTCCAAGTTCGGCCTGTCGGCGACGCGGGTGGACGAATTCGTCGAGGTCGCGCGCACCCTGGAGATCCGCATCGTCGGCGTGCATGCGCACCTGGGCAGCGGCGTGGAAACGGCGCAGCACTGGCGGCGCATGTGCGACGAACTGGCCGGTTTCGCGCGCCGCATCGGCAGCGTGGAAGTCATCGACATCGGCGGCGGCCTGCCGATCGCGTACAGCGCCGACGACGAGCCGTTCGATCTCGATGCCTGGGCGCAAGGCCTGGCCGAGGTCAAGGCGGTGCACCCGGCGTTCCGCCTGGCGATCGAACCGGGCCGCTACCTGGTCGCCGAATGCGGCGTGCTGCTGACCCGCGCCACCCAGGTGGTCGAGAAGGACGGCATCCGCCGCGTCGGTCTGGATGCGGGCATGAACGCGCTGGTGCGCCCGGCGCTGTATGACGCCTGGCACGACGTGGCCAACCTGAGCCGCCTGGACCGCGAGGCCGATGCGGTGTTCGACGTGGTCGGGCCGATCTGCGAATCCAGCGACGTCTTCGGCAAGCGCCGCCGCCTGCCCGCCGCCACCGCGGCCGACGATGTGATGCTGATCGCCGACGCCGGCGCCTACGGCTACGCGATGGCCAGCACCTACAACCAGCGCGAGCTGCCGCGGGAGGACGTGATCGATGCGCCCCCAGGCTGAGTTCATTGCACTCAGCGCCGTCGCCGGCGGCGCGGCGATCATGTTGGCCACCGCGGCCGATCGGGCGGGCACGAGCCTGCCGTTGCAGTGGGCCGACAGCATCAAATGGCTGGCGCCTGCGCTGATCGCGGCAGGCGCCGGTGCGTGGTTGGCATGGCGCTGGCAACGCCGCTGGCCTGCCGGCCGTGCGGGCGCGATGGCGTTGCGCACGCTGCTGCTGGGCGCGTGCAGTTATGTGCCGGCGCTGACGTTGTATCTCGTGGTGGTGTTCGTGACGTCCGCCGATGCCACGCAGAGGAGCTCGAACTGGGAGCTGTTTCCGCTGGCGTTCCTGCTCGGTTGCCTGCCATGGCTATGGGCGGCGTTGCCGTTTTCCATGATCGAATTTTTCCTGTGCCGACGCTACTTGCGTCGCACGCGCGTTCTTGCAGGTAGTCCATGACCGCTTTCGACAAACAGCAGATCACCACCTTCCGCTTCGTGCGCTGCACGTTCGATGCCGACAGCGGCGTCGCGCGCCTGGTCTATGCCTTCGACCAGGGCCCGGAGCTGGTGGAGACGATCACCGTGCCCGGCGCGCCGTTCGTGCTGGACGCGGCGCGCGCGCAGGCGGTGCAGCGCGCGCTGCGCCTGCTGCACCTGATCGCCGGGGTCAGCTATTACAAGGCCGCGGTGCCGCCGCAGATCGCCATCGACGACTACGCGATCGACGCCGAGACCGCCGCGCTGTTGGACAGCGTGTACCTACATGGGCTGGGCGAATTCGCCTACCGCAACGGCCTGGACCTGCGCGAGCGGATCCGTTTTCCGGCGACCGCGGGCAACGAGCAGGACGCTGCGGCGCTGGGCCTGCGCTCGCACGCGCTGGTCGCGATCGGCGGCGGCAAGGATTCGCTGGTCAGCATCGAGGCGCTGCGCGCCGCCGGCGTGGAGCAGACCGTAGCCTGGATCGGCGGCTCGCAGCTGATCCGCGCCTGCGCCGAGCGCACCGCGCTGCCGACCTTGAACATCGGCCGCGCGCTGGCGCCGGAGCTGTTCGAACTGAACCGGCAGGGCGCGTGGAACGGGCATATCCCGGTGACCGCGGTGAACTCGGCGATCCTGGTGTTCGCCGCGCTGCTGCAGAACGCGGGCCAGGTGGTGTTTTCCAACGAGCACTCGGCCAGCTACGGCAGCCAGATCGCCGGCACCGGCGAGGTCAACCACCAGTGGTCCAAGGGCTGGGCCTTCGAGCAGGCGTTCGGCGCGCAGGTGCAGCGCTACGTGGCCGCGGACCTGCGCTACTACTCGCTGCTACGCCCGCTGTCGGAACTGGCGGTGGCGCGGCAGTTCGCCAAGAACGACCACTACGACGCGCATTTCTCCAGCTGCAACCGCAACTTTCACATCCTCGGCGAGCGCCCGGCGCACCGTTGGTGCGGGGTGTGCCCGAAGTGCCATTTCGTGTTCCTGGCACTGGCCCCGTTCATGCCGAAGACGCGGCTGGTGCGGATCTTCGGCCGCAACCTGCTCGACGACGCGGCGCAGGCGCCGGGCTTCGACGCGCTGCTGGAATTCCAGGACCACAAGCCGTTCGAATGCGTTGGCGAGGGCCGCGAATCGCGCGCGGCGATGGCCACCCTGGCGGCGCGCGCGGAATGGAAGGAAGACGCGCTGGTGGCGCGTTTCATCCGCGAGATCCAGCCGCAGCTGGAGGCCGGCGACCTGCGCGTGGAACCGCTGCTGGCGCTGGACACGCAGCACCGCATTCCGGCCGAGCTGTGGGAACGCGTGCGTGCGAATTTCGCAGCTTGACGGCCTGCGCGTCGCGCTGTGGGGCTGGGGCCGCGAGGGCCGGGCGGCTTATGCCGCTGTGCGTGGCCGGGAATCGGGAATCGGGAATGGGGAATCGGCGGCGGCACTGCCGCTGACGGTGTTCTGTTCGGCCGACGAAGTGCCGGCACTTGTCGCGCTCGGCGACCAAGCGCTGCGTGTGGAGACCGAGGCCAGCGCCGAGCGGCTGGCGGCATTCGACGTAGTGATCAAGTCGCCCGGGATCAGCCCGTATCGGCCCGAGGCGCAAGCCGCCGCGGCGCAAGGCACGCGCTTCATCGGCGGTACCGCGCTGTGGTTCGCCGAACGTGCGGGCGCCGACGGCGTGGTGCCGGGCAGCGTCTGCATCACCGGCACCAAGGGCAAGAGCACCAGCACCGCGCTGCTGGCGCACCTGTTGCGCGCCGGCGGCCACCGCACTGGTCTGGTCGGCAACATCGGCCTGCCGCTGCTGGAAGTGCTGGCGCCGCCGCAGCTGCCGCAATACTGGGCGATCGAACTGTCCAGCTACCAGACCGGCGACGTGGTGCGCAGCGGCGCGCGGCCGCAGCTGGCGCTGGTGCTGAACCTGTTCCCGGAACATCTGGACTGGCACGGCAGCCAGCAGCGCTACGTCGAAGACAAGCTGGCGCTGGTGACCCAGGCGCGGCCGCGTATCGCGCTGCTCAACGCCGCCGATCCGCAACTGGCGGCGCTGGCGCTGCCCGACAGCGAGGTGCGTTGGTTCAATCGCGAGGACGGCTGGCACATGCGCGGCGATGTCGTGCACCGCGGCGAGGTGGCGGTGTTCGACAGCGCGCACGTGCCGCTGCCGGGCCGGCACAACCGCGGCAACCTGTGCGCGGTGCTGGCGGCGATCGAGGCCCTGGGCCTGGACGCGGCGGCGCTGGCGCCGGCCGCGGCGCAGTTCCGGCCATTGCCGAACCGGTTGCAGACCCTGGGCGAGCGCGACGGCGTGGCTTACGTCAACGACTCGATCAGCACCACGCCGCACGCCACGCTGGCGGCGCTGGAATGCTTTCGCGGGCGCCGCATCGCGCTGCTGGTCGGCGGCCACGACCGCGGCCTGGACTGGCAGGACTTCGCCACGGCGATGCGCCAGGGTGCGCCGCTGGAGATCGTCACCATGGGCAGCAACGGTCCGCGCATCCACGCGCTGCTGGCGCCGCTGGCGGCCGCTGGCGGCTTCGGCCTGCATGCCGCCGCGGACCTGCCGGCGGCGGTGGCATTGGCGCGCGCGGCGCTGGGCGAGGGCGGCGGCGTGGTGCTGCTGTCGCCGGGCGCGCCCAGCTTCGGCGCCTACCGCGACTACGTGGCGCGCGGCCGCCATTTCGCCGAACTGGCCGGATTCGATCCTGACGCGATCAGCGCGATTCCCGGGCTGGGCATCGCCTGAGCTGTTTGCTCCTGCATCGAACCGGCATGCGCGCCGCTGACCAGGCGTCGTGCCTGGAGCATTTCGATCGAGATGATGCTGTCTGTGGGAGCGACGTCAGTCGCGACGGGCTTTATCGGTAAGGCCCGTCGCGACTGATGGCCCGAGGCCACCCGGAGTCGCACCAACAGGTGTGCAAATCGCCGAAAGAAAACGTTCTAGACTGCCGGCTGGTCCCAATGGGAGAGACGCGATGCGCATTCGTTCGATACGCTGGATCGGCCTGCTGGGCCTGGCCTTGGCGCTGCCGTTGCCGGCGCTGGCCGCGATGCAGGCCAAGCCGGTCGAATGGAAGGTCGGCAAGGACAGCTTCAGCGGCGTGCTGGTCTACGACGATGCCGACCACGACAAGCGCCCGGGCCTGGTGATGGTGCCGAACTGGCGCGGCGTCAACGCCTCGGCGATCGAAAAAGCCAAGCAGCTCGCCGGCGACGATTACGTGGTGCTGCTGGCCGACGTCTACGGCAAGGGCAAGCGCCCGGCCAACGATGCCGAGGCCGGGCAGTTCGCCGGTGCGCTGAAGAAGGACCCGGCGACGCTGCGCGCGCGTGCATTGAAGGCGGTCGAGGTGCTGAAGGCGCAGGCCGGCAAGGCGCCGCTGGACGCTGCACGGATCGGCGCGGTCGGCTTCTGCTTCGGTGGCACCACGGTGCTGGAACTGGTCCGCGCCGGCGCGCCGCTGGCTGGCGTGGTCAGCCTGCACGGCGGCCTGGCCACGCCGTCACCGGCGGCCGCGGGGAGCGCCAAGACGCCGCTGCTGGTGCTCAACGGCGCCGACGACAAGAGCGTGAGCCGCGACGACATTGCCGCCTTCGAGCAGGAAATGAACGGTGCCGGCGCCGACTGGCAGTTCGTCAACTTCAGCGGCGCGGTGCATTGCTTCGCCGAGGCCGATGCCAACAGCCCGCCGGGTTGCCAATACAACCCGCGCGCGGCGAAGCGTGCCTTTCGCATGCTGCACGATTTCTTTGATGAGCGATGGGATTAGGGATTCGGGATTGGGGATTCGCAAAAGCGGCAGGTCTGCGCTTTACGAATCCCAACCCTGTCAGGGCACGCGCGCGCGTCGGATCAGCGCTTAAGTTCGACTGCGGAGCACGCGTTTCGGAACCATGGGGATTTGCAGAAGCCGCATCGCCGCTTCTGCGAATCCCCAATCCCGAATCCCCGCTTTCCACAGCCGAATGGCTGGTCATCCCGTCCGACGCGCACAGCGCGCCGGATCAATGTCTACGTTCGACCGCGTAACGCGCCAACCCGCGCAGCGCGGCCACGGCCTCGCTTTCCGGCAGACCGTCCAGCGCGCGTTCGGCGGCGGCGGCGTATTCGGCGGCGCGGCGCCGGCTGTAGTCGAGCCCGCCGCTGGCCTGGATCGCCGCCAGCACTTCCGGCATCGCGTCGGCATCGCCTTGTTCGACGATATGGCGCAGGCGCTGGCGGGTCGCGTCGTCGGCGTGCGCCATTGCGTGGATCAGCGGCAGGGTGGCCTTGCCTTCGGCCAGGTCGTCGCCCAGGTTCTTGCCCAGGTCGGCGGCGTCGGCGGTGTAGTCGAGCACGTCGTCGGCGATCTGGAACGCATAGCCCAGGTGCATGCCGTAGTCGTACAGGCGCTGCTGCACCTCTTCGGACGCGCCCGAGGCCATCGCCCCGAGCCGGGTGCCGGCGGCGAACAGCACCGCGGTCTTGCGCTCGATCACGCGCAGGTAGGCGGCCTCGTCGGTATCCGGATTGTGCACGTGCAACAGCTGCAGCACCTCGCCCTCGGCGATGCGGTTGGTGGTGTCGGCGAGCAGCCGCATCACCTGCATGCTGTCCAGCTCGACCATCAGCTGGAAGCTGCGCGAGTACAGGAAATCGCCGACCAGCACGCTGGGCGCGTTGCCCCACAGCGCGTTGGCGGTGCTGCGGCCGCGGCGCAGGTCCGATTCGTCGACCACGTCGTCGTGCAGCAGGGTCGAGGTATGGATGAACTCGACGATCACCGCCAGCTGGTGGTGCACCGGCCCGCCGCCGGCGCAGGCGCGCCCGGCCAGCATCACCAGCATCGGCCGCAGGCGCTTGCCGCCTGCAGAGACGATGTGCTCGGCGATCTGGTTGATCAGCACCACGTCCGAGGCCAGACGGCGGCGGATCAGGGCATCGGCGGCGCTCATGTCGGGCGCGGCCAGCGCCTGGATCTGAGGCAGCCCCAGGGCGGGGCGGAGGTCTTCGGCGAGGCTCATGCGGTCGGACTAGGGGGAATGCAGGGATTATAGGCCACCCCGGCGAGGGCTCGCCTGACGCCTGAACCAGGGGAAGGCTGATATCCGCCGCCAGCCCGGTATAATTCACTGTCTGTGCCCGTTTCCGAGCGGGCGACCCTATCCGACATGCCCGCGCCCGAGCGGGTTCACCACCCCGAACGGAAGAATTCCATGGCCCGCGGCATCAATAAAGTCATCCTCGTCGGCAACCTCGGCAACGACCCCGACACCAAGTACACCCAGGCCGGCATGGCGATCACCCGCATCAGCCTGGCCACCACCAGCGTGCGCAAAGACAAGGACGGCAACCAGCAGGAGCGCACCGAATGGCACCGCGTGGTGTTCTTCGGCAAGCTCGGCGAGATCGCCGGCGAGTACCTGCGCAAGGGCAGCTCGGTCTACGTCGAAGGTTCGATCCGCTACGACAAGTACACCGGCCAGGACGGCGTGGAGAAGTATTCCACCGACATCGTCGCCGACGAGATGCAGATGCTGGGCGGTCGCGAAGGCGGCGGCGGTGGTGGTGCCGGCATGGGCGGCGATCGCCCGCAGCGTGCGGCCGCACCGCGCCAGGAACGCCCGAACCAGGGCGGCGGCGGGCAGGGCGGCGGTGGCCAGGACTACGCGCCGCGCCGCCAGCAGCCGGCGCCGCAGCAGTCCGCGCCGATGGACGATTTCGCGGACGACGATATCCCATTCTGAGAATACCTTTGCATAGATGTAAACAAAGGCTCTTGGCGCGTTTGCCAAGGGCCTTTTTTAATTGTTAACGTTTCGGTCACGATCAGGTCTATCAGTCACTGCAGGTGGCCCAGGATCGTGCCTTCAAGGGTATGTGCCTGCAGGTCTGGTACGCGGACGACCACACCGAGGCGTTGCTGTACCGACAAGCCGCGCAGTATGAGAGCGGCACTACGGAGGCGCCCATCAAGTTCCCTGCCGACATCGGCGTGATTGCAGGGGAGCAGCGCAAGATGGAGTCAGGGGTGATCGTCCGGATGGATGCGCTCTCGTCCGTACATCATGGCCCTTGGGTACTGGTGGCGGTGGCTTGCCGGTACTACAGGATACCGTTCCCCTAGCAACTGTGGATGCCATTCTTGGTTGCCAGGCAGGGGATGCAGACGCCCGACCAAGACGCAACGACTGCATAACCGGCTTGGACTGATGCGATTTTTGCAGGTCTTGGGAGCGGGCGTGGCTTTCCCTAGTAAGGACGGCGGCAGAGGAGGCGCATCGGTAGCCTTCAGCCACTGCCCGTCACCTTCCGTCGCATGGGGACCAGCCGGGAACTTTCGGTGAAGATGGTTCTGGAGCATAGTCGCGCCACGCCCGGCTAGCGGTCGCATCGGCGGTCGCGCTCATCGACTTCGTAGCCGACACCTACCGACACCGAGAGGCGACGAAGGGCGAGGGGGGCGCCGGGATGAAAACCGGGCGGCGATGAGCATGTCCTTGCATAGTTCCGCGCCCTCGCACACCACCGCGTGCAGTGCCATACTTAAGCCAGCTCAGTCATGGAAAGGCATAGCTCTTGATGAAGACACGGACTCTCCCCGCAATGTTTCTCGTACTGGTTGCAGCAGTTGCCTGCGATCACGTCGACAAGCCGCACTTACAGCCGGGAGTTGCTTCCATCTCGCTGCAGTCGCTGACAGTTGGCAGCAACAAGGCGCGGGATGGAGTTCTTACGCAGCCGATCACTGTGCTGGACGCGCTGACCATTGAGGTCGCGTTGAATTCCGCTTCGCCGGCAGATGCCGATCCGATCAAAGCGCGATTCATCAACTTGGCAACTGGCCAAGTAGCTTCCACTGGGTCCGGTGCCGTCGCCGACAAGCGAGCTACATTGACTCTGACCCCCAAGGGCCGTCGGGAATGGGAACCAGGACGTTACTTGCTTGAAGTAAGTCTAGGCAGCTCTTTGTTGGGGACGCGTGACATCGACATCTCTGCGTCAGCGCCTGCAGGTTGATCCTCCGTAGAAATCGCGCGCAGGAACGCTGTCAGCTGCCTCTGTTCGGTCACCGTCAGGTTCACGGCCCGGCCGCGCCCAAGGCTGCGGTAGTAGATTTCACGCTCTACCGCCTTCTCCAGCGTGGCCACACTTCCATCGTGCATGTATGGCGCGGTAAGCGCGACATTGCGCAAGCTGGGGGTGCGGAACGCGCCCAGGTCGGCCGGCCTGCGCGTCACCACGAAGCGACCCAATTCGGCGATCTCCCGCTCGGAGAGCACCAGGGTACCCAGCGGCTGATTGATGCGCCTGGCCTGTTCCAACCGGCCTAGTAGTGCAGCGACATCGCCAGCAATCTGCTCAAAACCGACGCCGGCATGATGGAACTTCTGATCGGTAAAGGTAGCTGGGCTGCCAGCAAGTAGGTGACACTCCGTACAGGCCGCCTTGCCAGTGAAGAGTGCGAGACCAGCACGCTCATCTGCGTCTAGCAGTGACGGCTCTCCAATGCTTCTGTCGTAACGCGTCGGCTGACGTGGCAGGGCGCGCAGGTACTGCGTCAGACCTTCTGCGACGGCCGATTGGTCTAGCTGATTTCCATCAGCATATTTGGCATAGCGTGGCTGCGCGTTGATCCGCGCCAACAGCATACGCACGTCCGCCAGCCCCATCTCCTGCGAATTGGTGAACGCCTGCAGCGCCACTACCTTGAGATGGCGCTCCCGGCCATCCCAGAACAGCGTTGAGTAGACAGTGGCATCGGCCAGATCAGGCGCGTTTCGCGTGCTTACCCGGCCGTGCACGCCTACCGAGACCTCGCGGCCGTCGGTGAATGATTTGGCGGGGACGTGGCAGTCCGCACAGCTGACCGCACCATCAGCACTCAAGCTTCGATCAAAGAAAAGTTCGCGCCCTAGCGCAACCGTGGCCGCGTCACCCTGCGCGCCTGGAAGCCGCGCGGCTCGCTCGCATCCGGCCAATCCAGTTGCGGAAAAAATTGTGACTGCGGTAGCAAAAAATAGTCTGAACTTCATTTTCCGCCACGCGCTCCATCGCTGTTGATGTTATTGCTTGACACACAAGATCGCATTATGCAAAAAATATTGAAGCTAAAGAACTGCCAACGGAAGGCATGCTGGGCCAGGCAATCTGGCCTACGTGCTGATGCTCAACAGTGCGCAAAAGCAGATGGGGCCAAAGGATATGGACGTTCCGCAACACCGCGTCGTACGACGTGCCGGTTGGCTCTATGCGCTTCTCGGCATTTCCATCATTGATTTCAGCATTGCGCGTCGCATCGGATTGCGCATTGCTGGGTTCATCGCCCTGCTCGTGGGGAGCGAATCGGCATTGGCTGCTGCCTATGTCTATGACGCCAACGGGCGGCTGATCGCGGTCACCAATGAAGCGGGCGATACAGCGCGCTATCACTATGATGCCCTGGGGAACATTACCCGCGTCCAGCGCCTGCCATCGGGTGCGCTCGCCATCTTCGATTTCGCGCCGCGCCAGGGCGGCGCCGGTGACAGGGTCACGCTGAGAGGGCTGGGCTTCAGCGCAACGCCGGCGCAGAACGTCGTTCGCTTCAATGGCGTGGTTGCCGAAGTGGTCACCGCTAGCACAGGCAGCTTGACCACCATCGTTCCAGCAGCCGCCACAACTGGAGTGCTGACTGTCACCGTAGGCAATCAATCCGCCAGCAGCGATGTCCCGTTCGTTGTCGAAGCCCAACCCCGCGCGCCCCTCATTACCGCCGTCAGCCCGCATATCACCTCGGTCGGGGCTGCCCTCACCATCAGCGGACAGTCGCTGCTGCCGCTTGCTGGGCAGACCAGCGCTCGCCTTGGCCTTGCGCCGCTTCTCCTTAGCCAGGCCAGTAACTCAACACTGCAGGCCGAAGTTCCTGGTGGTGCGAGTAGTGGCCGGATTAGGGTCACTACACCCTACGGCAGCGCTATCAGCGCAGACGACGTGCTTGTCGTGCCTGCGGGAATTGATGACGTGGCCATTGGTACGGCGAAACGCTTGGCCGTCGACGGGCAGCTCAACGATCTTTCGACGGACTCTGCGGGGAAAAGCGTAGCGATCCTGTTCGAGGCGCAAGGCGGTGACTACATCAGTGCGCAGTTCTCCGAGCTGACCAGCGAGCTGAACTATGCCCTGTATGGCATCGGGAACAAACGCCTCGCCACGGGGACGGTCTCAGCCAACGCGCCGAGCTTCCATATGCCCGCGCTGAAGTCAGCCGGGACTCATCTGCTGGTGTTGACCCCCAAGGCAGGCCCGCTGACGTGGAAGTTGCAACTCGAGCGGTCCGCCGTTCTGGAAATCGACGGCACCGTTCAGGATGTAAGCACAAGCATCGCAGGGCAGAGTCGCAGGCTGGTCTTCGATGCACGCAAAGGTATGCCACTTGGCTTGGGACTTGCGGAAAAAACAGGGCCTCCCGCATGGGGTTCGGCTACGGTGACCGTGCAAGGGCCAGACGGAGGCCAAGCAGGATTCCAGCAGTGCGCGCAAGCGAACAATGGATGCAGTCTCAATCTTTCCGCATTGAATACGGGTAGACACGCGGTTCTCGTCACGCCCGCAGCCTCTGGAACCCGCCTTCTTGCGTTCCAGGCGGCTCTGTCAACCGATGCGCAACGCACCCTGGCGCGCGGTACGCCACTAGCCCTTTCCCTTCCGCGCGCAGGCCAGAACGCTAGGCTGAGCTTCACTGGAGCCGCAGGCGAAGTGCTCGGCCTGCTGATTGCAGGACAAGCCACCCTACCTGCCGGCCGCAGCGTCTATTACCGCGTCAACCGCCCAGACGGAACGCTCTGGAAGTCTGTCGCAGCCTCAAGCGGACTGGTGCTGAACCTGGCACTCCCTGTCACCGGCACCTATGACGTCTTCGTCGACGCCGGATACGGTGAAACACTTGCCACGGAGGTGCTGCTGCGCGGCAGCGAGGGAAGCCCTGTCATCGGCGGCACCACGTCGACACATGTGGCGGCACGCGCGGGTGAGGCGGCGTACTTCCAGATCACTGCGTCGTCCGGCGACTCCCTCGGCCTGGGCATCAGCAATCTGACGATTGCCAACGGCAGTGGCGCGGCTGTGAACGTATACCGGCCCAACGGCACGTTGCTGGCCAACACCACTTGCCATGCAGCGAATGCCGGCTGCGATCTCAACCTGTCCTCGCTGGAGGACGGCGTGCATGGCGTGGAGGTGGTGCCGCTGGATCCGGCGCAGACCATGCAGTTCGACGCCACGGTCTCCCGTGACCTCGCGGTGAACATGGTCCGAGCAACTCCGACTTCCCTGAGCTTGCCGCGCCATGGACAAAACGCGCGCCTGGCATTCACCGCCGCGGCAAATGAAGTCATCGCGCTCAAGATTACCGCCCAGACCACGCAACCGTCTGGTGCCGGCGTGTACTTCCGCGCACTCCGCCCAGATGGTGTGACCGTCACCTCTGGCTACGCCGCAGGCGACAAGACGCTGCTGATCGACACCAGCGTTGCCGGAACCTATCAGATCTTCGTCGACCCCGAGAACGGTGCGACCGCGGCTGCGACGCTGACTCTGGAAGCAGGCGTGCTAGGTCAAATGGAACTGGATGGCAGCATCGGCGAGTACGAGAGCGCCGCAGGCAAGGACGTGTCCTTCGCCATCAACGCGGTAGCCGGCAAACATCTCGGGTTCGGCATCAGTCACTTGAGCGTGAACAGTGGCACGTACGTGCGTATCTACGCCTATACGCCGAGCGGCGCCAGCGTTGGAAACGAAACGTACTGCTACGTGAGCAACGGCGGCTGCGACGTCCAGCTCTACAACCCGGTCAGCGGCACCTACAGCATCGTGATGCGGCCGGTGAGCAGCACGCAAACGATGAAGTTCAGGGCAACCCTGTCATCCGCGTTGCGCTCGACGCTATCCCGCGATGTCCCCTTCAATCTAAGCTTGGACCGGCGTGGCCAGGACGCGCTGATGACCTTCAGTGGGGTCGCCGGCGAAACGGTGGCGCTGCAGATTGCCGGCCAGTCGAGCCTGCCTGCGGGCAGGACGGTGGCCTACCGGGTCTACAAGCCCAGCGAACGCCGCAGCAGCTATCACATCGCCAGCATTGCGCCGGAGACCGGTGGTGCCCTCAACATTCGTTTACCGGAGAATGGCGAGTACTGGGTGTACGCCGATCCTCAGTTTGGCGCAGCCGCAGCGGCGAGGATCACTCTGTCCACAGGCAGCACCAGCGGATTGGTGCTGGATGGTGCGTCGGCGGCATTCATCGCTGACCAGCCAGCGCAGACGGCGCACTATAGCTTTAACGCAATCGCCGGGCAGCACATGGGCTTTGCGGTCAGCGACCTGGGCGTCTCCGATGGAACGTATGTGCGCATCTACGCCTATGGGCCCAACGGCAACAGTATCGAGGATGATTCGTACTGCTATGTGGAGCGCGGCGGCTGTGATGTGGATATCTACAATCCCGTCGCCGGCAGCTATAGCGTGGTGGTCGTGCCATCGGTCGCCGGACAGCGCATGCAGTTCACCGCCACGCTGTCCAGTAGCGCTCCTGTCGCGCTAGCCGCTGACACCCCGACAATGCTGCAGCTGTCTCGGCGGGGCCAGGATGGAATGCTGACCTTCAATGGCAGCCAGGGCGAAACCGTTGGCTTGCAGATTGCGGGCCAAGCGAGCGCTCCTGCTGGCAACACAGTGCGCTATCGGATCTACAAACCGAGCGAGCGCCGGCCGAGCTACCAGTTTGCCGACATCACTCCTCTCAATGGCGGGGCGCTGAACATGTCGCTGCCTGAGACCGGAACCTATTGGATATGGGCAGATCCAGACAACGGTGCCACCGCAAGTGCCCAGATCACGCTCTCCACGGGAACCACCAGCGGGCTGGTCCAGAACGGCGGCGCGGCGGGAGTGGAGACCATCTTGCCCGGCCAGACCGCGTACTTCCGCTTCAATGCAACAGCCGGCCAGCACCTCGGTTTCGGTCTGAGCGACCTGGTCGTGAGCAGTGGAACGCTGGTGCGCATCTACGCCTATGCGCCGAACGGCAACAACATTCAGGACGACTCGTATTGCTACGTCGCCGACGGTGGCTGCGACATCGACATCTACAACCCCGTCACGGGCACCTACAGCGTCATGGTCGTGCCCGAACACGGCGATCAAGCGATGCAGTTCAATGCAACGCTCTCGTCCAGCGCGGGTGTCACCCTGGAGCGCGATGTTCCGGCAGTGCTTGATCTGACGCGCCGCGGCCAGGATGGTCTGATGACGTTCAACGGAACCCAGGGCGAGAATCTCGCTTTCCTGGTCGCTGGCCAGACGACCGTACCTGGAGATCGCCAGGTGACCTATCGGGTCTTCAAGCCAAGCGATCGTCGGCCTAGCTACTACATTCACTCCTTCAACGCCCAGACCGGCGGATCGGTGAACATGGTACTGCCGGAGACGGGGACCTATTGGATCTTGGCAGATCCGATCAAAGGCGCCACCAGCCGCTCGCACGTAACGCTGTCCACAGGTACGGTCAGCGGCATGGAGCGCGATGGTGCAGTGGTCCAGTTCGCATCCACACACCCAGGGCAATCAGCCCACTTCCGCTTCAACGCGACAGCGGGCCAACACCTCGGATTCGCTGTCAGCGATCTGACCGTAAGTACGAACAACTATGTGCGCATAGATGCGTATGCTCCAAATGGCAACGGCATCGCCGATACATCCTATTGCTATGTGGCCGATGGCGGCTGCGACATCGATATCTACAATCCTGTAGCCGGGACATACAGCATCATCGTGTCCGCCGCGGAACCCGGTCAGACCATGCAGTTCAAAGCGGGGTTGAGCAGCAGCGCTGGCCCTGCACTGGCACGCGACACACCGTTGAACCTGCAATTGGATCGTCGTGGAAAAGATGCGGTCATGACCTTTGCTGGCAACGCGGGAGAGTCGGTGGCGCTTCTTGTCGCCGGCCAATCTACTGTTCCTGCAGGGAAGATGGTCCGTTACCGCGTCTACAAGCCTAGTGAGCGGCGACGCTCCTACGAACTCGATGTCATCACGCCCATAACAGGGGGATCGACCAATCTGATCCTTACAGAGTCGGGGACCTACTGGCTGTGGGCGGACCCCGACAATGGCGCAACCACCAACGCACGGGTGACGTTGTCCACCGGGAATGCGAATCCGCTTGTGCAGGATGGATCGCCAACTCAGTTTGCCTCGACCCAAGCGGGTCAATCGGCACACTTCCGCTTCCCGGCGACAGCCGGTGCTCACCTGGGCTTTGCCATCAGTGGCCTAAGCCTGAGTGAAGGCAGCTATGTACGGGTGTACGCCTATTCGCCCACTGGTACCGGCATCGCCGACACGTCTTACTGCTATGTCAGTGACGGCGGCTGCGACATCGATTTCTATAACACGGTTGCTGGCGATTACAGCATCTTGGTGCAACCCACCACGACCGGACAAACCATGCAGTTCACTGCAACGTTGTCCTCCAATGCTGGGGTCGCCCTCCAGCGCGGTGTCGTGGCGCCCCTGCCGCTTTCGCGCCGTGGTCAGGATGGTCTGCTGACCTTTACCGGCACCCAAGGCGAGAAAGTCACCCTGCAGGTCGCCGCGCAAGTCACACAGCCTGCTGGTGGCCGTGTCGTCTACAGCGTGTTCAAGCCTAGTGACAGGCGTCGTGGTTACGCGATAAGCACCACCGGCCCAACCACTGCAGGCAACTTAAACGTGACATTGCCAGAGACGGGAACGTACTGGATTCTGGTCGACCCGGATCTTGGCCGGTCAGCCAGTGCCAATGTTTCCGTCTCGACCTCGCCCTAAGCGCCGTCAGCGAAGAGATCAACGACTATGAAGAATGGAATCTACAAGGTACAGGCAGTCAGCCGCATGCGCTCCAAGGTCTTCGTGGTGGGGATGCTGCTGGGAGCGCTGTCGATGGTCGGCTCGCTGTGGCATCTGGAAGTGGGTTTGCTGCCCGCTGCTCAGGCCAGCGCGGCGGAAAGCGCCCTGGGCGACGTTATGCAGCCGTTGGCGGCACTAGCGCAACGCGTGCAGCTGAAGGATGGTCGCTGGCTGCAACTGAACGCCGCCGGCACGCAGCTTCGAAAAGAGGGTGCGGGTGCAACTCCGTCGGACAAAGCGCTGGATCTGCCGGAAGTTCGCATCAACCCCAGCTTGACGCTACTGCCGAGTGGTCGTGTGTTGATCTGGGGTGGTACCGACGGTCACGGTACCTTGCGACGCGATGGGCTCTGGTATGACCCTACGCTGGACGCGCTTTCAGTTGCTAACGACCTGACGCTGTCTCCGCGTGCAGGCCACACCGCAACGGTGCTGACGGACGGTAGTGTACTGTTCGCCGGCGGCGACACCGCGTCGGCAGGCATGCCTGCCGAGCTTTGGGATGAACGCAGGAACCGCGCGTTGGCGCTTGCCGACGAGACCAGCATCGCGCGCCGTGGTCATACGGCGCTGCTGCAGAGTGACGGGCAGGTGCGCATTGCCGGTGGCGTCGATCGCCACGGAACACGTCAGGAAACAGATCTGGTCTACAGCCAGAACGGCGGGCGATTCTCCAATGCACTGTCGCAGCAAGACCATCTTCCAGCCGGACTGGCTGGCTCGATCCCGGCCCAGGGAGCCAAGGACGTGCTGCCGTCCCAGCGTTTGTCGGTACGCTTCGCGCAACCCGTCAACGTGGCCGATTTTTCCACGTCGTCGGTCACCTTGATCGGCCCCGGCGGCACTACCCCCATCGAGGTCATGCCGGCCGAAGGCGGCCGGCTGCTGTTCGTCTCGCCGAAACGGTCGCTGTTCCCCGCCTCCCACTACACCCTCATGGTTGACGGTGTGCGTACCCGGGAAGGAAAGCCACAGCCGCTGGTGGCGATCGACTTCAGCACCGCCGCCCTTGACGCCGCTGGAAGCGCCACCGAGACCGCAGATACTGCAACAGAGCCGGAGAGTGAGCGAGTCACCACCGGGGATGCGCGTCATCGGAGTGGCTGCGATCAGACGGGAAGCGCCGCTCAGCCCTGTCGCGCGCACGGCTTTGTCGACAATGGCATCTGGTACCCCGGCCGTGACAACACCGATAGTCGGTGGCGCATCTACAGCGATGAGAAGCGCGTCGAGTTGGCCGGATACTCGGCCATCATGGCCGCGCGCTACAAACTGACCGCGCTGCGCGGCCGCGTGGTCCGCGTGGACCAGATGCCGGTCGCCAATGTCGAGGTCAGCATCGGCAGCATCACGACCCGAACCAATGCCGACGGCTGGTTCGCCCTGTTCGACTTGCCCCAGGGCCATCAGGAGCTGTACGTCGACGGCAGCACCGCCAATGTCGGCGCTGACCAGTATGGGCAGTTCGTGGTCGGCGTGGACATCAAGCCCGGTCGCCTCAACGAATTGCCGTACCTGATGCACCTGCCCAAGATCAGCGCTCGGGACAAGGTGCGCATCGCCTCCCCGCTGAAGCAGGACCTGGTCATCGGCCATCCGGACATCCCGGGGCTGGAGCTGCACATACCCAAAGGCACGGTCATTCATGACCGCAAGGGGCGACTGGTCAACGAGATCGCGATCGTGCCGACGCCGGTCAACAGGGCGCCATTCCCGGTGATGGAAAACCATCCCATGGCGTTCACGGTCGAGCCCGGTGCGTCTCAGGTGCGCGGGCTGGATCCCGACGCGCGCAATGGCATCCGTGTCTACTACCCGAACTACGACAATTACAGGAAGGGAACCGAAGCCGACTTCTGGATTTACGATCCAACCGATGGCTGGCGGGTGTACGGGCGCGGCACGGTTTCCAAGGACGGACGCCATTTCGTGCCGGAACAGGGCGTCGCCCTGCACGAAACCATGGGCGGCATGTACAGCGTTCCTGGGGGAAATGGCGCAAGCGAGCCCAACCTGGCCGCGGACAACTCCGGGCAATGCGGCTGCAGCGGCGATGCTGCCGTCGCCGGCGATCCGGTCGACCTGAAGACCGGCGAGTTCACCCACGCCGAGACCGACCTCTCCATCGACGATATCGTGCCCATTACCGTGGGGCGCAATTATCGGCCCAACGATCTCAAGCGCGGCGTCTTCGGCATTGGCATGTCGTGGAATTGGGGCTACACCCTCAATCGCCCCAGTACCGCCAACTACGACGTCCTGGAACTGGTGCAGCCCAATGGCTCATCGTTGCGGTTCGACAGGATTTCCGGCACCGGCAACCAGGGCGAGTGGCGGCAGGCCGGCTCCAATACCCGCTTCGCCGGCGCGTTGATCAAGACCGTCTACGACTCGGATCCGACCCAGCCCTGGGGGCGAGCGTTCCTGCTCACCCTGCGTGACGGTTCCCGGATGCAGTTCTCCAGTTGGAACGACATCCGCGTGCGCTGGATCGAGGATCGTCACGGCAACCGCACGTCGCTGCTCTACAACGCAGGCCTGATATCGGAGATCATCTCGCCCAGCGGCCGCTCCGTCGCCATCGCCTACGACGGCAGCAATCGCATCAAGACACTGCGCGACCATACTGGCCGCGAGTGGTCGTACAGCTACGACAGCAACGGCCTGCTCTCGAAGGCAACGTATCCGGATGCGACGTTCCGCCAGTACACGTTCCAGACGCGTGTTCAGAACGGAGCCATGGCTCAGCACCGCATCGAGTCGATCACGAATCAGCGCGGGCATCGCCTGCTGCTCAACCGCTTCGAGACGGTCAATGGCGTTTCGACCGGGCGGGTGATCAAGCAGACCCAGGCCGATGGCGGCGAGATCAGCATCGACTACGCCCACGTCGACAACGGGGTGACCGGCACGCTGGTTACCGAGGTTGATGGCAGCAAGCGCAGGATTGTATTCGCCGATGGCACCCCTTACCCGGTCTCGGAGACACTGGCGTATGGGACTGCGGAAGCGCAGACCTTCACCTACGAGCGCAACAGCAACGGCCAGCTGATTCGCAGCACCGACCCGCTGGGACGAAAGACCGAGTACAGCTACAACGCGGACGGCCAGACCACACAGATCATAGCGATGGCGGGCACAGCGAAGGCCCGGACCGTCAGCATGACGTACAACGCCGATGGCGACCTGACGTCCATCACCGACCCGCTGAACAGGGTCACGCGGCTGGGCTACCAGAACCGCTGCCTGAGTTCGGTGACCGATACGCTCAATCGCACCGCGCTCTATCGCTGCAACGCCGCTGGCCAGATGATCAGCGCCACCGATCCACTGCAACGGACACTACAGCTCCACTACGACGGATTCGACTTGGTCGGGGTTACCGATACCCTGGGGCGTCGCACCAACTATCGCATCGATTCCCTGGGACGCGTGGTCGCAACAGAAGACCCGCAGGGCAGCGTCGTCCGCCGCGAGTACGACGTGATGGGGCGGGTCAAGAAGCTGGTCGACGCGCATGGCATGGCATTGGAGTACGGCTTCGATGCCAACGGCAATGTCGCCGCTGTGTTGCTGCCCAACGGCAATGGGATCACCTACACCTACGATAGCCGCGACCGTCCTTTGACCCGTACCGATGCGACTGGAAAGGGCGAGCAGTGGACGTACGACCTGGCTGATCGCGTCACCAGCCACATCGACAGGCTGCAGCGCGCTGTCGTCAACACATACGACGTGTTGGGACGACCGAAGACCACCACCTTCCAGGATGGCACCAAGGCCACATATACATATGACGCCGGCAATCGCCTGCGTGCGCTTACGGACACTGGCGCGGTAGGCACACTGAGCTGGGACTACGACGACTTCGATGCGGTCATTGCCGAATCCGGCCCGCAGGGAACCGTCGGGTACGCCTACGACGGCGTCGGCCGTCGCAAGGAAATGCGTGCAGGTGCGCAGGCCCAAGTCATCTATACCTATGACGATGGCGACCGCCTGCGGCAGCTGGACCAAGGGATGGAGAGGGTCCAGTTCGACTACGACGATGTCGACCGTCTGGGGACCTTGACGCTGCCCAATGGCGTCGAGGCCGTACACGGCTACGATGAAGGCAACCAGCTGACCAGCCTGGCCTGGCAGAAGCCCAGCAAGCCGGCGATCGGTACCTTGAGCTTCGACTATGACCGCAACGGACAGGTCGTCAGCCAGAGCGGCAGCTTTGCCAGCCAGGTCTTGCCCGCGGCAACAACGAGCACAAGCAGCTTCGACGACGCCAATCGTCAGCTGACGCACAACGGTCGCACGCTGACCTACGACGACAACGGGAACCTCATCGGCGATGGGGTGCGCAGCTATGTCTGGAACGTCCGCAACCAGTTGGTGGAGATCCGTGAAGGGACCAGCACCATCGCTGCATTCGGCTATGACCCGCTCGGCCGGCGAGTCGCACGGACCGAAGGAGGCGTTGCCACCCAGTACCTGTACGACGGGCAGAACGCGGTGCAGGAAGCGGTCGGCAACAACGCCAATCCGATCCTGACCGGAGTCGGCGTCGATCAACGTTTTGCTCGCAACGGCGCGGGCGGTCGAACCTACTACCTGACCGACCATCTGGGCAGCACGCGCGGGCTGACCAACGCGTCCGGCGATCTTCTCGAGCGCTACGACTACACCCCCTACGGGCAATTGCAGAACGCACCAAGTGGCTCCACCAACCCGTATCGCTATACCGGCAGAGAGGAGGACGAAAGCGGGCTCTACTACTATCGGGCGCGCTACTACAGCCCGGAAATGGGCCGCTTCATCAGCGAGGACTCCTACGGCTTCGCCTCCGGCGATGCGAACTTCTACGCCTACGCACTGGGCAACCCGATCAGCTACAACGATCCTTCGGGGCATATTGCTTGGTTTGTATTGGTTCCACTGATTTGGGGCGGAATTGAAGTCGCAATTTCCCTGTACGACGCATATGACACAGGGAGAACGCTGCTCGATCCCTGCGAAACCACCGAAGCCAAGGTGATCGCTGCTGTTGGATTCGGTGTGGGCCTTTTCGCACCAGGGGGCGGTTACGGCTCGGGCTCAAAGAAGGTCTATCAATATGCGCTTCGAGCAAAAGCAGATGGCTGGTATCCTGTTATGACCAGGGGAAGTAAGAGCCCAACTTCGCAAGTCTGGCTATCCGAAGGTGAAGTGTGGAAATTTGGTACGACTCAGAATCCGAATAAAAGGTATCCTAAGCAATATCTGCAAGGCATTGGAACCGGTGGTGTCGATATGGTGAAGGAGTTTGACGGGACTAGGTCCCAGGCGCTAATGCTTGAGCAAATGAAGATCGATAACTTCCATTTTCAGAATGGCCAACTCCCGCCAGGAAATAAGGTTAGAAGGTAGGTTGAGATGAAGCTAGATTTTACGGCCGACTACGACTGGGAGGCGCGGATTGATAGGATCAAAAGTCACTACGCGCGCAATGCTGATGATTTTACCCATCGATCTTACGGCAGTGAGGTGGCCACAGTGTCTCTACTTTTCATGTGCCGCGATCCGTCCATAAAATTTAAACGAAGAGTTCGGTTTTTTTCTAAAAGCGCGGAGTTTTATACCGACGTCATGTTGGATCTGCCAACCATCGTCCCGCTTTCGATGAAGGAGAAAATGCACTACGTTTCCTGTGAGCTTCTTCAGCAGCTGTCAGAACAGTTGAACAAACGAAAGTTCAAGGACTTTGATCATGCTCGGTTTCTCAACGATCTAGAGAAATGGCTCGAGGGAATTGAAGAGCGCTATGACGGCCAGACGTCGGGACCTTGGCGTTATGCGTCGGGCGAAGAGGTTGAGCAATGAACGCAATTGAGATCGGCCTTTCCTTGATGCCGTGTCCATGCTGCGGAAATCTAACGATTGAAGAGCCCGGGCAATATGAGATTTGTCCAGTATGTCAATGGGAGGATGATCCAGTTCAATCAAGCGATCCAGGATGCTCTGGTGGAGCCAACGAATTGTGTCTTAATCAAGTCAGGATCCACTGGGGATTGAATAATTTAGATGTATAATCTCGGGCTAAGGATTTTGTGGCCGTTGGTTTATCTCGGGTGCCAATAAGGCTAGTGGCGAAATTGCAGTGAAGGAGGTTTATAAAATCTGAATATGAGGTAGGTCGTGAAAGCTGACGATTTCGTATCAGCAATTGAGACGTACGTGCTTGAGTCTGCCGTAGATGACACGATTTCCCTTCTCAAGCATCCGCCCGGACGCAAGGTTGCTCCTGATGTGGCGGCGCGCTCCGAATGGTTCAACAGCTTGTCTGATGCAGAGGCCGAATTGGTGCGCGCAGTCATCCACGATGCAGCGCACTCAGCGATCTTCGGATTTTTTGCGGTACTTGACCGTGCGCGTGTTATCGATGATGAGAAAGGGGTCTTCGAGCTCTACTATGTCGGTCAGAAGAAGACTTTGTTGAATCCACCTGACATTGCTCTGCACGAATTACTTCAGTGAGGAAAGAACGTACGGAGGCATGTTGCCGCTCATTTGAACTAGAGAAATCAAGCGCAACGACAGAGATGCGGGCTGCTGATGCTGGACTCTATTAGCAAATACAAGGTTTAAGAAATCGGCAGTCGCCTCCTGGACGATAAATGCGCCACCTAACTCATCTGGACGTAGGAGCCAATCTTGCTGCTGGTCGTGATGTTGAGCAGTTGCTATCCGAGCGACATGAGATGAATAAACTCGTAATTTGCTATATCTCCATGAGAGAAATAAAATCAGATGGTTGGGGGAGTCCGCCCCAAACGGAAGTGGTGCTGCCACTTCGGCTGACGCTGGCGTGGTCGGCGGCGCTCTGGCGAGTCCGCGTGTCTATTGCCGTGCTACCTCCTGGTTTGGCTGGATGGCCCTCGCGAACGCGCCTTCCGCGGGTGGCTGAAAGGGTCGTGATGCCTCGTATCCAGGCACGGCAAGAATGCTGAAGCGGGCGAGATAGGTCGTTGGCGGGAAACGTATGCTTGTAGGAGCACTACCAAGTGGCTAGCAGCCCAACAAAAATGTAAACAACTTTGGTTGGTACGCAATGTTGTTTACACTTGTTGGATCCCGGTAAAGGCCAAGCCGTTGCCTGTCAATGCTTTTCCATGCTTGTTTACACTGTTGATACACACAGCCGTTCTAGAGGATACCTTTGCGTAGATGTAAACAAAGGCTCTTGGCGCGTTTGCCAAGGGCCTTTTTTAATTGTTAACGTTTTCCTGAGGGCTGTTGGGGCACTCACAGGAGCACGAGCATGCTCATGCCCGTAGCCACGAGCGAACTTCCGAGCATGAACACGATTGTCCCAGCCTGTGAACCACGCTCAGGCGGGCAGTGCATCGGGGGCTGGAAGACTCTAACGTCGGCGTGGCTGTGCTCGCAAGATTAGAGGACGTTATCGGGGTAGGGTGGAGGTCCGCTGATGCCGTGACGGCATCTCTCCTTCAGGCTCGCCGGCGAGCGCGGCACTCGGATGTCAAAACGCGCTCAGGACCTATTGCGTGACCTCGCTGTTGACCGAGGTCGCGGCCAGCGCCGCCAGCCGTCGAATCGCCACGACGAACGCATGGGTAGGCCGGCTCCACGACGAGCGGGTGTCACGATCGCGATGCGCGAGGCGCAGCACGTGCTCGTAGACTCCCCGCCACACGGCCTTCGCCTTCGTCCGAGGCACTCTCGAACTGACGCATTAGTTTGTCATCGGCCAGTTCCGGCTCAGTCAGGAAAGCATCGGCCAAGCGACCTGGAAGTCATGTGCGATTTTTGCTCAGTTCGGAATCGCACTCGATCTCGACCAGGAAATCCAGTCGGGGCAGGTGCGCCGCCAGCGGACGCACGAAGGGCCTGACCCAACGCTGCTTCGAGTGGTCAACAGCCCACAGCACAGGCCGTTACGTCCATCCTTGGTTGCCAGATGCGTGTTAACGCCTCATCTACGTCAGGTGCACATCTGAAAAATGTGATGAGAACCACGTTATTTGTGAACGCACGCTGTACGTTCGTGGGGTTATCATCGTCTGGCGGGGAAGACGTTTACGGGGAACGTTTTCCATGCCGACCGCTTGCTTCGCTGCAGGAAGCGCCGGCATCGGCGCAGTGCGATCCGTTCGCGCTCGCCACCGTCGCACGTCAATCGGTTCACAGCGAACGTACAGGCCATACGCACATCCGTTTCCGCCTTTTGAGGGGCGAGCCGGGCCGGCGCTGGACGTGGCTGGTCCGTGAACCGAATGCGCCAAACGATGCCGATTGCTGCGGTTCAGCTAGGGAAAGGCTGGGGAAAATCGTGTTGAAGCAATACCCGTTAACGTTGCGATTCGTGTTGTTCATCGTTGTTCCATTGCTGGCGCTGGCCGCCTGGGGAATCTCGCACCTCAGTTCCAGCCTGCCGCAGCAGGACGGTACGCTTGCCGTCACCGGACTGCGCGCGCCCGTGGAGATCCATCGCGACTCCGCGGGTGTTCCGAGCATCGTCGCAAGCAACGACCGCGACGCTTTTTTCGCCCTCGGCTATGCGCATGCGCAGGACCGCATGTGGCAGCTCGAGCTGCAACGACGCATCGCCAGCGGCCGCTTGAGCGAAGTCTTCGGCAAGGACAGCATCGATCAAGACATCTGGTTCCGGACGTTGGGGCTGCAAAGCTCGGCGCGCGAGGCGTGGAAGGCGTTGAGTCCGCAGGCGCGCGATTCGCTGCAGGCCTATGCGGACGGGGTCAACGCCTGGCTCGCGGGACATCCGAGCTTGCCGCTGGAGTTCTCTGCGATGGCGATCAAGCCCGAGCCCTGGTCGGTGTACGACTCGCTGGCCTGGATCAAGGTGTTCGCGCTCAATCTTGGCGGCAACTATCGCCAGGAAGTCGAGCACATGCTGGCGCGGCAGATGCTCGACCCGCACAAGTTCGCCGCGTTGTACCCGAATCTCCACGCGGAACCACCTATACCGGCGCCGCTCGCGGCCGCCTCGGTCGGCATGTCGCTGCAACGCATGGCGGATTTCCAAGAGAAACTGGAGCGCGATTTCGGCCTCGGCGGACGCTACGTAGGCAGCAATGCCTGGGCCGTGTCCGGTCACCTCACCGGCAACGGTGCGGCGATGCTGGCGAACGATCCGCACCTGGGCCTGCAGATACCCTCGCTCTGGTACATGGCGGCGATCAAGGGCGACCGCATCGATGCGCGCGGTGCGACCATCGTCGGCTTGCCGGTGGTGATCTTCGGCCGCAACCAGCACATCGCCTGGGGCGGCACCAATTCCATGGCGGACGTGCAGGACCTGTACTTCGAGGAGGCCGATCCTGACGACGCGAACCGCTATCGTACCGAGAACGGGTGGGAAGGCTTCAAGAGCACGACCGAGCTGATCGCCGTCCGCCAGGATTTTCCCGCCTTGCTCAGCCCCAAGCTGCGGCCGCTGCGCATCCAGGTCCGCAGCACGCGTCACGGCCCGGTGGTGAGCGACCTGTTCAAGGTGTTCGATGCGCCGGTGTCGATGCGGTGGACCGCGCTGGACACGGACGATACCTCCTACGAAGCGTTCTATCGGCTCAATTACGCAGAGGACTGGAGCGGCTTCCGCCACGCGCTGGCACCGTTGGTCGCGCCGGCGCTGAACCTGCTCTATGCCGACGATACCGGCAACATCGGGATGCTCACCGCCGGACGCATTCCGATCCGCACGGCCGGTGGCGGCGACGTGCCCGTCTCCGGCTGGGACGGAGGCCATGCATGGCGTGGCTACATCGCCCCGGAGGCGATGCCGAGCCGCTATAACCCGCCCAGTGGCGTGCTGGTGTCGGCGAACGAAAAATTCTTCGACTCCGATTACCCCTATCCAATCAATGGCGAATGGGCGCCGCCGGACCGCGCGCGCAGGATCGAGCACCTGCTTCTGGCCCTGAAGGACAAAGGCGGCGCGTTGACGCCACAGGCCATGGGCCGCATCCAGACCGACACGGTAAGCGAGCCGGCGCGGCGCCTGCTGGCGCGCATGCTGCGCCTGCAGCCTTCCAACGACCAGCAACGCAGGGCATTCGCGCTCCTGCGGACGTGGAACGGCGACATGTCGCGCGACAGCCGCGCGGCCAGCATCTTCAATGCGTGGGTGCAAACCCTCCGCCGCGAGTTGATGGCCGACGAGCTGGGCGGCAGCTGGAACCGGGAAACCCAGAACCGCTACGTCAAGAGCGTGGCGGGCGACGTCGACCTGGACACCCTGGGCGCGATGCTGGTGGACGGGCCGGACAGCTGGTGCCAGAACCTCGATACACCGGAACCCGATACCTGCGACGAGGTGCTCGACAGCTCGCTCAACGACGCCCTTTGGGAGCTTCTGAAGATGACCGGCGATTCATCCATGGACGATTGGGCGTGGGGCAAGTTACACGTCACGGTCTACAAGCACACGCCTTTCAGTAGCATCAACGTGCTGCGCAGCGTCTTCGAGCGCAGCATCGCCAGCGGCGGTTCGCCGGATACGGTCAACGTGGCGTCCTATCGCTACGATCGCGCAGGACGCTTCACTCAGGATTTCGGCGCCGGTTTCCGTCAGGTCATGGCGTTGGGCGGGAAGGGCGGCGCGCACCTGTACATAAACTCGACGGGCCAGTCGGGAAATGTCGTCAGTGCCCACTACGACGACATGGTCGAGCCCTTCCGCGACGGGGTGCTGCGCGCCTGGCCGTCCGCCTCCGCCGGCCAGGCGCTGCGCCTGACGCCGGCCTCCCCCGGCCACGTCGAGGATCCACGATGAAACTGTTGGGCACCTTCGCCAGGCGCGCGCCGAACCGGGTATTCCTGTCCATCGTGCTCGGCGCGCTGGCTGGCGTCAGCTACGCGCTGATCATCCCGTTGGTGCTCAGTGCCATCGACCCGGGCAAGGACCGGTTCGCCAAAGTCGATCCTGACATCGCGGTGTTCTTCGTCTGGCAGGTATCCAATTACCGCTATGCCGTGCTGTTCGTGCTGGTCTGCCTGCTGATCCTGGTCGCGCGCACCGCCTCGCAGGTCATCCTCACGCGCATCTCGATGGACGTCACCACCGATCTGCGCACCCGCATGTACCGCCGCATTTCCAGCGCGCCGATCGCCGATCTCGAGCGCGTCGGCATGCCGCGGCTGATCGCGTCGATCACCGCCGATGTCCCCGTGATCATCGCCGGCGCGCGCCTGCTGCCGGAACTGCTGACCAATGGCGTCACCCTGGTCGGCATGCTCGGCTTCCTGCTGTACCTGAATGCGGGTGTGTTCTGGTTCGTGCTGGGCTGTATCGGTTTCGGCGTGGTGACCTATCAGGTGCCGATGATGATCGGGCGCCGCTACCTGGTGCGTGCGCGGCGCAATCTCGACGACCTGCACGAGGCGATACGCGGCTTGGTCCACGGCGCCAAGGAACTCAAGCTCAACCGCGACAAGCGCGTGGATTACTTTGATCGGGTGTTGGCCCATAACGAGACGCGGGTTCGCGAAACGGCCAAGGCCGGGCACTCGATCATGGGCGTGGCGGTGAACTACGGCGGACTGATCGTCTTCTTCGTGATCGGCGCGGTCAGCTTCGTCTTCGTCAACCATCATGCGATCGACAGCCAGGAGCTGAGCGGGGTGATCATGGCGCTGCTGTACGTCACAGGGCCGGTAGGCGCGCTGCTCAATTTCATTCCGCAATTCACTACCGCACAGATCGCGCTGAAGCGCTTCAACGAGCTGTTCGACCGCATTCCCGAAGAATCGATCGACCATGCCGCGTCCAAGCGCAGCGGCTGGTCGACCCTGCGCCTGGAAGGCGTGACCTACCACTATCCGAATCGCGCCGACGACAGCGGTTTCGCCGTCGGACCCCTGGATCTGGAAATACGCCGCGGCGAGATCACCTTCATCGTGGGCGGAAACGGTTCGGGGAAGTCAACCCTGAGCAAGCTCGTCACGCTGCACTACCTGCCTGACGGGGGCAGCATCTACTTCGACGCCGAGCGCGTGGACCAGGACAACATCTCCGGCTTTCGCTGCGGCATCGCCGCGATCTATTCCGACTACTTCCTGTTCGACCGCCCGCTGGGGGTCGACCCCGCGCAGGCGCGCCCGCAAGTCGAAGAGTACCTGCGCGAGTTCGCCCTGGACCACAAGGTGCGCTTCGAGCATGGACGCTTCTCCACGCTGGCGTTGTCGGATGGGCAGAAGCGCCGCCTGGCGCTGGTGGTGGCGATGATCGAGGATGCCGAGATGTATCTGTTCGACGAATGGGCTGCCGATCAGGACCCTGCATTCAAGGGTGTGTTCTATAACCGCATCCTTCCCGATCTCAAGGCGCGCGGCAAGGCTGTCGTGGCGATATCGCACGACGACCGCTATTTCCACTTGGCCGATCAGATGATCGTGATGCGCGACGGAGTCGCGGTGCGCGACGATGCGCTCGCGCCCACCGTGGCGCCCGAGTCGCTGCTGGCCGCGCCATAAGGAAAGACAGGACAGTCTCATGATGAGAGCCGCATTCGCCGAATTTCCGCTGACGCTCGCGCAGTCGGATATCTATCTGGACCAGCAACGGTTCCCGGCCGACCCGATCTACAACATCGGCGGCTACATCCGGATGCAGGAAATCGACCTGGCGCGGCTGCGCGATGCGCACCGCAGGCTCGTGCTCGACAACGAGGCGTTCGGCCTGCGCATGCGCGCTGGCCGCGACGGCGTGGTGCAGTACGTCTCGGCGCAGCGAAACGCGGAACTGCCGGAGTTCGATTTTTCCGCGTTCGCCGATCCTGAGGCCGAGGCGCGGGCGTGGATGCAGGAGCGCTTCCAGCACGCGTTCGATTTGCACGACAGCGAGCTCTACCTCGCCTGCGTGTTGCGGGTTTCTTCGCGGCAGCACTGGTACTGCGTGATCGCGCACCACTTGATGATCGACGGTTGGGGCTACGCCAATCTGGCTCATTGCCTGGCGGGCCACTACCGCGGCGAGAGCCAGGCGCCGTCGCTGCAATGGCGCGAAGTGGCGAACGATGACCAGGAGTATGTGGCCGGCGCACGCTACGTTGCGGACCGGGACTATTGGGCGGCACGCATCGGTGCGGTACCCGATCCGTTGCTGCCGCCATACCATCGCCGGCGTTTTGCCGTCGAACGCGCGACGCCGAGCGGACGCGAGACCACGGTTGTGCCGCTTGCGGACTACGCGCGGCTGGTGGATCTGGCCGTGCATTATCGGGTTGGGTTGCCGCAATTGCTGCTCGGCGCGTTCGCGTTGTGCGTATCACGCCTGGCCGACAGCGAGGAGGCGGTCATCGGCCTGCCGGTGCACAATCGTCGCGGCCACGCGCAGAAGCGAGCCATCGGCGTGTTCACCGGGATGCTTCCCCTAGCGTTGCACCTGCCGAACGACACCACTTTCGCCGCGCTGTTGCAGACGCTCGCGGAGCGGCAGCGCAGCGACTACCGGCGCCAGCGCTATCCGATCGGCCACCTCGGCCGCGACCTGGGCATCGCCGGTAGCGGTCGTAGCCTGTTCGACGCCAGTTTCAACTACCTCAAGCTCGACAGCCGCTTCGAGGTCGCCGGACGAACCGCGGAGATCTACTACCTCAGCCATGGCTATAGCCAGGCGCCGTTGGCGCTCACGGTATGGGAGTACGGCCATTCGCAACCGGTCGAGTTCCATTTCGACCACAACCTAGCGTACCTGGACGCGGTGGAGGCGCGCATGTTCGCGGCGCGGTTCCACGCGGTGCTGCGGCAGCTGCTCGAGACGCCCGGGATCGCCCTGGACGACATCGTGGCGATGACCGAAGGCGAGGCGACGCGCTGCGCGGGTCTGGCACTCGGCCCACCCGCGAGCGTCGCCGGCTTCGCCTATGCGCACCAACTCTTCCAGGACTATGCATTGCGCCGGCCCGAAGCGGTCGCAGTGGTCGACGACCAGCGCAGCGTGTCCTACGGCGAACTCGAGCGTCGTGCCAATCGCCTGGCGCGCACGTTGCGCGACTATGGCGTGCGCCCGGACGACCGTGTCGCGCTTTGCGGCGAACGCGACTGGACCTTGATGCTCGGCGTGCTGGGCATTCTCAAGGCGGGCGGCGCCTACCTGCCGATTGATCCGTCGCAGCCGGATGCGCGCATCGCCGCAATACTGGCGGACGCGATGCCGGTGCTGTGCCTGACCAGTACGGCGCTACGCGAACGGATCGGGGGTATCTGCGCCAGCCCATTGCTGGCCCTGGATGCGTGGGTCGACGACGCGATGCAGGAGGCGGACGAGGGGCTGGATCCCGACGCAATCGGTCTGGACCCCGGACATCTGGCCTATGTCATCTACACCTCCGGTTCGAGTGGAACACCCAAAGGCGTCATGCTGGAGCACGCCGGCCTGGCGCACCTGACCCAGTCCCTGCGCGACGTGTACGGCCTCGGCGCGGATGATCGCGTGCTGCAGTTCTCGTCGATCGCTTTCGACGCCGCGACCTGGGACTGGGCGCGCGCGTTCGCCGCAGGGGCGACGTTGTACATCTGTCCGGAGGACGCGCGCAGTTCCGGCGAAGGCCTGGGCCGCTACCTTCTGCAACACGGCATCACCCATGCCTTGATCCCGCCTGCCGCGTTGGCCCATCTGGACACCGCGCCCGGCTATGCGCTGCGTTCGTTGATCATTGGCGGCGACGTGTGCGATGCACGGCTGGCGGATGCTTGGACGCGCAAGTGCCGGCTGTTCAACGCCTACGGCCCGACAGAAGCGACGGTGGTGGTCAGCCAGGCGGAATTGACCCCGGGGACACAGGTGACGATCGGTTCGGCACTGCCGGGCTATGCGTTGCAGGTGGTCGATCGCGCCGGTCGGCTCGCGGCGATCGGCGCGCCGGGCGAGCTGTGGATCGCCGGTCCGGGCCTGGCGCGGGGCTACCTCGGGCGTGCGGACCTCACCGCCGCGCGCTTTGGCGAGGGCCGCGGCGCATTGGCCGGGCAACGCTGGTATCGCAGCGGCGACCGCGTCCGTCGCAACGCCGACGGCGCGCTCGAATTTCTTGGGCGTGTCGACGCACAGGTCAAGATCCGCGGGTTCCGTATCGAGCCGGGCGAGGTCGAGTCCGCCTTGCATCGCTGCGAGCAGCTGGCGTCCGCGTTCGTCGGTGCGGTGGGCGAGGGCGCGGGCAAGCGCCTAGTCGCCTGGATCGTCGCTGCGGCGGACAACGCCTTGGACGATGCGGCGCTGTTTGCGGCGCTGCGTACGACCCTGCGGCGCGATGTGCCCGAGTACATGATCCCGACGGCTTGGGTGAGGCTGGAACGGATGCCCCTGAATACCAGCGGCAAGGTCGACCGGAGGGCGCTCCCCATGCCTCCCGCCGTCGACGCCGACGTGGAAAATACGCCCGACACCGAAACCGAGCGGCGCATCGAAAGGTTGTGGTGCGAAGTACTGGGAATCCCACGCGCGGATGTCGATCGCGATTTCTTCGCGCTCGGCGGTCATTCGTTGCTGGCTGCGCGTCTGGCGGTGGCGCTCAGCGAGGAGTTCGGCCGCAGTTGCGCGCTGCGCGACGTGTTCGAGCACCGCAGCATTCGCCAGCAGGCGCTTCATCTGGAGCACGCCGCAGCGGCATCCGCGGCGATTGTGCCCGCGCCTGCCGGGACGCCGCTGCCGCTGTCGTTCCAGCAGCGGCGCCTGTGGCTGACCGATCGCATCGAGGGAGCCGGCGCGCATTACAACATTCCGGCGGCCATGCGCTTGCTGGGCGAGCTGGACCGGGGCGCGCTGGCCGCGGCCCTGCAGGCCGTCGCCCAGCATCATGCGGTACTGCGCACGGTCTACGCCGAGCATGACGGCGAGCCCGTCCAGACGATCCTGCCGCGCGCCATCGTGCCGCGTATCGTCGATGCTTCCACCACCCCGGAACACGCACGCCACGCTACGTCCCTCGCGTACTGGCGAACCGAGGCGTCAACCCCCTTCGATCTGGCCGCGGACCTGCCGCTGCGCGTGGTATTGGTGGCGTTCGCGCCACGCGACCACACGCTGTTGCTGACCCTCCATCACATCGCCGCCGATGGCTGGTCGATCGAGATCCTGGTGCGCGAACTTGGAGCTGCATATGCGGCGGCAACGCGCTGCGAAGATCCGCGCACGGCCTTGCTCGCTCCGAGCGTGCAGTACGCCGACTATGCCGTCTGGCAACGGCGCACGCTCACCGATGAGGCGCTGGCGGCGTCGCTGGATTTCTGGAGCGAAGCCTTGCATGGCGCGCCGCCATTGCATGCGCTGCCGCTGGATCGGCTGCGGGCGCCGCAGCCCGACGCGTTCGGCCATCATTTCGTCACTCCTATCGCACCATCCGCCGCGGCAGCGTTGCGTGTACTGGCGCAGGCGCACGATGCCACCGTGTTCATGGCGCTGCGCGCGGCGCTGGCGGCGTTGCTGTGGCGATGGAGCGGAGAGACCGACCTGATGGTCGGCGTGCCCGTCGCCGGTCGCGACCGGCCCGAGGTCGCGCCGCTGATCGGCTTCTTCGTCAACACCTTGGCGCTGCGCAGCGACGTCTCCGGCGACCCCACCTTCACCGAATTGCTGGTGCGCAGCAGAGAGGAGGTACTGTCCGCGTTCGCGCACCAGCTGTTGCCGTTCGATCACTTGGTTCACGCGCTGGCGCCGGCTCGGGTTCCCGGAGCCGCGCCGCTGTACCAGATCATGCTGTCGTTCGGCGCCGAGCCGCTTCCGGCGCTCGAACTCTCCGGTGTGGACGTACTGCGGTACGGGGGCGACGCACAGCTGATCCCGTTGAACGTCGATCTGGATGTCGCGGTCGAACGTGACGGAGACAGCTATGCGGTCCGTTGGCATTACCGGGCCGATTTGTTCGATGCGGCCAGCGTAGAGCGATTGGCCTGCGCTTTTCATCGGTTGCTGGAGGCCGCCGTGGCGAGTCCGCAGCAGCGGATCGGCGCGTTGCCGCTGCTTGGCGTCGGCGATGCCGCCGTGCTCGATGCCTGGGAAGGAACCGGCTGCGCCGCCGCCGACAGTTGGGCGCACGAGCGCATCGCCGCGCAGGCCATGCGTGCCGGCACGCATCCCGCGCTGGTCGATGGCGGTGTCGCGCTCGACTACGCCACGCTGGACGCCCAGGCCAACCGCCTAGCCCAGTGGCTGCGGGCGCGCGGTATTGGCGAGGGCGCCTGCATCGGCGTGTGCCTGGCGCGCGGCTGGCGCCAGCCGCTGGCGGCGCTGGCGGTCCTGAAGGCGGGGGCGGCCTATGTGCCGCTGGATCCGGTGACTCCGCAGGCACGCCTGCGCGATGCGGTCGTGGATGCCGGCATCGCGGTGGTGCTGAGCACGTCCGATCTGGCGGCGGAACTCGACCTCGGCGCCGTGGAAATGGCACTGCTCGATGCGCCGGGGATCGCGGCTGAACTGGAGGCGATGCCGGCGCAAGCGCCGCCGCTCGTCGTCACCGCTGCGACGCCGGCCTACGTGATCTTCACCTCCGGCTCCAGCGGCCGTCCCAAGGGCGTGGTCGTCGGCCATGGGGCGCTCGCCGCGTATCTGGACGGATTGCAGACACAGTGCAACGTCGGGCCCGCGGACAGGTTGCTGCAGTTCGCCTCGTTCGGTTTCGACGTCTATGTCGAAGAGTGCTTCATGGCCTTGTGCCATGGCGCGACCTTGGTGCTGCGCGACGAGGAGACGCTCGCCGACGGCGAGCGCTTCTGCTCCTGGGTGATGCGCCACCGCATCAGCGTGCTGAACCTGCCGACCGCGTTCTGGCACACGTTGGTGGAGACGCTGTCGCCCGAGGTCGCGCGCATGGCCGCGGACGTGCGCCTGTGCATGATCGGCGGCGAGGCGGCGCAGCCGGGCAAGATCCTTCGCTGGAACGCGCTCATGCCGCCCACGCTGCGGCTCCTGAATGGATATGGCCCTACCGAGGCGACGGTGACCGCCACGGTGGCGGACCTGGCGGACTTCGATGCGGCCAGCGCAGCGGTGCCGATCGGGCGGCCGTTGCCGCACGTGCGCTGCCGGGTGCTGGGAACGGCGCGCGAACGGGTACCGGTCGGCGTGGCCGGCGAGCTGTATCTGGGGGGCGCCAGCCTGGCGCTCGGCTACTTGCGGCAAGAGGCGCTCACCGCCGAACGCTTCGTGCAGTTGGACGGCGAGCGTTGGTACCGCAGCGGGGACCGGGTGCGCTGGCGCAACGACGGGCAGCTGGAGTTCCTGGGGCGGCTGGACGACCAGGTGAAGCTGCGCGGGTTCCGGATCGAGCTCGGCGAAATCCGCCTTCGTCTCGAAGCCCAGGCCGGCGTCGCGTCCGCGTTCGTGCAGGTGCTCGACTGCGGCGGCGAGCCTCGCCTGGCGGCTTGGGTGGTTCCCACCGCTCCGGTCGCCGACATCGCCTCGTTCGCCGCCGAGCTGCGGCATCGCCTTGGCCTGAGCTTGCCCGGCTACATGGTGCCATGGCAGATCGTGCCGATCGATGCGTTCCCGTTGACGCCCAGCGGCAAGGTCGATGCGCGCGCATTGCCGGAGCCGGCCGTCGGACAGGCGGACTTTGTCGCGCCGTCAACCGACACCGAGCGGGTCGTCGCGCAGGTGTGGAGCGAGCTGCTCGGCGGCGGGCCGATCAGCGCGGACGACGATTTTTTCGAGCTTGGCGGGCATTCATTGCTGGCGATGCGTGTCGTCGGCCAGCTCAGCCGGGCGCTGCGCAAGCGGGTGGGCGTGCGCACGTTATTCGAGCATCCCAGTGTACGCCGCCTGGCGGCCTGCCTGGACGCAATGGCGACGACCGAGGCGGTCGCCATCGTCCCGGTCGAACGCGGCGGTTTGCTGCCGCTGTCTTCGGCGCAAGAACAACTGTGGTTCCTGGCGCAGCTGGCGCCCGACTCGACGGCCTATCACATGTCCACCGCGCTGCGCCTGCATGGGGCAATGTGCGGCGATGCGTTGCGGGCGGCGTTCGCGGCGGTGGTGGCGCGGCACGAGGCGCTGCGAACGGTGTTCGTCGATGTCGACGGCATTCCGATGCAGGCGATCCGCGACGACGCGGACTCGGCCTTGTCCTGGACCGAGATCGCCGGCGCCGACGGCGCGGCGCTCGAAGCGGCAATGCGGACGCAGGCCTGCACACCGTTCGATCTCGGAGGCGATGCGCTGCTGCGCGTATGCCTGGCGCGCGAAGCGGAGGACCGCCACGTGCTGCTGGTAAGCGTTCACCATATCGTGTTCGACGGCTGGTCGATGGCTGTGCTGATGGATGAGGTGGCGGCTTGCTATACGGCGCTGCGCGAGGGACGCACGGCGCCGTTGCCACCGTTGTCGATCCAGTACGCCGACTATGCGGTCTGGCAGAGAGCGCAAGCGGACGCGGCGCACGATGCTTGCGCTGACTACTGGACGCGCACGCTGGAGGGCGCTCCGCGCTTGCTCGAGTTGCCGACCGACCGCCCGCGGCCGGCGCGACAGGTGCTGGCCGGCGACCGCGTCCCCATCGTCCTGGACGCAGGGCTGACGGCGGCATTGAGGGCGCTGGGCAGGCGCCGCGGCGCGACCTTGTTCACCACCTTGCTGGCTGGATGGGCCACGCTGATGGCACGCCTGAGTGGGCAGGAGGACTTGGTGCTCGGCATCGCCAGCGCCAACCGCGAACGTGAGGAGGTCCAAGGCCTGATCGGATTTTTCGTCAATTCCCTGGCGTTGCGCCTCGATGCCTTGAGCACTCTCACCGTCGCGCAATGGATCGACCAGACCCAGACACGTGTACTGGAGGCGCAGTCGCAGCAGGCGTTGCCATTCGACCGTGTGGTCCAGCGCGTGGCGCCCACGCGCAACCTGACCCACAGCCCCGTGTTCCAAGCGTTCTTCGCCTGGCAGGATGGCGATGTCGCCGACCTGAGCTTGCCGGGGATGCGGGTGGAGCCGATGGCGAGCGGCGAGGTGGTCGAAGCCAAGTTCGATCTCTCGCTGGCATTGCACGAAACCGCCGGGGGCGGTGTCGAAGGCGTCCTGGAATACGCCATGGCCTTGTTCGACCGCGAGACCGTACAGCGTTTCGTGGCGTGCTGGCGAACCTTGTTGCGCGCGATGGCGGATGGCGATGCGCTGGAGTTGGCCGAGCTGCCGCTGTTGGACGATGCCCAACGCCTGTGCCTGTTGCGCGATTGGTCGGGCCGGATTCTGCCTTACGCCGACGACGAGAAACTCGAGCAACGTTTCGACCGTATCGCCGCATCGATGCCGGACGCGATCGCCATCGTCGAAGGCGAGCGCAACTGGCGCTACGCCGAACTTGCCGCGCACTCGCGCTCGTTGGCCCGGCGCTTGCGCGCGCATGGAATCGTGGCGGGCGATCGGGTGGCGATCGAAGCGCCGCGCTCGGCGCTGCTGGTAGCGGCGCAGATCGCAGCGCTACGCTGCGGTGCGATCTATGTCCCGCTGGATCCGAACGTCCCGCAGGCGCGGCGCGACTTCATGCTCGATGACAGCGCGGCCAGGGTGTTGCTCGTGCCGACCGGCGAGGCCGACGAACTCGAACTGCGCCCGTTGGCGCATGCGTCGCAGGCCATGCCGGGCGAGGGCGTGGATGCGGTCGCCTACGTGATGTACACCTCCGGGTCCACCGGCAGGCCCAAAGGCGTGGCCGTGACGCACCGGGGCGTCCGTCGCCTGGTGGTCGACGGCGGCTACGGCGATTTCAGCGCTTCGGACCGCGTGGCGTTTGCCGCGAATCCGGCCTTCGATGCCAGCACCCTGGAGGTGTGGATGCCGCTATGCAATGGCGGCCGCCTCGTGATCGTCGATCAAGACACGCTGCTGGAGCCGCTGCGGCTGGCCGCGTTGTTGGAGCGCGAAGCGGTGACCGTGCTGTGGATGACGGTAGGCCTGTTCAACCACTATGCCGAAGAGATCGGTGCCGCATTGGGACGGCTGCGCGTGTTGATGATCGGCGGCGACGCGCTGGACTCGGCGATCGTGGCGCGCTTTTTGGCTTCGCATCCGCAGGTGCGCCTGTTCAACGGCTATGGCCCGACCGAGACCACGACGTTCGCATTGACCTATCCCGTCGTCTCGGCCTCGCCCGGACAGCGTATCCCTATCGGCCTGCCGATCCGCAATACCCGTATCTACGTGCTCGATGCGCGGCGCGAACCGGTGCCGGTGGGCGTGGTAGGCGAACTGTACATCGGCGGCGACGGCGTGGCTGCCTGCTATCTCAATCTTCCTGAACTGACCGCCGAACGTTTCCTGCCCGATCCTTTCCTCGGAGACCGCAGCCGCATGTATCGCAGCGGCGACCGGGTGCGCTGGCGCAACGACGGCACGGTGGAATTCATCGGGCGTACGGACCGGCAGGTGAAGATCCGCGGCTTCCGCGTCGAACTGGGCGAGATCGAAGCCTGCATCGGCGAACATCCAGGGGTGCGCGATGCCATCGTCGTGGCGCAGCAGGGCGCGAGCGGACGCACGTTGGCGGCGTATGTCGTATTCGATGCCTCGCTGTCGGGCGTGGACGCGGCGACGACGCTGCACGCACATCTCGCTGCTCGCATGCCGGACTACATGCTGCCGCAAGGCATCGTCGCGCTCGAGCGCTTCCCGCTGACCGCCAACGGCAAGGTCGACGTACGCGCACTGCCGCAGCTTACAGGTGCCGATGGCGGCCTCCACATTGCGCCGGCCACTCGGACCGAACAGGCGCTGGCCGAGATCTGGCAGCGCCTGCTCGGGCGCGAACGCGTCGGACGCAGCGACAACTTCTTCGTGCTCGGCGGCCATTCCCTGCTGGCCACGCGCGTGGCGGCCGAGATCGGGCGGCGCATGGGGGTGAAGACGCCGGTACGCATGCTGTTCGAGCTCCCGGAGTTGCACGCGCTTGCCGCCTGGGTCGATGCCAAGGTGGCGACGGACGCCATGCCGATCGCCAAGGTCGACCGCGCCGGTAGGCTGCCGTTGTCTTCGGCGCAGGAACGGCTCTGGTTCCTGGCGCAGCTCGAGCCGGAATCGACGGCCTACCACGTTCCCTTGGGGCTGCGCTTGCGCGGCGAGCTGGATCGTGCTGCGTTGCGCATGGCACTGGAGCGCGTGGTCGCGCGGCACGATGCCTTGCGTACCGTGTTCGTCGATGTCGACGGTACGCCCGCGCAGGTAGTGACCGCGGCCGGATCCGCAGCATTCGACTGGGAGTATCTCGACGCCCGTGATACGGGCGACGCCACCGCGCACCTCGCCGTCTCGGCCCAGAAGGCCTTCGACCTGGCCCATGGCCCGCTGTTGCGCGCCTGCCTGGTACGGGAGGCGGACACGCGCTATGCACTGCGGGTAACGGTGCATCACATCGTCTTCGACGGTTGGTCCGTGGGCCTGCTGATCGACGAGATCGCGACGCAGTACACCGCGTTGCGCGCGGGTGGCGCCGACCTCTTGCCGCCGTTGCCGATCCAGTATGTCGATTACGCCGCTTGGCAACGCGCACAACGCGAAGGACCGCAACAGCGCGTAAACGCGGAGTATTGGCGTCGCGCGCTCGCCGGCGCGCCCGGCCTGCTGGAGCTGCCCACCGACAGGCCGCGCCCGATGCAGCAGTCCTTCGCCGGCCAAACCCTGCCGTTCGTCTTCGATACGGAGTTGACGTCCGCGCTGAAGGTGCTGGGCATGCGTCGCGGCACTACCTTGTTCACAGTCGTGCTGGCCAGCTGGACGGCATTGCTGGCGCGCCTGAGCGGACAGCAGGACCTGGTGGTCGGCATCGCCAGCGCGAATCGCGGGCACGAGGACGTCCACGGCCTGATCGGACTGTTCGTCAACTCGATGGCGCTGCGTTTCGACCTGTCCTGCACGCCGACGGTGGCGGCCTGGATCGAGCAGGTGCGCACCCGCCTGCTCGAGGCCCAGGCGCATCAGGATCTGCCGTTCGATCGCGTGGTCGACCTGGTCGCCCCCACGCGCAGCCCGGCCCACAGTCCCTTGTTCCAGGCCTTCTTCGCCTGGGAGGACAGCAGTGCCGTCGATCTGTCATTGCCTGGGCTGCAGGTCGAGGCGTTGGCCGAGGATGTGGACGGGGAGGCCATGTTCGATCTCAGTGCGGCGCTTGGAGAGGTCGACGGCCGCATCGTCGGCGCACTGGAATATGCGACCGCGTTGTTCGACCGGCGGACGATCGAACGTATTGTGGTCATGTGGCGCCGCCTGGCGCGCGCCATGGCCGAGGACGAACTGTGCGCGCTGTCGGTATTGCCGTTGCTGGACGACACGGATTTGTCCGTGCTGCAGTCCTGGGAAGGCCGAGGGTGCGCCGGCGGCGGCGACTGGGCGCACGAGCGCATCGCCGCGCAGGCCATGCGCGCCGGTGCGCATCCAGCGTTGGTCGATGGCGAGGTGGTGCTCGACTACGCCACGCTGGAGACCCAGGCCAACCGCCTGGCGCAGTGGCTGCGGGCGCGTGGTATTGGCGAGGGCGCCTGCGTTGGCGTGTGTTTGGCGCGTAGCTGGCGCCAGCCGCTGGCGGCGCTGGCGGTCCTCAAGGCGGGTGCGGCCTATGTGCCGCTGGATCCTGCACATCCACAGGTACGCCTGCGCGATGCGGTCGAGGACGCTTGCATTGGCGTAGTGCTGAGCACGTCCGATCTGGCGGCGGAACTCGACTTGGGCGGTGTGGAAATGGCGCTACTGGATGCGCCGGGGATTGCGGCTGAACTGGAGGCGGCGCCGGCGCATGCGCCGCCGCTCGTCGTCAGCGGTGTGACGCCGGCCTACGTGATCTTCACTTCCGGCTCCAGCGGCCGTCCCAAGGGCGTGGTCGTCGGCCATGGGGCGCTCGCCGCGTACCTCGACGGATTGCAGGCACAGTGCAATATCGGACCTGCGGACAGGTTGCTGCAGTTCGCCTCGTTCGGTTTCGATGCGTACATCGAAGAATGCTTCATGGCTCTGTGCCACGGCGCGACCCTGGTGCTGCGCGACGAGGAGACGATCACCGACGGCGAGCGCTTCTGGTCCTGGGTCGTGCGCCACCGCATCAGCGTGCTGAACCTGCCGACCGCGTTCTGGCATGTCCTGGTGGAAACGCTGCCCCCTGCAGTGGCGGAGATGGCCGCGGGCGTGCGCCTTTGCGTGATCGGCGGCGAGGCGGCGCAGGCGGCGAAGGTGCTGCGCTGGAATGCGGCCATGCCGCTTGCCCTGCGGCTATTGAACACCTATGGCCCTACCGAAGCGACGGTGACCGCCACGGCAGTGGATCTGACGACTTTCGATGCGGCCAGCGCAGCGGTACCGATCGGGCGGCCGTTGCCGCACGTGCGCTGCCGGGTGCTGGGAACGGCGCGCGAACGGGTGCCGGTCGGCGTGGCCGGCGAGCTGTATCTGGGGGGCGCCAGCCTGGCGCTCGGCTATTTGCGGCAAGAGGCGCTCACCGCCGAACGCTTCGTGCAGTTGGACGGCGAGCGTTGGTACCGCAGCGGGGACCGGGTGCGCTGGCGCAACGACGGGCAGCTGGAGTTCCTGGGGCGGCTGGACGACCAGGTGAAGCTGCGCGGGTTCCGGATCGAGCTGGGGGAGATCGAGAGCCGGCTGCATGCCGAGGGTTCGGTACGCGAGGCGGTGGTGGTGGTGCGCGGGGAGGGGGTGCAGGCGCGGCTGGTGGCGTACGTGACGCCGGCCGCTGGAGAGGCGGCGCAGGCGTGGATCGAGACGCTGCAGGCGGCGCTGGCGGCGTCCCTGCCGGGCTACATGCAGCCGTCGGCGTACGTGGTGCTGGAGGCGCTGCCGCTGACGGTGAACGGGAAGGTGGACAAGGGCGCGCTGCCGGAACCGGTGCATGTGCGCGGGGAGGAGGAGGAAGCGCCGTCGACCGAGACCGAACGGGCGCTGGCGCAGATCTGGAGCGGCATCCTCGGGCACGCGGACATCGGCGTCACCGCCAACTTCTTCGCACTGG
>Ga0308160_10001065_pt1 | contig 42004 bp, 50 predicted proteins | sample PhyFR1_FD_201036 | JGI IMG/M metagenome (GOLD analysis project Ga0308160, IMG submission 201036) | Phyllosphere microbial communities from UC Gill Tract Community Farm, Albany, California, United States - DLSLF.R1 | ecosystem: Host-associated > Plants > Phyllosphere > Unclassified | place: USA... | reverse complement strand
CCCCCCTCTTCCCCCCTCCGGCTCCCAGTCGCCTCGCGGCCCTCCCAGCCTCGCCTCGCCCGTCCTAGGCCATTCCGAGCGAGAGCCTATAAACTCCCCGCCGGCGGCTCCGACCCTCTCCCCGACGTCCCGCTCGCATGACGGACGTCGTGCACCCGCAGCAGCACATCGCCGGCCACCACCAGCACCCGCAAGCCGCGCACGCCGGTCCGAGCGGCCTCGGCCACCACCACAACGGCAGCAGCAGCAGCCATCACCTGCCGTATCCTCACCAGACCCACCACCAGCAGGGCTACCACCAGCCGAACGGGAGCAGTCCGGGCCTCTCGCCCGGCCCGGCCTCGGCCACGGCCTCGTCGTCGGCGCTCTCGCTGCCGGCCTCGAGCTCGGCGGCGGCCGGTGGCTCGGGCCTGCACAACCCTTACGGCGTCCTTCCGCCTGGTGCGTTCTGTTTAGCAAATTGTAGGCGTGTCGAAGGAAGCAGGGCCCATGCTTGCGGCTGAGGAGTGCAAGGGTCTCATCTGCTCCAGCAGCACGGGCTCCAGCTTCGCTTTCGCCGGCCCCGACGCTGATCAGGGCCCCTTCGCTGCGGTTCCTTTGATGCACACACAGATGCGCCGCGGTCCTACACGCCCGTCAAGCTGGTCGGCGACGGCTCGTTCGGGACTGTCTGGCTCTGCGACTGGCATTCGCCTCTACCTGCCGGGACGACGCTGAGTCCGATGCAGTGCGGTGCGGGCGCTCGGCCAGAGTGGGCCGGTAAGCGCCTTGTCGCCGTCAAGCGCATGAAGCGCGTCTGGGAGCGTGGCTGGGAGGAAGCCGGCAAGCTCAAGGAGCTCGAGGTTCGTTCCGCTGCCCGTGCGCGTGCTGGCTCGCATACAGGCGTCCTCGATGGCTGACGACCTTCGAAACCCCTCGAACGAACTCCAGTCGCTCCGCAAGATCTCGTCCCACCCGAACATCATTCCGCTCTACGACGCCTTCCTCCAGCCGAGCAAGGAGCTTTACTTTGTCTTTGAGTGCATGGAGGGCAACCTCTACCAGCTCACCAAGTCGCGCAAGGGCCGGCCGATGGCGGGCGGCCTCGTCGCGTCCATTTTCCACCAGACGCTCTCGGGCCTCGCCCACATCCACGACTCGGGCTACTTCCACCGCGATATGAAGCCTGAGAACCTCTTGGTGACGACGATCGGCCTCCAGGACTACACGCCCGTCCGGGACGGGCCGATCCCGCCGGGGACGCGGCTCGAGACCGACGTCGTCGTCATCCTCAAGATTGCCGACTTCGGCCTTGCGATCGAGATCAGCGCCCAGCCGCCGTTTGAAGAGTATGTCTCGACCCGGTGGTACCGCGCGCCCGAGGTCCTCCTCCGCTCGCGCGACTACGGCCCGGCCGTCGACATCTGGGCGATGGGCACCATCATGGCCGAGGTCATCAACCTCAAACCCATCTTCCCCGGCCAGAGCGAGGTCGACCAGGTCTACCGGATCTGTGCGGTCCTCGGCAACCCGAGCCGTGAGTACGGCCTCGACGAGCGGGGCAAGCTCCGAGGCGGAGGCGACTGGGACCGCGGCATCAAGCTCGCCCACAACGTCGGCTTCGGCTTCCCAAAGGTGCGCCATATCTTCGTCTTGACCGGTTCGCCTGCCCGGCCGCCATCTTCCTGACCCGAAGTCGCCTCGCTCAGATGTCGCCGATCGTCTTCACCTCGCTGTTCGACTCTCTGATCCCGCGGACGCTCATCGACTGCATCTCCGAGTGTCTCCGCTACAACCCCCGGCACCGCATCACGCCTCGCAACCTCCTCAACCACACATACTTTCGCGAGACGGTGCCGAAGCTCCAGGCGGCGCCGTACATCCCCGCGATGCCCGAGGCGCCCTCGCGCCCCTCGATCCCGGCCCAGGCGCTGACGGCGCCATATCTGCCGTCCTCGGCGTCGTCGCCGCTGACGAGCCCGCCGCCGCCGCCCGACTCGACGGCAAGCAGCGTGCAGAACGTGCCGAATCGCGACCTGCCCCCGTCGCATTCCGTGCCGGGGCCGAAGCCGGGTTTCAACCTCGTCGACCCGGCCGCCAACCGGACGCTGCCACCGCTCCAGTCGGCGCATCAAGGGTCGGGCAACCGCGTACCCTTCTTCCCGCAATACCGCGACGTGTCGTCGCCCGTCATGCCGCCGACGCCGTCATCGGCCTCGTCTCACTCGCTTGCTCAAGCCGGCCAGCTGCACCGGACCGGCGGCGGCGGCGGCAGCGGGTATGACGGCCACCACCACTCCCCGTCGCCGGGGATCGAGCACTCCCCGAGCCCGAATCTCCTCGGTAGCCAACGCCGCACGACTGGAGCGTCAGCGCTCGTCGACCAGCTCAAGAGGCTCGACCTACCGGCTGCCGAGCTGTCGAGCTACGGCCGGCGCGCCCCGCCATCGGCAGTCAATCGTGCTGCCGGTCAGGCCCCACCGCGCTGGCAAGGAGGCGCTCAGCCGTCGCCGTACGACGCTGCAGGCGGCTTCAATCGGACTCTGCCTCCGCCACATCAGTCGTCGGCCTCTCTCGCATCGTCTGGCCACGGCAGCTCCTCCTCGCATCTCGTGACGCCGGCCGGGGTTGGTTCACCGAGCCAGCCGGCGCCCCACGTCCGGTCGCCGTACGACGATGAGCTCTCGATGCCGCCGCCAACGACGATCGACCGGGAGCCGGTCCGACGCCTGGACGTCACCGCCGCCAACGCCGAGGTCGAAGCTGCTCGGAAGGCCGCGCTGGCACCGCCGAAGAAGAAGAAATGGGGGCTCTCCTCCGTCTTTGGAAGCAACAACGACTCGAAGGCCGACCACTCGCTCGTGTCGGTCGCCGAAGAGTCGTCGCGGTCTTCGGTCCCGCTGAAGCGAAGCCAGTCGATCTCGGACCGGGCCGACAGCAACACGTCGTTGACGAGCGGCGAGATGCACCACCACTCGGACCCCAAGCTCGCGGCCAAGGAGGCCAAGAAGCAGGCCAAGGCGCTCGAGATGGCCAAGCGCGAGGCGGCCGAGAAGGCCTCGCGCGAGCGCGCCCGGGCCGTCATGATGAAGCGCGAGCGGATGGTCGAGGCTACGGCCGAACACTACAAGAGCAAGGCCAGCGGCCAGCCGTCGGCCGGCGGTAAGCCGGTCTCGTCCAACTACCTCATCCCTTCATCATCGTCATCGCTCGGCCTCCAGTCGCCGTCGACCGCCTCGCTGTCCTCTCGGGCCGCGCCGCCCCCGGCCCGGTCGTCAGCCGCCTCACAGCGTCTGCCGCCCAACATGGCCGCCCTGGCGAGCCACCAGCGGCACAAGTCGCGCCGGCGCGACGGCGACGACGACCACTCGACCTCGTCGCTCGACACCAACTCGTTCCGGTCGCCGTCGGTTGCAACCTTCCACTCAGTCGACTCGGACCCGGGCCCGAGCCGGCTCGCTCGGCAGTACTCGTCCTCGGTCGGCGTCGACCCGGCGCTGGGCATCCGGGGCTCGGGCTACCAGACCAACTCGCAAGGGTCCAACTCAAGCCCGCAGCTCTACTCGCTCCCCCAGGGCTCGGGCTCGATTGAGAACCAGCTGTCGCGCGACTTTTCGACCCACGCCCGGCTCGCCAACAGCCCTGGCGGGTCCTACTCGTCGCTCGTTAACCCGTCGTACAACCCCTACGGGCGCGGAGGCTCCGAGTCGAGCAGCCTCCAGCTGCCGAGCCTCGCCAGCCAGGGCTTGCCGGCTCCAGAACGATCGGGCTACGTCAACCCGATGTTCCACGTTGTGCGTCTCTCTCTCTCTCTCGCCTTTGCTCTTGCGCTCAGCATTGCCAGCTCGTACTGACCCCGCGATCCGTCCTGGCCGCCGCAGCGCAACCCTTCCGACGGCGATGGCCAGCACACCACCTTACCGCCGTTCTCGCAGCTGGCATCTGTCGCCGACGGCCGCCATCAGCAACGCCCGCCTCGATGAGGAGGCGGCCTCTGGTGGACCCCGGCTTTTAACCGTCTCCGTCTGCCATGCCTTAATTCTCCCGCATACTGGGCGCAAACCATCTAGACTTGGCAGCGCGCATCCTCTACTGCGACGAAGCAGCCTCCTGCTCGAGCGAGAGGTAGTAGGCTGACGGCGGCGGTGGCGGCGGCGTCAGCACGGGAGCGATGGCATCAGAGCGGCGCAGGCATAAGAAAGATTGACGGACCTTCCGCCGTTTCGATGCAGCGGACGTTGGCCTTGAGCTTGTTGAGCGTCTCGACGTACTCGTCGAGCTCGAACGAGTCGTGGACGATGCCGCCGCCGGCCTGGAGGTAGGCGACGCCGTCCTTGAATGTCATAGTCCGGATGGCGATGCACGTGTCGAGCGAGTTGGCGTCAAAGTCAAAGCGGCCGACGGCGCCGGCGTAGACGCCCCGGCGCTCGCCCTCGAGCCCACCGACGAGCTCGATCGCCCTGATCTTGGGCGCGCCCGAGACGGTGCCGGCGGGAAAGATGGCCCGGAAGGCGTCGAAGCGCGTCTTGTCCTCGCGGAGCTGGCCGCTGATCTGCGACGTCAGGTGGATGACGTGCGAAAACTTCTCGACGTTCATCAGCTCGTCGACCTGGACCGTCTTGGGCTGGCAGACGCGGTTGACGTCGTTGCGGGCGAGGTCGACGAGCATGATGTGCTCGGCTCGGTCCTTCTCGGACGCCAGGAGGCCGGCACCGAGCGCAGCATCCTCTGCGGAGCGGCAGTCAACGAGCATCGGCGGGTCAGTCAAAGGCTACGGGAGGCGCGCAACGACAAGGTGCGGTCCTCACCCTCGGCCGTCTTGCCGCGCTTTACTGTCCCGGCGATGGCGTGATTGAAGACCTTGCGGTCCTCGACTTTGCAGAGCGTCTCGGGGCTCGCGCCGACGAGCTGGACGTCGCCAAAGTCGAGGTAGAACATGTAAGGGCTCGGGTTGAGGCTCCGCAGCTGGCGGTAGGCGTTGAACGGGTGAAGCGTCGTCGGCCGGGCCAGCCGCTGGGACGGCACGGCCTGGATGATGTCACCCTTGACGATGTGCTCCTTGAGCTTGGTGACAAAGCGCTCGTAGCCGGCTTGGCCGACGTTGGACGTCGCCACCTGGTTCTGTAAGATTGGCGCCTGAGCCGGGAGCGGGATCCCCGGCGCCTGGACCGTCTTTGCGAGCGCGCGCAGCGTCGCCGCCGACCGCTCGTAGAGTGCCGGGATCTCGCCCGCTTCGGCCGTCGGTGGGAGGAAGACGTGCGAGACGAGCCGAAGCGTCTGGAACAGGTGGTCGAAGACGATGAGCGTCTCGGCGAACATGAAGATTGACTCGGGCAGCTCAAATGGCGAGGTGAGCGGCCGGGCCGTCCGCGGCTCAAAGTGGTGGATGCAGTCGTAGGTGACCATGCCGATCGCGCCGCCTGCCAGGTTTCAGAGGGACGCAAGTCAGGTCGGAAGAAGCCCTTGGTCCGCGTCGACAGAGACGATGGCGCACCGGTGAAGGTCGGGATCTCCGGGACCTTGATGTACTTGTAGGCCGCGAGCTCCTGCTCGAGCCGCGCGAGCGGGTCGCCCTGCACCTCGTAGCCGGGTCCCGAACGAAGCGTCTTGATCGGGTCTGCAAAAGGAGAGCGGCCATGTCAGGAGTTGGGTCAGATGCTCGCGGGACGTCATGTCGTACACCCGGGCGAGGGACCACGCACTGGCGCCGAGGAAGCTGTAGCGCGAGACGTTCTCGCCGCCGGTGATGCTCTCGAGCAGGAACGAGTTGGTCGCGCCCTGGCTCACGCGCAAATAAGCAATGACTGGCGTCACAAGGTCGGCCGGCAGCGTCAGGAAGATGGGCACCACGTTGCCCTTGGCCCGGTCGGCCGTTAGGAGCGAAGTGACGCTCTCGAGCGACGGCGAGGGCGTCAGGTGCTGCCAGATCCCGATAGGAAATCAGCGTCAGCTCGGGAGGCTTTGTCCTGGCCAACGTCGGATACGGCTGCCTTGCTCAAGACGCGCCGAGCTAGGTGGCCAAGCTCCAAGGCAGGCCAGCAGGGGGCCTAGACGTACAGCCGGATAGGTTGCGCCCAAGGGCGTCGAGGTCGAGGCGGCCATCAGTCGCGCGGCAAGAGGATCGAGACGAGGCAGCGAGGAAGGGAGCTTGAGAGGTCGGTGCGTAGCGAGTCCTGCAGCTGGAGAGGTTTTCTGGCCGTCAACAGCGATGAGGCGAGAGAGAGAGAGAGAGAGAGAGAGAGAGAGAGAGAGAGACGTTGATGGGAGGTCGAGTCGTCGTAAGAGTCAGAATCCGGGCTTGCCTGCTCAAGCACAGCTACAAGGTCCGGCGCCGCCCGCCCGCGCGCGACTCCGTCTAGGGCAAGCAAGGGGCGGCCGCTTCCGTCCTCGGTGCAGCCCAGCAGCGAACGCTCACTCGACTTCTCTTTTGCACCGCCTTTGCCGCTCGTCTCCCCTCTCGTCTCTCAGAGGTGCGCCAGTCAGATGAGCCGCAGCATCTCCTGCCCTCTCCATCTCAGACGAGACGCTGACCGTCTGCTCCGCCGCCGTCGTCGCCGCAGCCGCCATGCCCATCGAAACGCTCTACATCTCCCGGTTCGTCTTCGCCTCGAGCCCTCGCCCGCTCGCGAGCCTCGCAATTGACTCCCAACTGTCTCGCCGAACCCCGCAGGCACGGTTTCCGGCAAAACTGGCTCACGCCCGACGTCTGGCAGAAGTTTACGCCGACGGCGCGCGACCCGCCTTTGGCTGCGTACGGCGTGCGTCCTGCGGCTGCTGCCAACTTCGGTCCTGGGCACTCGGCGGCCCGGAACGCGTCCCTCGCGGCCATGCTGACACCTCTTTGTACCCTCTGGTCGATTTCCTATAGGTCGAGCAGGCCGAGCGGATCGGCAAATGGTTCTCGAGTCCGCCGGACGGCCTCGTGAGTGGCCTGTCGCATCGCCTCGCGCGGTGACGTCGCTAGTCGCCAGAGAGCTGATCCAGAGTTCCGTTGCCCATCACCTTTCCTTCCGACCCCAGCCCAAACCCGAGCTTATCTTCTCGTCGGCCTTCTACCGGTGCATCCAGACGAGCGTGCCGCTCGCGCAGGCACTCGGTCAGACGCTCAAGCTCGAGCACGGCCTCGGCGAGTGGTACTCTCCCACGCCGGCCAACACGGCCGCCCTCCACCCGCGGCCCGGGTCGGCCTCGGCGCTGGCGCCCCTCTTCCCGGAAGGCGTCCTTGACCTCACCTATGAGCCGACGTACTATCCTTCGCGCAAGGGTGAGACGCTCCAGGACTTGCACGACCGGGCCGAGATCTTCCTCGCCGCCTTCCTCGCCCGGGTTGAGGCCGAGCACCCCGACGTCCGGACCGTTATGCTCTTCGGTCACGCCGCGAGCGTCATCGCGCTCGGCCGCGCACTGACAGGCAACAAGGAGCTCGAGGTCGTCGCAGGCTGTGCCAGCGTGACCATGTACGGCCGGAAAGCGGGCGCCGCTGGCGGCGGTATCGGCGGTTGGGACGTCCGTCGGATGGGCATGGTCGACCACCTCGAGAACGGGGTCGAGCGCAACTGGAGCGTGCGTTTTCCGCGACTTTTCCTGCAGCTCGGGAGTGTGCTCACTCAAACACCCTCGCCTGACCCTCCGCCCAGTTCGCCGACGTCGTCCTCAACACCGAGGGGGAGATTGTCGCCGACCCGGGAGAGCCTGGAACGGAGACCCAGCGCAACGAGCCGTGCGGTCTGGCGCCCGGGATGGAGCGCTTCCTGCCCGCTTCTTTCCGGAAGCGCGAGCCGAAGCTCACAAGCGCCCTCTAGATGGACGGCGGGCCCAGCCGGGAAAGCGCGGCGTCAAAGGCGCGCGCCTATTCTCTCCCCCCACCTCAACTCTCCCTTGCTGTACTCCTAGACTGTAGCCCGAGGCCCGCGATACATCCCTCCTTTACCCATACAAGCTGCTGTTCGGATGTCAAGCAACCGAGATCCCATCTAATGGGCCGTAACTAGACTATGATGTCGGACGCAGCGGAAGCGAGTGCAGCGGTCGTCTACTTGCGCTGCATGAGCTGCTCCTTCTGGGCGTTGGACGCTGTGTTAAACAAAGACAGGGGCAGCGTCAGCTCTGGCCTCCCGACCTGCGGTTGACGGGGCGAACGCACCCTTGAGGGCGGCGATCTTCTCCTCCTTAGTCGCGTTGTAGTCGACGGTGAGCTGCAGAGGGTCACAAGCCAAAGGAGGCGTCAGCGGTGAGATTCTGGTCAACGAGCGTCGGCCAGGCACTGACCGCGTTGTACGGGTTGTCCTTGTGCTTCTTGAAGGCCTGGAAGAGCTTCTCGCGATACTGGTCTCGCCGTAGGCCGGGGTGCTGGGGAAGGGGGAGGGGCGACGGAAAGGGGCGTGGTTTTTCGGTCAGCGCTCGTTCGTGCGGGAGCAGCAGCTCGTCAAGGGGGGGGGGGGGGGCCGGCTGATGAGGACGCACGTCCTTGCGGATGTTGGGCATCTCCTCCTCGATGAACTTCTCAAGCGCTGCCTTGAAGCGCCGCTCCGGATGGGCCTCGATGCCTGCCGCACGCTGGCCGACCGAAGCCTTGTCGGCTGCGGGAAAGAGCGAAGTTACCGGAGCAATGTCAGCACATGGCGACGCAGTAGCTCAGCAGCTGAGCTGGACCGACACTTTTGGTTCGCGATCTCGAGCGCCTCCAGCCTGTATGAGACACGATGGGAAAAGGGAGTCAGCGAGCGCTCGCAGCAATGCGAAAAGCGGCAGAGAGGTTCGCACATGCTGTCGATACCGGTAGCGTAAAGCTCCTGCAGAAGGACGGTATGAGGAAGGACAGGCGGGAAGGCGTGAGCTTTGATGCTCGGCCGTGCGAAGGACGGTCGCGTGCAGATGATGATGACGCACCTCGACCGGGTCCTCCGAGTTGACCTCGACCGACTGGTGCAGCGGGATCGAGCCAAGACCTCCACCAGCGGCGAGCGCTCCCGGACCGGCAGGCTTCTCGACCGGCTTCTTATCCTTCTTGGGCGCCGCCTTCTGCTTCGGCTTTGACGGCAGCGAGCTCTCCTCCTGTCGGCATACCCGCGCAGGCATTGTCAGCTCGGCAGGGCACGCAGCGTCACATCGCTGCGACGAAGCAATGCGCGCACCTCGGCCAGTATACGAGCAAGCTCGGCCTTGCGGGCAAGCTCGGCCTGACGCTTATCCTCCTTCGACGTGTCCTTGACCTGCCAAGCGTGAGGTCCGGGTGCTGACCGCGTGTCAGTCCCGCCAGTGTCAGTCTGCGCTAGAAGGCCACCACACGCACCTTGGCTCCGTCCTTCCAGGCGTCAGCCTCCTTCTTTTCGGCCTCCTGCTTCTTCTGACCGGCCTTGACCTGCAGCGATCGGAGGTAGAGCGGCCCTCAGTTAGCCGACTAGGGGCCCGCTGGCGCGTTGCAAGGCAAGGCCGTGACCGACCTTCTCGTTCTCTTCCTTGACGGCCTTGCCGCCCTTGCCTAGCTCAGCCATGAGGGTTGGGACGAGATCCAGGTCGTACTAGTCAGCCTAGCGTCGCTAGTGAAAGCGGGCATTGCGGCCATGCGTGCGAGGAGAGGTCGTCTCGACGTCTGCGGCCCTGGCCGGAGGTCGCTCGAGAAACTCGCTCGTCATCCGTGGCGAACCCCTGGCCGACAGAGCGACGTACCTCCTCCCTTGGCCATGGCTGTGGTTGCTGCTTGGATTAAGGTACCTGTCGGTGTCTGCTGGCGTCGGGCCAAGTATTTGGACTACTGCTCGAGATTCGGGGCGAGAGAGCGGAAGAGGAGGCGAGGGCAGATGGTGGTCAGTCGCGAGAGCGTCGGCGACATCGGCTTGAGGTCAACCTCACTCGACCTCGTCGGCCGGGCGTCGTTTCGGGGGTTCGGCCGACTTTCAGCGTGCAAGGATGCCCGAGCGACCGGCGGCAATGGCCTCTCTTTCGTCCTAGCTGATGCTCCCTCTACATGTCGAGAAGCGGTCGTCCTCAGTGCCCGTCGCTGTCGTCGCGAGTGCTACGCTCTGCTTCGCACACCTCGGCAGACCATCCGCCCGTTCCGCAACTCGACAGGAAGCCTGCCCTGCCAGATACTCCTCCCACGTTGCTCGCCGCCGGTCGGCGGGCTGAGCCCGCTGGTCTCGTCGTACAATGGTCATGAAGGATCGTCAAGGGAGTGCGCCGGGTCTGGACCGGAACGTTTACTGCGCCAGGCTGGAGAAGAACGACGTCTCGGGGGCCTGAGGAATAGAGTGGCAAAGCAGGACGTCAGCACGATCCTACGAGTGATCGCCTACTCGACTTGACGTCGAGCCAGAGGTGAACGACGAACGCACCGGGTTGCGCGACTCGAAGGCGAGCCAGTCGGCCGCACCGCGCGGGATGATGCCCATCTGGTTGCACTTCCACAGGCCGAGGGCGAGTGTCAGGCACTGGCAGAGGACGAAAACGATCTGTGGGATCATCAAGTCGGCCGGCTCCTGTGAGGTCGGCGCCGGCTGGAACGGCTGGAAAGCTGAAGTCGGCGCGGACGCGCAAGGGCGGCTCGTCAGCGCCTTGGACAGCCGCTCCGAAAGGGCCAGAGCGCGAACGCACTGCGCTTGATGTTGGTCACCGCCTTGATCGGGTTCGAGAGCAGCATGAAGATGGTCCCCATCGAGAAGATCTGGACGCCTGTGACGGGCGACGGGTCGCAAGGGATGACACGAAGGGCAAGGCACGCGTCAGCAAGACCGACCGGCCTGGATCAGGCAACGGGTCATCGCTGGCGACGGACCTGAGCCAGACATGTACAGCATGAACGCGTTCATCGGCAAGCTCTGTGTGCCGGGAAAAGGAGGCAAGTCAGTGGCCGACAACCAGGACCGAGCGACGAGGACGGACCTTGGCAGGGCTGATGGCCATCTCCCAGGCCCGCTTGACGCGGATTGACTTTGGCGCGATGCCAAGCGCCGCGAGCGGGTCATCCATAGGGTTCTCGGGCGCCTTGCTCACAGCGGCCGAAGCAGGCTTCTGACGTCAGAGATGTTTCGAGCGAGAAACGCGTTGGTGCGAGGGGGGGGGGGGGTGAGCCAGGAGGAGCTCGATCAGCTCCGACTGTTAGTCGCACAGTGCGCCGGCCTCCTTCTGGCGGGCTGCTGCTGACCTTGGACGACTTGAAGGGTACGAGCTTTTGATTGACTCCCGGGGGGTTCGGAACTTGGCCAGCGGCGGAAATCCTAGAATGTTTTTGGGGGGGGGGGACGGCGGTGGGCGAAGGGAGTGCCAGAGCCAGGCCGGTCAGCTTTGGGCGTCGCGACGGCCGGCGAAGATACAGCGTCTAGCGGCAAGCGGCAGGAGAGGACCGACTTGGCCGACGTCGAGCTCGGCTTCCAAGGGAGGCTCATGCTCAGGGGAAAGAAGATAGAATTGCCTTGAGGCTTCGGAGACGGGAGGGAAGCGGCGGAGAGCAGATGGTCGTCGGCCGCTGGCAAGGAGGTTGGTCGGCTCGAGCGCCTGGCGCGCGCGCGGGTGGCCCGGATCGAGTACGCGCATGCGGCCCGTCGCGCGAGTTCGTTTCGTCGCCCGCAGAGACGCTCACTGAATGAGAAGGTCATGAGAGACTCTAGTGAGCAGAGGCCGGTACTACACGCGGGCGAGGGTAGATCTGGGTGTGGGATCCGGTTTTCAGGAAGGAAAGCTGAGGAACGATGCGAGGGGAAGGCCGGGACGAGGGCAAAGGTGTGGAGGGGAGAGGGGGTCGTGAGAGGGGACGTGAAGGGGAGGGGGCAAGACGAAGAAGCAAGGGACAGCACAGCGCTCGGCTGGAGACTGTGAGGAAGGCAGCAGCATGGGTTCGGACGGCCGACGCTTGTGCCGATCAGAGGAAGCGACCGAGGCCGGCGGCCTGGATCTTGCCGCCGACGTCGCCGACCGTTGTCAGGTGGCGGACGAGGGCGATGAGCTGCTCGCGCGTCTCGGCGCCGATCTCCTCCTCGCGTCCGTCCTCGAGGACGTAGACAAAGACGGCGATAAGCCGGTCGATGTGGGCCAGCAGGACGGGCATGACCTTGGGGTTCGAGGCCGAGACCTGGAACAGGTGGAAGATGCAGCGGAAGACGACGCGGTTCTCGATGAAGTCGTTCTTGAGCGGCAGGGCCTCGAGCAGGACCGGCAGGACCTGGTCGAGCGGGACGACGTCGCAGTCCTTGAGGATGATGCGAGCGACGGCGCCGGCAGCGTTGTCCCGGGCGTTGCCGAAGGCGGCCGACTCGGCCACCTGCTCGGGCGTGCAGAGGAAGAGCGGCCGGAGGACCGTAAGGAGCCGGACGACGTCGTCAAATCCAAGCTGGGCGTCCATGTTCTCGACGAGGACACCGGCAGCAAAAGCCGCGTTCGAGCGGACCTCGGCCTCCGAGTCAGACAGGCCGGCGTAGATGAGCTCGAACAGCGGCTGGATAGAAAAGGGGCAGCGGTCAGCAGGCCGTCCGTTGCAGAAGGTGGTGCGGGGAAGGGCGGCCTACCTGGGCGTAAGCCGTGACAGAGCCCTTGAGGCCGGTGATGATCTCGCCGAGCGCACCACAGGCCATCGACCGGTCCGAGACGGACCGCTTGGGCGACTGGGAGATTTACAAGTCAAAGATGGTCAGCAGGTGGCAAAAGGAAGGCGCAGGGGAGGTCGACGCACGTAGTACTTGCGGATCAGAGGCAGGAACTTGGCGAAGGGGGCGGCAAAGTCGGCGCCAAGGACGCTGGCGAGGGCGCCGACGAGGTCGGAGGCGTTCGAGATGAGGGCCGACTCGTACTCGGAGGTGTCGCCTTCCTCGCCGCCCTCGTCCTCGTCCTCGTCCGGGTCCTGCTGGCAAAGCGCCTTGCCCTCGAGGATCTCGGCCGCGTAAGCGGCAATCTTCTCAAAGTGGCCCTCGGCGAGCGCCGGGCCGCACTTGTTGAGCGACTCGGCCAACTCGCTAGCGGCCATGATGACGACGGTTCTGCGAGGGATGGAGCAAGGTGTCAGTGAGAAGGATCAGAAGCGAAGGGCAGGAAGCAGTTAGAGGAGGGTGGGTGGGTGTGTCGATCAGATACGGAAGGTAATCGGTCAAGTTCACGAGCAGTTCCTAAGCTGCTTCGTAGTGAGCTGAGTTGATATGATCATCACGCCGGGGGTCGGAGAGGTGCGTGTAGTGTATGAGAAGTGCAGGAAAAGGAATGGAGACTGACCGGTCATCCTCGGCGTCCCACATCGAGAAGATGGCGGGCAGGACGACGTCGACGAGCTGCTTGACGTTGCCGTGCAGGGGCGTGACAATCTTCATGCCGGGCGTCCACTCGGCCGCCTCAGAGAGCTCGTAGAACGTGTTGATGAACTTGAAAAGGGACGAGAGGGCCGACTTGCGGATGCCCTCGTAGTAGTGGTCGAGCAGAGCGACGAGCACCTTGACCGAGCGCTCGACGTACGGCAGGAACGTCTGGCCACAGGCGGCAAAGATGTCGCCGATCGCGTCGGCCGCGACCTCCTTCTCGATCGCAATGCCGCTGTTGACGCCGCCAAAGAGCTTCTCGAGCTCGTCGGCGTCGTCCTCGACGTCGAGGAACTCCTCGTCCTCGTCGTCGTCGGCGACGGTCGCCTGCTTGGCCGACTTGGCGCCGGTCGCGGCCTCGGACTGGAACGACTCGAGCGCCGAAGCGACCTGCTCGTTGATGTCGCCGTTCTCGGTGAGGAACTCGTCCGTCTCGGACTGCTCGCACGAGGTGATGAGGGCCTCCATGACGTTGGGCAGGTAGGCCGAGAACTCGTCGCCAAAGACCTTGGCCATCGTCGCAAAGAAGATGAACGAGCACTCGCGCAGGCGGGCGTTGTCGAGGATGAGGCCCTCGAACGCCAGCTTGACGCACGGCTGGAAGTAAGGCCGGAAGACGTCCTTGCCGACGGCCTCGGCGATTGTGCCGAGCGTGTCGGTGGCGATACCGCGGAGGTCCGTCTCCTCGCCGTCCGTCTTGAGCGTGAGGAAGACCTGCATGCGCGAGATGCTCGCCTCAAAGTAAGGGATGAAGCCAGCTTGGGCGGCGTGAGCGGCCGAGCCGATGGCGCCGGTGACGGTCGCGCGAACGGGCAGCGGCGCGCTCTCGAGCAGGACGAGCAGACGCTCCATCAGGAGGGGGAGGTAGGTCGTGATGCTGTCGCCGAGGATCTCGAGGTACGAGTCGAGGGCGGCGCAAGCCGGCTTCTGGGCCATCGGGTCCGAAATATGGTTGAAGAGGACGGGGACGATCGACTCGTGCCGGATCGCGCACTCCTCGGGCAGCCACTCGCACAGGCAGCCGAGGGCGATGCAGGCCGCCTTCTTGACCATCGGCTCCTGGTCCTGGAGGCCGGCCTCGACGATCGGCCAAAGCTGGTTGACGTGCGGGCGGATGAACTCGGAGCAACCCTCGACGGTGACGCCAAGCGCCATGAGCGCAGCCTTGCGCGCCGACGGGTCGGCCGAGGCCATGTCGGCCTGGATGTGGCGCGAGAGCGGCGGAAAGATCTGCGATGGCGGGAGCGTCTGCGACAGGACGTCGAGCACGCGGAACGCGAGCCGCGACGGCGAGTCCTCGTCGGCGTCCTCCGGGTCCTCCTCGCGGCCGATCGGCAGCAGCCGGGCGAGGATGGCCTCGCCGAGGTTGAGCTGCTGGACCTTCTTGGCCTTGTAGCGGATCGTCCAAAGGAGGGCGTTGAGCGCGAGCACGCGGACCTCGTCGTCGTAGCCGGTGTTCTCGCCCGCGCCCAGGAAGAAGTTGACCAGGTCGCCGATCGACTTGGAGATGAGGGGCGTCTCGAGGATGAGGAGCGTCTCAAAGACGTCGAAGCCCTGACGAGCGCCCTCCTCGTTGCCGGCCTCCATGACCTGGTGCAGGACGCCGACCATGCCAGGGATCAGGCCCTGGAACGTCGCAATGTCGCCCTTGTCCTCGATCTCGATGTACTCGGCGACCTTGCCAAGCGCCCTAGAGAGCAGAAGGAAGGACGCAACGTCAGTCAGAGGATGCGCTGCGATCGACCGGAAGGCCGTCAGAGGGGAACAAAGGCTCACCGGAGAGCGGTAATGCGGACCTCGAGCGACTCGGGGTCGTTCAGGCCCTGGCCGAGGGTCGCAAACATCTTGGGCAGCTCCGACTGGAGGCACTCGGCGACCGTGTCGAGCAGGGCAAAGAGGATGAAGTAGCCGACAGCCCGGTGGGCCTGGTTGGGCGCGACGGCGAGCTGGTAGAGGAAAGGGAGCAGCTCGGGCCACTGCGGCGGGACAACCTCGAGCTCGATCGAGGCGATGGCCGAGATGACGCGCGAGCACGAGTGCCGGACGAGCGAGCTGGTGAGGGAGGCATCTCTATTCAGCGGGTGTGCCAGTCGGACAAAGCGAGGCAAGCGACGGGGCCGCACCTCTCCTCCTTGAGGACGATTTCGAGCGAGTTGGCCTTGATCTGGGACCGCATCTCGACCGGAACGGCCTGCCACATCTTGCCATCCTTCGAGATGACCCGCTTACGGAGCTCAACAGCCGCAAGCTGCCGGACCTACAGAGGGGGGAGGCAAGGTCCTGGGGGTCAGTTCGATGAGCGCACGTTGCGCGCGGGCCGACATGAAAGGGACCCCAGCGACGACTCACGGCCGTGTTGGGCGAAGTCGCAATGATCTCGTAGAGAGCCGGAATGCACTCGGGCGACTTGTAAAAAGTCGTGTTGAGCGCCGTCGTCGCCTGTCAGTCGTCCGAGCCAAAGAGGGGGGAGGTAAGCAGTCCGTGCGGGAAGGATCAGCTCGCGGCTCCGAACGGGCCAGTGAGGGCTGCGGCGACCGACCTGCTGGATGACGGCCGTGTCCGGCGCCGTCGTCTGCTCGAGCAGGACGTGCAGTTGCTGGGCGTAGGTCTAGAGGCATCGGACGAGAGGCAGCCGTCAGCAGGGATCGCTAGGGGAGCGGGTAGGGGCTGAGGGCCAGCTGGCCGCCTGCCTGCGGGTTGACCTCTCGACGGTCGCCACCGAAGCAACGACAACCGAGCGGCCTCTCGAAGGTGCAGGTGCGTGAGCTTCAAATGAGCGTGGTACTCACGGCCATGACTGCTGGTTCTTCCCAAGGTGAGTTGGAGGGGAAGAAGAGGGAGAAGGGTATCTAAGGAGGGAAGGGGAGGGGAGGGCTGCGTGCGAGGGCGGGCGAGCGCACGAGGCGGCCCGCCAGCGACGGCGAGGCGAGCGGCTCGGGGGCGAAATCCACTTTTTGCCCGGCTCGCATCTGCACTTCCTCCGCCCGCGCCGGCCTGCCTGAAGGCGCGTCGAACGTCGGCAAGTCGCATCCTCTCGCCAAGCGTGTGTGCTCAAAAGATGCAGAGTTATGGCATAGGAAGAGGGATCATCCGTCCGCCGGCTTGCTGCCTTTGTCACAGGTCCATGCCTACGAGCACCTTGTCGCCGCTGACGGTCCAGCGCTCGCCAGCCGCCGGCGCCGCGGTCGTCGCGTCTGGCGCTAGCTCGACCGAGGGCAGAGGGGGCGTCTTGAGACCGCCACCGGGCCGACGCTGCTGGCGCCGGCTGCTGCTGCTGCTCCTGGCAGGCGAGCCCGCGCCGGAAGTCGTAGCCGAGGGGACGAGCGTGCCGCCGATGAAGAGGAGGCCGTGCAGGAGCTCGCGCAGGTCGGGCGAGGCCTTGTCGAGGACGAGGACGAGCCGGGCGAGCGAGAGACATTCGGACGCGAGGTCCATCTGGCGGTGCGAAGGACGAAGGACGCCGTCAGCCGACTGGCTCGCCAGAAAAGAGCGGAAGGAAGCAAGGCTGGGCGGGAACGCACGATCATCTCGACGCCCTCGCGGATGTCGACCCCGGCACCGGTCGGGACGGCGATGCAGAGGACGAGCTCTTCGCCGGAGGCTGCTCCGCTCTCGAGCGCTTCGGCCGACGTCAGGGCCATTGCTTTGGCCGCCTCGGGCTCGAGGAGGGCGCCGGCCCAGACCGAGCCGTCGCGGGTACTGATGACTTCAACCTCGGTGCTGCGCGTGCGGGCGCGGGCTGCCTCGGCCGGGGTGGGCAGGAGGGCCTCGAAGAAGCCCGGCGCGAGGGACGACGGGAAGAAGGACGGTTGGTCGCGGGCGGCCGCGGTCAGGGCCGAGGCGATCGGCGGCGTCGACTCGGGCGTCAACGGCGCGGCGGCCTGGCGGTGCGAGGCGGCGAGGTCGAGGTGGGCGATCGGCTGCGTCGGGGACGAGTTCGAGAGCGGGGGCGACAGGAGCGGGATCTGGAGCGCGGGCAACGTCGAATGGGACGCGCCGGCGGCGGACGGGATGGGGAAGGACGCGCTGGTGGCGGAGGAGGTGGGGGGATGCTTGGCGTTGAAGGAGGGGGGGGTGGCGGGGGAAGGGGTTGCAGCGCAATCGTCTCTCTCACAGACAGATTGCGACCACTGAACGAGGCGGCAAAGGAGCGAGAGGTCGTCAGCGTCCAGCAAGCGCGGAGGTCGCGACGAGCTGCGAGAGGGGAGGGGATACAACGTACTCCGGGCGGATGGCATTTGTGGCCAGCGGCCTCAAACCCAACACTTTGGCCCGCCGCCGCTGCTGGCGCGGTAGTTGAAGGTCTGGCCGCCGACGTGGGCGACCGCCGCCAGGCCGGCGGAGGCGAGCTTGAGGTCGTCCCTGTTCCCGACGCTGGCCAGAGCGGCGCTGCAGAAGGAGAAGGAGTCAGCGAACGTGTGGGCGAGATGCGGCGGCGACGGCGGCGAGAGACGGACGCAGGGCCGAGACTAAGGAGATTCGCGGTGGTATTCTGATTGGTGTTCATGGCGTGCGAGCAGACTGGGAGTGTCGGCTGGGGCAAGAAGGCGGTGCTGGTGCTGGGCTTGGGATGGGTCGGTCGTGCGAGAATGGCTGCTGGCTGGCTGGGTCGTGTCTCGAGAGGAGGGACGGGCGGGTCGGTGGCTGCGCGACGAGGCCGACGGCACGCTCTCTCTCGTCGGTCGAGAGTCCGACGGATTCTCCCGCCAGGCCCCCGACATTTTCTCGCCCTGGCGCAGCGGGCTGGGCCCTCCGGCGCCCTCGCCCGGTCCCCTCCCTTCTCTCCGACAAGCCATCAAGCCAGCAGGTCGCCCCGACTCCGAGACCTACTCTTCTTCCGCCAACCTTTCTTTTCAGTCTTCAAACAAAGATGTCTACCGACGCCGCTGCTCGTGGACGTGGAGGCTTCGGTGCGTGTCCCTCGGTGCCTCGCCTGGCCCCCGACTTGCTCGTGCGACCCCCTCCCTCTTTGGAGACGCTGACCCACGTCTGCTCTCATCCTCTTCCCCTCAGGCCGTGGAGGTGCCGGCGCCCGTGGTGGCCGTGGTGACACCCGTGGCCGCCGTGGCCCCCGCCGTGGTGGCCGCAAGGACGAGGACAAGGAGTGGTGCGTCGCTGCCCCCCCCCCCCTTTGCAGGGGTGCCTGCCGGTGCTGACTGCCCCGGTCTCCCTCCCTCCAGGGTCCCCGTTACCAAGCTTGGCCGCCTTGTCAAGGACGGCAAGATCAAGTCGATGGAGGAGATCTACCTCTTCTCGCTCCCCGTCAAGGAGTTCCAGATCGTCGACTTCTTCCTCCCCACCATCAAGGACGAGGTCATGTGCATTGCCCCCGTCCAGAAGCAGACCTCGGCCGGCCAGCGCACGCGCTTCAAGGCCTGCGTCGCCGTCGGTGACTTTGACGGCCACGTCGGACTTGGCGTCAAGTGCTCCAAGGAGGTCGCCGGTGCCATCCGTGGTGCCATCATCGCCGCCAAGCTCGCCATCATCCCCGTCCGTCGCGGATACTGGGGCTCGCACATCGCCGAGCCGCACACCATCCCGATGAAGGTCTCGGGCAAGTGCGGTTCCGTCATGTGCCGCCTGATCCCGGCCCCCCGCGGAACCGGCATCGTCGCCGCCCCGGCCTCGAAGCGCCTGCTCCAGATGGCCGGCGTCCAGGACTGCTACACCCAGTCCAAGGGCAGCACCGCGACCACGTCCAACTTCATGAAGGCCACTTTTGTCGCCCTCGCCAAGTCGTACCAGATCCTCACCCCGGACCTCTGGCGTGAGATCGCTCCCGGCCAGACCCCTTACGACCAGGTGCGTCCCCCGCCTGCCAATGCTCCGTAGAGTCTGTCGCTCAGGACCGAAGCTGACCCCCCTCCCCTTCCTGTCCACCTCCCTGCAGCACTCGGCCCACCTCGCCGTCGCTAGCAAGAAGACCTACTAAAAGATGTCTGCAACTGGGTGACTTCTTCATCAAAGTCGCCCTTTCTGCTAGCTTCGGTCTTCGAGGACGGGTCGTCCTCACTCGTCCCGCTTGCGGATTGAATGAGCGCTCGCCTTTTTCTTGATCCCCTGTCGACTTTCTTTGTCTGCTTCGCAAGGTGTCCTTCAGGGTAAGAGCGGCGGTGTTGGCGCAGGCTAGTTGACCGGTTCAGTGCATCGAGAATGCATCAGTGGGCTTGGTAAGCCTCGAGCGAAGGCGCGCGGAGGCGGCCACGGCGAGGGCGTCTGGACTGCGCGCCCGCCCTCCGCCCGCGCGCTGCTTCAGCTAGTACCGCCTTCAAACCGTCCCCTTTCGGCAGACTGGGAGGAGTCCCTTCTCTGCAGTCATACGCGTGCCATGAACCGACAATAGGCCGGTTCGAGAGGGAGGAGAGCGACCCGGCCCTGGGCGACGTGCGACGGCGAGCTCGACCGATGCGGCGATGCTGCCGGCGCTCGGACGCGGCGCGGCCCGCCCGAGGTCGTCCGTCGTCGTGCGAAGCGAGGGCCAGCTGCACTCAACCCGCACCCCCTCCCTCGCTCTCGCTCTCTCCTCTCTTTCTACCGGAGGCCTGTCGCTCTAGAGTCTGTCGTCCTCCTTCTCCTCTCGAGCTCCAGACCCGACCCAATCGCCGACAATGGTCGCCGGCGCTGCGAGCCGCCTGCTGCCGTGGCTGCTCCTGCTCGTCTCGGCCACCGCACCGATCTCCACCACCGCCGCACCCGAGCGCAACCTCTCGGCCTCTTCGTCGCTCAGGTTCTTTGGCAAGGCCGCCTCGGCCGGCGCTGGCGCTCAGGCTCCGATCAGCGCTTGGAGATCGGGCTGGAACGTGGACGACGTGCGTGCCTTGGCCTCGCACCGTGCGAGCGGAGGGGCTGCTCTTGACCGGCGGCGCAGGAGATCTCCGAGGGCTGACCATCGGCCACCATCCTGCTTCTTGCGACACGTCTCTGTCGGCTGCTTCTGCTGCGTTCGGGAACATGCCGATTAGCTCTCCCTTCCAGGTGCGTTCTCGCGTTCCCAGAACTTGAGATGCCGATCGACAGGCAGAGCGTCTGACAGCCCCACCCCTTTTCTTCCTCACCTAACCCTGCCTACAGGCCGTGGCGGCGACGGCAACAAGGACGACTGCGAGTGCTTCAACTGCCTGCTGCCCAAGTTTTCTTGCGGTCAGGTGCGTCCCGCTTCGACCTGGTTGTGCGGCTGCGGCTCGTCTTCCTTCTCAATTCATCTGACGGTACCCACACTTGCTCTTCGTAATCTGGCAGTTCGGCGAGTGCAACCAGTTTGATGGCCAGTGCAAGTGTCCTGCCGGCTTTGGCGGCCTCGACTGCCTCACACCTCGTGCGTCGCTGGCCATGCGGCTTTGGTATCGAGCTCCTCGTGCCGCCCACTGATGCTTCCTGCTGGCGCCACTCGTGCATCTTCGGTTCAGTCTGCGACTCGCTCTCGGACGGCGCAAACCGTCATCAGCGCAAGGCTGGCGAGCTCTGCGAGTGCAACGAAGGCTGGGGAGGCATCAACTGCAACAGTAAGGTCCCTTTCTGCTTCGAGTTGGTCCGAGCGCAATCCGGTCGTTGACGTGTCCAATCTTCCACGCTGCAGCCTGCCAGACCGATCAGGCGTGCGCCAACTTCCGACTTCCTGGCTGGGAGAGCTCGTTTACCGCCGGCGACGATGATGCGATCCCGGGCGACAACATGACGTGCTACAAGGGCGGCGACGCCGTCGTTCAAAACTTTCAGATGTGCGACGTCACCAGTACGTGCCAGGCTTCCGGGGTTCCAGGCCGGCGACGCTGGTCACCGTCGCTGATCGTCCTGAGCCTCCCGCTCCTCGATCGCTAGACCCGGCCATCATCCGCGAGCTCGGCAAGAAGAAGCCGCAGGTGACCTTCTCGTGCTCGGCCGGCCCGGCTGCCGGCAACCAGGGCACGCTCGGCCGATCTACTGCCGCCGCCGACGGCGACGACGACGCTGAGCTGGGCAAGACGTGCGCGTTCCAGTTCTGGATTGAGCAGGTCGAGTCGTTCTACTGCGCCCTGTCCGAGTGCGATTGGCAGACGCGGAGCACGTACGACGCCAACGTGACCGAATACAGTTGTCAGAAGATTCAGTGCGACTGCGTACCCGGCCGCATGCTTTGCGGCGAGGACGGCAGCGTTAGTGAGTGGCTCGCGTCTGGACTCTCGCCGGTGCCCTGCCTGCTGTTTCTTCTCTGACCGTCATCGTCCTTTCCCCGTCAGACATCGACGAATTCCTCCAGCAGGAGGTCAAAGGGCCCGGCAGCTTTGCCTGCACGACCGGCAAAGGCTGCCAGTTCAAGGAGCCGGCGATGAACGAGCTCATCGACACCGTCTTTGGCGACCCCTACATCACGCTCACGTGCGACAGCGGCGAGTGTCTGCACTACACCCAGGTGCCCGGCTACCAGGTGCGCTGCTGCGACGACGACACGGCGGCGTGCTGGAGCTGACCCTTGTGCCCCACTCGAACAGCGCCCCGAGCGGCCGAGCAACAAGGGCTGGATCCTGCTCAGCGTCGGTGGAGCAGCACTTGTGCTTCTGCTGAGCGCAGCCAGTGCGTGCGCGAGCCCCATCTAGCAACACGCGGCGAGCTGACCAGGGCACTTCTCCCCGCCCGGCAGTCATTTTCTTCCTCGCTCGGACGCCCAAGCACTCGGGAGGCTTTGGCTCGATCCGTCTGCCGGCCGAGGAGACCGCCAAGCTCATGTCGGACCACGTCCCGGCGACGCTCCAGTTCTCCAACATCTCGTACAGCGCCGGCTCGAAGCCGATCCTGTCGTCGGTCTCGGGCTCGGTCAAGCCGGGTCAGATCATGGCGATCATGGGCGCCTCGGGCGCGGGCAAGTCGACGCTGCTCGACATCCTCGGCTTTAAGCTCAAGCGCGGCACCGTCGGCGGCGACATCTTTGTCAACGGCCGTCGAATGAATGCCGAGGGCGACGCCTTCAAGCGCGTTGTCGGCTTTGTCGACCAGGAGGACACGCTGATGAGCACCCTGACCGTCTACGAGACGGTCCTTTACTCGGCCCTGCTCCGCCTGCCGCGCGACATGAGTCTCGAGGCCAAGAAGTACCGGACGCTCGAGACCATGCAGGAGCTCGGCATCCTCGGCATCAAGGACTCTCGCATCGGCGAGGCCGGTCAGTCGTCATGCTCTGCTGCCCCTCCTGCGCCTGGCCCGAGACCGCGGTCTGATCACCTGCCTCTCGTTCCTCCCCCTCCTCAGGCCGTCGGTCCATCTCGGGCGGCGAGAAGCGCCGAGTGTCGATCGCGTGCGAGCTCGTCACCTCGCCTTCGGTGCTCCTCCTCGACGAGCCGACCAGTGGTGCGTCCTCTCTTTATGCTCCAACATCGATTCTCGCTGTCGCTGATCACCCGGGTGCTCGCTCTCACGCCTGACAGGCCTCGACGCCTTCAACGCATTCAACGTCGTCGAGTCGCTCGTCACCCTCGCCCGCCAGTACAACCGGACCGTCGTCTTTACGATCCATCAGCCGCGAAGCAACATCGTTGCCCTCTTTGACCGTCTCGTCCTGCTCGCCAAGGGTCGCGTCGTCTACTCTGGCGAGTATGCCGACTGCCAGGACTACTTTGACTCGCTTGGCCACCGTTGCCCGCCTGGCTTCAACATCGCCGACTTCCTCAGTGCGTCCAGTCCTCTGCCCGAGAGGGACCGCTCCCTGCATTAACCAGAGCGCAGAGCGCTAAACGATCGTTCACTGCCGCAGTCGACCTCACTCAGCGTGCCGCCGGCGAGCAGACGGCCGACGACCGCAAAGCCGCTAACGAGGACATCAGCTCGCTCGTCGGCCAGAACGGTACCCACACCGATGCTGAAAACGGCTTTGCCAGCCGTGGCGCATCGTCGCCCGCAAGCCTGATCCCGCACGCCGATGGGACTGCATCGGACGGCGAGTCGGTGGGCTCTGCGCATCGTCGCTCGGTCGCAGTCAAGGCCAAGGACAAGGCCGCGCAGCTTCTCGGTACCTCGTCGCCCGCCGGATCGTCGTCGTCGACCTCTGACGAGCAGCTGCCCGAAAAGCTAGCTGCGCTTGTCGGATCGTATGACCGAAGTCAGGTCTCGGCCGCCGTCCGCGCCGAGATCGCTGGCGCTCGCGCCATCGGCCACGGCCCCCACGCCGGCAGCTCTGGTCCCTGGGGCGACCAAGGCGACCGGGGTGTGACGACCGGTTACAAGCGGGCGAGCTTCCTGACGCAGTTCCGGATCCTCAGCGGCCGGGCGTTTAAGAACCTGTACCGGTGCGTCTGCTTTGTACCGGCTTGGCCCCGCGCTGCAGCTGACCGACTTTTCGGATGACTATCTGCAGAAACCCCATGCTCATGGCCGGCCATTACCTGACGGCGATGGTGGTCGCCCTCCTCTGCGCCGCCTTGTACCACAAGATCGGCATCGACCTCGGTTCCTTCCAGTACGTCTTCTCGGATGGCGGTGTCGAGCCTCAGCTCGGCGACTGACCAGCTTTCTCCGCCTGCCAGGAACCGTCTCGGACTCTTCTTCTTCATCCTGGCCCTCTTTGCCTTCTCCTCGCTCACCTCGCTCGGCCTCTTTGCCAACGAGCGGCTGCTGTTCATGCGCGAGCGGTACGTCTGGACCAGGTCAACGCTTTTGCTAAGCCGCTTGACGGCTGACGCCCCCCTGCTCCGATTATCGCCTTGCTGCCCATCCCAGTGCCAACGGCTACTACTCGCCGATCGCTTACTTCCTCTCCAAGGTCCTTTTCGACATCATCCCGCTCCGACTGGTGCCGTCGGTCATCCTCGGCTGCATCGTCTACGGCCTCGTCGGCCTCGTGCCCAACCTCGTCGAGTTCTGGAGGTTCCTCCTCATTCTCGTCCTCTTCAATCTTGCCGCGGCGAGCGTCGTCCTCTTCTTGTCGGTCGCCGTCGCCAACAACGGTCTCGCCAGCTTGGCCGGCAGCCTGGTCATGCTCTACAAGTGCGTTCGGTGGCAGCACCCAAACCCCTCGGACCGGCTGCTGATTCAACAACTCCCCTCCCGCCTGCCCAGCCTCCTCTTTGGCGGCCTGCTCATGAACTACAACCAGTCGTCATTGCCGGTCCGGGTCCTGATGAACCTTTCGTTCTTCCACGCCGCCTTTGAAGGCCTGCTCGTCAACGAGCTGCGGACGACCCAGCTGAAGGACCACAAGGTCCGTCCTCGCGCCGTTTCTGTTCGCCGGCAGACACTGGCTGACTTCCGTCTCTCCCGACAGTACGGCGTCGATATCGAGGTCCCTGGCGCCGTCATTCTCTCGACCTTTGGCTTCCGGTCGCAGGCCTTCTGGTGGCCCGACGTCTCACTTCTGGTCGGGACGATCGTCGTTTGGCTCTCGCTCAGCTTCGTCGTGCTCCAGGTCTTCGTCCGCGAGAAGCGATAGAAGGAGAGCGATCGCGTCGAACGATCAATGTCCTTCCGGACGGTGGGCCGAGACGAGCAGGAGCAGCCACGGCAGCAGACGGCTCGCAGACTGACAAAGGCGAGGCGAGCGAATACATGACCATCCGGGAGAAAGAGTGCGTCGTAGAAAGGAAGAGTCGGCCGGTCGTACAGAAGGGAACAGGGAACGGGGAGGTGAGGAGGCGAGGGGCAGGTCGTAAGGAATGTGACTGGGGGGCCAACTAGAAGACAAATCGAAAAGGGCGCAGTCACAGTGAGAGGGGGAAGCACAATCACTCGAAGGAGGCCAGCTACCGACGAGCGCTGCATGATCAGACTACAGGCGCAGCTCGTCGATGACACGCACGTCAGGGACGACGAGCTCGCCCGTCTTAGCTGCCGCTCGCTCGGTCAGGTCGAGGTAGGGCGTGACGGGCGTCGAGTCGATACCGGCTGCCGTTGATGCCGAAGATGCCGACAGGGCTGGCGAGGGCCAGGGCGATACCAAAGGCGAGCAGGGCACTGGCGACCGGTCGAGAGAAGGGAAGGTGAGGTCGGGTCCGCCGTCACGGATGATCTCGTCAATCTCGAGGATCGCCCGGGCGCGCTGCGATGTGCAGGGAAAAATCAGGTCAGCACCGATCGCCGACCGAAAGAGCAGCAGTTGATGGTAAACGCACATGAGCGACGCCCCAGTAGCGCCACTTGGACCACGGCCAGATCCACGAGTTGAGGCCGACCTCGCGCTTAACGGCGTCAAAGGCAGTAAGGGTCGGCGAGCGCTCGCCGAGTGAGAGGTTGCGCGTCGGGAGGTCGGTCAGGACGACATCGAGCCCCCAGCTAGCAGCCATGACCATCTCCTTCTCGTCGTTGACAGTCCTGCGTTTCGGACGCGAGCAGACAGCAGAGAAAAATACGGTCAGCTAGAGCTGCATATAAGGTGCCTCACCTGCACCACTCACCAGACGCCAAGCTTCTTGCCGGCCCGTTTGCAATCTTCGCGGAAGCGGCGGCCTTCGGCGTCGACGAGGCAGTCAAAGAGGAGCGAGAAGCCGTCGACATAAGGCCACCACTCCCGGGCGAAGGGAATGGAAGCGCCAATGTGAAAGCGTTGGATCGACCGGGGCAGGTGTTGGTACGACGGCAGGATGAAGGACGGGTGCCAGAGGCCGAGCACGAGCCGAGGGAGGATCGTCGGTCGAGCAGCGAGGATGGCTGCCATGGCCGGGAAGAGGAGCGCCGGCCGGGACGTCGTCTTGATGTCAATGTTGAAGACGACGTGGGCATTCTCGGGCTGCGAGGTCGAAAGGAGGTTGGTCAGTTTGGGACGTGCGCGACCGACAGAGGACGGACTGACCTGCATCAGAAGGTCAATGACGTCTTCGAACAGCGGGATCGGCTGGATCGGCAGAGCCGTCGTGCGCAGGTGCTCAATCTGCCCGGTCCAGTTCTGCTCGCCGATAAGGCCCGTCCCGTCCGTCGTTCGGTCGAGCCGGGCATCTGCGTCGATAGTGCGGTCGACCGGTGAGATCAGCCGTCTGAGCATGTGGTGGCGAACACGAGCTCTATGACGAGAAGAGACAAAAGGCGTACCATGGAAGAGGATGAGCCGGCCGTCCTTCGTCAGGTGAACGTCGGACTCGAGCCCGTGCGCGCCCTCGCGGATGGCCGCCTTGAAGCTCGCCAGCGTGTTCTCCGCTGAGGACCGGATTCGTAAAGCCGTTCGAAGTGAGGGGTCCGCTCCCAACGTACAGGGCAAGGGATGAAGAGAGACTAACGGTACTCGGCAGAGGCTCTGTGGCAGACGACGGAAGAAAGCGGGGGGAGGGGATGCGCAGCAGGACCCTCAAATCAGCCCAGCACTCCGGGATGGACGCCGTCGACCAGTCCGTGTTCAAAGTCTGCGCTGACACGAGAGCGTGCTGCGAAGAGACGGAATGGGAGCGACGCACCCTCGGTGGCCCCAGGTGCGAGGCCAAGCGATCCGACCGGCGGTGGGCTCGGGTGAGGCCACGGGGGGCGACATGATGACGAGTTGAGGCTGGGCTGAGTGAAACGAGGAGGGCTGTGAGAGGCGCGTCAGAGTCTCCTGACAGGATGACCGGCCAGAGCCAGAAGACGTTGAAAGTGCCGTTGCTGGACAGAGTCTAGTCAAGGGAGAGGATGATGGGTTGGTGGACGCTAGACGCGGGCTGGCGACTCACCGGTCGGCTCGGAGGGAAGGGGTCAGGCAGGTGACAGCGTCGGCGGGCGAGGCGGGGCGATGGACGAGGTTGGAGCCGTCGACAAGGATGGAGGCGCGCCTGGATGAGGTGAGTGGTGATGGAGGCGAAGCGGCGACGAAAGCGAGCCTGTAGTCGTCGTCTCCAGGGTGCTGGCTGGCGAGTGGTTCCAAGAACGTGTCAGGTCGAGAAGAGGGCAGCAGGCCGGGTGTCGACGCTGAGCGGCCGGCTCCGCGCCCGTCGCCGGTCTCGCTCGGCCGAGCGAAAGCCCACGACCGTTGGCGCCCATGAGTCCGGCAAGACCCAGTCTGGGCTCGAGGCGCTATTTCATCGGGGGTCAGCCGCAGCCAGCCTCGAGAGCGACCGACGCCTCCCGCTGCCCACGCCCTGCCGCTCGACCGGCTCTCACTCCTCGTCAAGGCCAATCTCTCTCCTCAAGCAGCCTCAGCAGCTCATGGACAGTCCGTCCCGGCGCTCGGTCGCCCGCTCTCAGCGACGGTCGCACAACGCCTCGCCTTACAGCCGGTCCAAGTCGGTCGCAGGCGGCCTCAGCAGGTCGGGCGAGCTCCCGCTTCACGCCGCCGTCCAGGTGAGCAGCACCCTCCCCTCCTCCTCGAACGAGTCTCTCGAGCGACACATCATTTCTGACCCTGCGTTACTCCCAGCAGCCCGCATCGGCCATCGCTCGGACGTCGTCGATCCGCTCGCTCTTCAACCTGATCTCGTCGCCCTTCCGGTCGGCGGCGCCTGCCGCTGCCGCACGCGGGCCTTCGGAGGACGGCTCCTCGGAGAGCGAGGAGGACGACGGCTTCAGCGAGGAGGACGAGCGCGATCGGCAGCAGGCTCGTCAGGAGGGCCTCAAGTTTGGCCAGCGCGAGGACGATCCCGACGACGACAGCGACGACGGGGCAGGCCGGGACAAGGTGCGTCCCAAGCGGGAGGAGGGCGCGAGGCGAGACACACCCGGGCGCGACTTAGGCTCGGCTTGCATCCGTTCGCCCGCCCGCCACCTCTGGCCACTGCATCTGACGCATCTCGCCTTCCGCCTTCTCTTTGTCCCAGTTCGCAAAAACCTCGCGACCGGCTGCCGGCCACCAGTGGGCGGCTGCGAATCCGCTCGCGGCCTTCTCACCTCGCGTCAAGCCCGAGGCGACGCACGCCCACGCTCTTCTCCAGATGGAACCCTCGCCTGGCCGATCGGTACCGCGCTACCTCGGCAACGGCAGTAACAGCCTGGCGCGCTCATCCACGATGCCTGCGCTCGACAGCTTCGGGCGCGGCGACGGGGCTCGGCGGGTCCTCCGAGCGGCCGAGGTCGACCCCACCCGCGGTGGTCGCATCCAGGAGGAGGCTGGCGAGGTCGATCTGGACGAGCGGATGGCATCCGACCTGCCGGAGGCTCAGCGCCTCTTCACGACTGGCTCTTCGGCTCGCGCGCCCGAGCTTGAGCGCAGGCCGCTCTTCCACCCGGGCAGCGCCACCGCTACGCCGCCGCGACCGACAACGCACGCCGGCTCGATCAACGGCGGCTTTGCCCGCTCCAACTCCAACCTCTCTTTCCTCTCCCCCTCGCGCTTCTCAGCTCGCAATCCAACTGCGGGTTCCTCCTCCTCCTCGTCATCAGCGGCACTCCCGCCGCCCTCGCCCGGTACGTACTCGTTCGCCTCCCGCCCGGGGACCGGCACACCTGCGCGCGGAAGCTCGGCCCTCGGTGGCACGCCCGCCCGCCGGCGGCCGATCTACGTTGGCCCGGGCACTGGCAGTCCCGCTTCGCTCCGCAAGCGGACGCCGGCGATGGCGCTCGAATTCCTTCGTAGCAAGGAGGAAGAAGCCGCCGCGTCGGGCGGCGCTGGAGATGCCTCGGGCGGTACGCCGGGCAAGCGACGCCGGATCGACGGCAGTGGGCAGAGCGCCGACGAGGGCGGAATCGAGGAGGCTCTCGTCGAGCGCGAGCTGGGCGGCCTCTTTGGCGCCGGTTCCGGGTCGTCTGGTCGCTCGGGCGGGCTCTCGTCGAGCTCCTCCGTCCCTGTCAACCTCGCCGCCTCGGGCTCGGCCCGCAACCAGCCTTCCTCCCCCTTTACCTTCAAGCCGCCTCCGGCTCCTCCTGTGGCCGCACCTCTGGTGCCCGAGCCCGCTCTCAAGCGGTCCTACTCAACCCTACCGGCGCGCATCCAGCTCAAGAACCCGAGCCTCGTTGCGCCCTCGCCGCTCCGCCAGAGCACGAGCTTTGGCCGCGACTCGCCAGAGGGCAAGGCCCCGCCGGCTGACCTACCTGCCAGCGTGACTGGAGGCAAGCGGAAGGAGCGGACCGAGAGCGCCAAGCTTCTCCTTGGCCTCATCAACGAAGAGAAGGCAAAGGTCAGTCGGCTCGCCTCGACTCGAACGCCTTGAAGGACCGTAGGGCTGATGCTCGACACTGCGACAGACTACGCCCGTTCCGCCTCCTACCCCGGCGCCGAAGCCGCCGACCGCGACGCCGGCCAAGCCCTCTGGACTGCGGACATCATCAACGCCGGCGATCCAAAACCCTTACCAAGCTATCGCATCGCCCTCGCCCCGGCGCAACCCGCGTCGGTCGGTCGCGGCGACGAACCGTTCGAGCAAGCTGGCGGCCTCGACGGCTGCTGCCGCTGCATCGAGCCCGGCGGGTGAGCGCAAGAAGGCTGTCACCGCACTCGATCTGATCGAGCAGGACGTCCGGTCGAAGGAGGGCCCGCCTGCGAGCCCATCACCTGCAGCCTCGAAGCGGCCGTCCGCCATGGACGATGACGAGCCTGAGCAGCCGGCCAAGGCCAGCCCCGTGCTCGAGCAGCCGACGCCGGTTAAGGCGGCCGAGGCTGCCCCGCCCGCTTGGGCGTCGACGCCCCCGCCCGTCGTGCACTTTGCGCCCCCGCCAAAGGTCAGCACGCTCACGCACGACGTGACGATGGACGGCGAGTCGCCAACCAAGCGCACGCTCGACCTCTTCAAGACGCTCGAGTCGCCCGCCTTTGCCAAGACGTCCGCCTCGACGTCGACTGCCTCGCCGGCGCCCGCTTCGAAGTCCTTCTCGTTTGAGCCAGCAGCGCCGGCTCCTACCCCGCCCAAGCCCGCGGCCCCGTCGCCCGCCTTCTCTGTTTCGACGTCGACGCCGCCTCTCTTCACGGCGCCTTCGGCCGACCCGCAGGAGGAGGCTGCTCGCAAGGACAAGCACCTCCTCCCGATCTTTACCTTTGTCTTCAACTCGACGGCGACACCCCTGCCTACATCAGCCGCCCAGGCACAGGCGATGCGCGAGGCCAAGGCGGCCGACAAGGCCTCGCTGCCAACGTTCGACCTGCTCGCTCCTTCGGCCTCCTCGTCTGCCAGCGCAGGACCCTCGACGGTCAATGTGCCCGTCGCCGCTGCTCCGCCGACCGGCGGCTTCAACTGGGGCGCCGTGGGCATGGCGCCTCCAAAGCCTGCCGCCGACAAGTGGACGTGTGGCGTCTGCATGATCAGCAACGGCGCCGACAGGACAAAGTGTGCGGCCTGCGAGGAGCCGGCGCCCAAGAAGGCAGCCCCTGCTTCTGGCGGCGGCGGCGGCTTCAACTGGTCGGCGGCCGGCATGCAGAAGCCGACCAAGGCTGCCGACTCGTGGACCTGCGGCATCTGTGCGGTCGTCAACCCGACCGACAAGGCAAAGTGTGCCGCTTGCGAGGAGCCTCAGCCAAAGTCGGCGACTCCGACGCCGGCGGCCGCTGCACCTGCATCGACGAGCGGCACGCCTGCATCCGGCTTCAACTGGGCGATGGCGGGCGTCAAGCCGCCGGCGGCCAAGCCGGCCGACAGCTGGACCTGCGGCGTCTGCATGCTGACCAATGCAGCCGACAAGGCCCAGTGCCCTGCCTGCGAGGAACCGCGGCCCAAGGCCGCTGGCGCACCTGCACCTGCTGCGGCCCCTGCTGCGGCCCCTGCTCCGGCCCCGGCGGCTGGCGGTTTCAACTGGGGCGCTGCCGGCCTGGCGGCGCCTGCCAAGAAGGCCGGCTGGGAGTGCGGCGTGTGCATGGTTCCTAACGACGCGACCGCCGTCAAGTGCGTCGCCTGCGAGAGCCCCAAGTAAAGGGGGTTGGGGGCGGCCGTCCTTCCTTCATATCGGACACTGTACCAGTCTGCTGCACTCGGACCCGCTCCGGGGATCGATGTCACTTTTATCGGCTCAACCTGCTCGTGCGATTGGTCGATGTGAGAAGATCATAGAATTTGCCCCTCGCCGGCGCCGTCGCCGACAGCCTGACCGGGGCACCCAGATGAAGCGGCTTGCGAGACCCCTGCCTTAGTTGGCAATGTACTTGAGCGTGAGAGGGATCGCGCGAGCCGAGCCCTTGGCGATCGGGATCTGGACGCTGCCCGACGGGAGGGCGTCAACCGAGAAAGCGGTGGAGCCGCCGAGGTTGAGCGTGCCGTCAGCGGCCTGGAGAGGGACAATGGAGAAGGGTCAGCGTTCGGCCGCCACGCATTCGCATTCAGTGATGGGGACGACGCACCATGACAAACTCGGAAGCCTTGGTGACGGCGGCCGAGCAGCCGAGGACGCCAGTCGTCGCATCAACGGCGCAGAGGCCCTTGGACGAGGTGAGCGTGACGGAGCCGCCCTGGACCTGGCCGAGCGTGAAGCCGGCGCACGAGCCGCCGTAGTAGAGTGTGCCGCCCGAGATGACGCACGTCTTGGCCGGAGTCGTGCCGTCGGCCAGCACGCCGTAGATGAAGCCCTTGGGGACCGAGCCGGTGGCCGAGGGCGACGAGCCAGAGACCGAGGTCGTCGTCGAAGGGATCGTGACGTACTTGGGGTAGTACTGGAGAAAGGCGGGAGGGCTGTCAGCCACACGCACTGCCGTCATCGGCGGCAACAAGTGGCACGTACCTTGATGCCGGTCGCCGGGCAGGTCGAGCCGGAGCCGACCAGGGGGACGGGGACAATGTCGCCGTCGATCAGGGAGCCCTGGGACGCGTAGTGGTACCAGAGCTCCGAGAGGACGCCGCCCTTGCCGCAGTTGACGTTGACGCCGCCGCCGTGCTTGGCCTCGAGGACCGAGGTGATCTCGGCGAGCGTGTACGTCTTGTCGACCGAGGGGACGATGCCGGCCTCGGCGAGCCAGTCGTACGAGGGAAGGGCCTTGAAGAACTCGGTCGTGCGCTGGAAGTAGGTGACAATCTCGGCCTGCGGGTAGTAGTTGGTGTAGCACGCCTTCTTGATCGTCGAGATGCAAGTTCCGTGCTTGTTTGTTTCGTGCGACCACAAGTCCTCATTGCCGTTGTTGCCGATCCAGAATTCGTTCATGTAGTCGAGCAGCTCGGTCTGGCCATACGACTCGAGGACCGCCGTCACGTTGGCGACCTCCTGGCTCGGGTCGCAGTAGGCGTCATACGACCCATCACAGCGGTCGGGCCACAGGCCGTGGCCGGTCCACGAGTCGGCGGGTCCAGACGAGCCCGAGCCGGCGTTCCAGACTGAGGGCGAGCGGCCATGACGAAGGTCAGCGCGCGCTACGGAGCGAAAAGACTGCCGGCGCACTGGAGCACCAGAGAGACAGCCAAACAGCGACGCACAGAAGGTGACGAGCAGGTGGCCCTGCTCGAGGTTGCAGCAGGTGTCGGCCTGGGTGCCGATCGAGCATGAGGGCGCGTAGAAGGACGACGGCTCGACGGAGCAGACCGACTGGCCGACAGGGGCGGTGCCGATCGGCACGACTGCGGACGAGGTGGTGGTCTTTGGGGCAGAAGCGTAATCGCAGTGAACGGTCAGCCTTGCTAACCGCAGAGTAAAGACTAGCGAGATGAAGGATAAGGACGCGCGGGGGTGACGTCCGAGCTGGAAGCGGCCGACGCGACGGAAGTGCTGACAGACACCGGGGCCGAGGTGATCGCAGTCGCCGAGGTGGCGATGACAGAGGTGGTGGACGAGGCGACCTGCGTAGATGACCGCTGGAAAGGGACGTGCAGCCAGGGGTCGTTGTCAACTTTGGTGCTCGAGTGAAAAGCAAGGCCGTTCGTCAAAAGACCTGGCGTGAGACGCACGATGGCAGACGACGACGAGGACGACGCGCCGTCCCAGCCGGGCGGGTTGCGGCCACCGTGGAGGAGCCGGTAGATCCAGAGCTCGAAGGCCGACCAGATCTGGTGGATTTGCTGGCCGAGGTGAAGGCCGTTGTCCTGGGCAGAGTGCGCCTGGCCGTTGCTCGACGCCGCCGGAGCAGCCGAGGCTGTCGAAACGAGGAGGGAGAAGGCGAGCACACTCGCAAACGCGAGGGCGAGAGGCGAAGCTGAAGCGGCCTTCATCTTCTGGAAAAGGGGAAGGGGGTGAGGGCAGGGGGCGGAGCTTGAGGTGAGAAGGTCGACCGGCCAGATTCTGATCAGCTCGCTTTTGAAGGGTGCAAGCCCTTGCACGTCCCCGGGCCGAACGAGAGGATGCAAGCAAGGGGTGAGGAGGTGGCCGACAAAACGGCCCCACGCGGACGCTGCCGGTCGGGTAGATCTCCTTAGCAGGTTAGCGGGGCCGATTAGCGAACGTTGCGGCCGCCGAGCCTGCCGGGTGAGCCGCGAATATCCATCGTGCGGGTCAGCCGGGGAGATATCGTGCAGGGGGGTTTGCGGCAGCGGGCGACGGGCGAGCTGCCCGAACCCGTGGGAGCGGTGGGCCAACGTGCAGCCCAGTTCGACCTTCGGGGCTAATTGCTGGAGGTCAGGCAGGCCGGCTCAGCCGACGACGCCTGCAGCCTTCGTGCCGACAGCTCCCAGACGAACGAGGGCACGAGCCTGCCAGAGCTCCGTGCATCTCGGACGCCTTCCTCCGTTGACGGTCGGAGCCGCCTAGGGAGGCAATCGACAGGAGGTGAGTGCTCGACGACCGGTGTCGAGTGTCGAGACAGAAGAGGCGCGTCGGCGTGGTCCCCGTCTGTCGTCGTTAGCTCCGACGGTCGCACGAGAGCGATGGCCGCGGCCTCTTCGAGAGCTGGCGAGGTCAGCCGACCTGGCGTCCCCGCCCGTGGGCTAATGCGCAAAGTCGAGCAGCAGGCACACCTCCCCAGATGCTGGCCGACAGTGGAGAGAAACTACTGTAAGAGGGACAGCGGTGTGCGAGAGGAAGCCGGTCAGGATGAGGGCGAGCTGGCTGGCCGGGCCGACGAATGCGCTGCGGAAGCCAGTCGGACTTAGCCGGCTCGATACTTGATTCCTGCCTCCCCCTCGCCCAGGCTCGCCCTCGCCCGCGCCCCTCGCCCTCATCGCACCTCGCCAGCCCACCCGCCTCGCCTCTCCGACCCGATCCCAGCCCGCAGCGCACCTCCCCCTTCCCAGCCTTCTCCCTCACACTTACTCGCAGCAGCCATGTCCGACCCTCTTTGCCCCGTCTACGCGCCCTTCTTCGTGCGTCCCTCCTCTGCCTCTGGGCGAGCGGCGTCTCACCGTGGAGATGCCCGCCGGCTTCCCTGCTGCTGCTGCTGCCGCCGCCGCAGCTGGCAAGGGTGGTCGCCTGGCCTGCGTCATCTTCTATCGCTCTCGACTGACCCACACCCTGCCCTCGTCGTTTTGCTTCCCTTCAGGGTGTCATGGTCCGTCTCGTCTGCCTTGCTTGCAGCCCACCCTTGACGGGTGGCGGTTCGACCTGCTCCTCGGTGACGAGCTGGCGCTGACGATCGCGCCCGGGCCTTCCCTCTCGTCCCTGTGGGATTCTCTAGGGCTGCACCGCCGCCATCGTCTTCACCTGTGAGTTTCATTTCCTGCTGCTCTGCCTCTGCTATCGGTCACGTTCTTCCTCCCGAGGGCACTCCTCGCTTAGACCGGGGCGCTCCTCGGTCGTCTGGCGGCTTTGGTGGAGCCTCGTCCCGGGCTGAAAGGGAAGAAAGACCACATCTCAGGGCGGCCGGCTACGACCGCGACGATTGAGTGCACTCACTTGACAGAGCATCCGGCTGACGCTGCTCCTGTCTCTCCCTTCTGTCCAGGCATCGGTGCCTCGTACGTCTTGACTACCCCGGCCAAGTGGTGGCTAGGTTGAGAGGCGTCGATCGTCCGGCTGACGGTGGTGGCTCCTCTTCTCTCGTTCTCCCAGGTACGGCACGGCGAAGTCTGGAGTCGGAATCTCGGCCATGGCCGTCCTCCGGCCTGACCTCATGATGAAGTGTGTCGTCCCGGTCATCATGGTGAGCCCGCCACGTATTCGCTTGGCGCCTGCCGTCGATGACAACGAGGCTCGCATGACTGACCCTGGCTCTCGGCATCTCGCTCACAGGCCGGTATCATTGCCATCTATGGTCTCGTCGTCTCGGTTCTCGTCTCGGGCTCGAGTACGTCCTTGTCGCTCGTAACGCGGCGCCCGGACGCTTAACTATAACCTGCTTCCCCCCCCCCCCCTTGCGCGTCAGTCACCTCGCCCATGCCCCTGTACACCGGCTTCATTCAGCTCGGTGCCGGTCTCTCGGTCGGTCTCGCCGGTCTCGCCGCCGGCTTTGCGATCGGCATCGTCGGCGACGCCGGTGTCCGGGGAACTGCCCAGCAACCCCGGCTCTTCGTCGGCATGATCCTGATCCTCATTGTGCGTCGCAAAGCAGTCGTCGGTTGCCCCTGCGTGCGCATGAGACTGACCGTGCGCACCTCGCTTCTCCCGATCAGTTTGCTGAGGTCCTCGGTCTCTACGGCCTCATCGTCGCCCTCATCCTCAACACGCGCGGCAACGAGGCCCCCGATGTGCGTCCCCCCTCCCGCCTCTTCATCCTGCGCGGGTAGCGGATCGAGCGCTGACGTTTTTGGCTGTCACAGTGCATCGTCAACTAAGCCCTGCAACAAGGCAAGACGGAGGAGGAGAGCGACGGACGGAGTGGAGGGGGGAGGAGTCGGAAGCAGGGAAGGCTCGGCTGCGAGTCGGCCCGTTCAAGGGAGAGACGGATGGGGCTGCTGTAGCGACGCAGGGACTTGTCTTCCCACTCGCCCGCTGGATCGCCCGTAGGCCTGCCTCGTCGTCATATTCAAAGACGGAGTGAATTTCCAATCGAGCGCAAGTAGGGGCAACCTGGGCGCGCGACCGCCTCTTGCGGATCGCCTTGCCCCTGCATTCGTATGCGAGTCCTGAGCATCAGGCTTGACCGACCGCTCTCACCTTGCCTCGACTCAAGTAGCGTGCTCACCGACAGACTTGGCGAGCGCCAGCAGAGCTATCGTTGGAAGAACGACGACAACCGCGTCACGACCGGGACGTCGACGAGTGACGACGATGGTCGATGCCGCCGGCTCGGGCCGCGGCCGCGACGGGCTTCTTTGAGCCCCAGTTCGGCTCGACCCTTCCTCCCGACCGTCAGCCTTCCTGCCAGTCCCCTCACGTCAACTCGTCATGCTGTCAGCCTCGCTTCCTCTCCTGCTGCCCCTGCTGGCACTGGCCCAGGTGGGCGCCCACCCGGCGGCTTCCATCGTCGGCCTCGACCCTGCCAGTGAGCTTAAGCCCATCTCCACGCCGGGACGGCCGACGCGCCGTTCTTTGGCGAGCGAGCCGATGCTGACCGTCGCGATGACCACTTGCCTGCGTTCTGAACCAGAGTACGAACTGTACGAGCCTTCGGCTCAGGGCACGTTCCGCTGCCTTGACGGCAGCAGGGTCATCCCTTTTGCAGCCGTCAACGACGATTACTGCGACTGCGAGGACGGTTCGGACGAGCCAGGTGCGTCCTTCTCACTGCCGCCGCTTCACCGAACACAGCAAGTCATGACGGCTGACGACCTTGCGCCTGAACTCACAGGCACGTCCGCTTGCCCGAGGGGCACCTTCTATTGCGCCAACGAAGGCCACGTCCCTGGCCGGGTCATCTCGAGCCGCGTCGGCGACGGCATCTGCGGTGCGAGCTGCCCCTGACTGCCGGCGGTATCCATTTCAGCTCGGCGGCTGACCTCGACGTTCATTTCTGTCAGACCCGGAGTGCTGCGACGGATCGGACGAGCCGGCGGGCGAGTGCGCCAACGTCTGCGAGGCGCTCGGCCGCGAGACGCGCGAGAAGGACGAGGCGGCGGCCAAGATCCGGCGTACAGTGCGTCGTCGCCCTGGCTGGTCTCTATCCCGAGTAACTCTGCCCGCTGACGCCATGCCACCATGACTTTTAGGGCGCCAAGATCAGGTCGTCTTACATCGCTTTTGCCGACAAGGAGCGCAAGCGGCTCGAGGAAGAGATCGTCCGGCAGGAGGCTGCCGTCCGTGACGCCAAGGCAGAGCTCAAGCGGGCCGAGGCATCGACCGAAAGCATGGAGGCCGCCATGAGTGCGACGATCGAGCGGCGCAAGGAATCGCGTGCGTAGCCGGGTGTCGCTTCTGGTGTCTCAAAGGCATGTTGGCTGACTTACCAGCGGCCCGACCCTCGATAGCCCTCTACAAGTCGCTCCTCGAGCACCGGTCCCTGCTGTCACGCCTGTCGACCCGTCGATCGACGCTCGAGAACGAGCTGACCGAGCTGCGCAAGATCATGGACGACCTCGTTCGGTCCTACAACCCCAACTACCAGGACATGTCGGTCCGGGCCGCCGCTCGCGGCTACATGGAGCTCTACTACGGCGGCCGGGTCGCGCCGGCCGAGGGCGGCGAGGGCTCTGAGGAGCCACTCGTCGACAAGCCGCGTGAGGACGCGGCGGCAGACGACGTCAAGCCTGAGGAGCTCTCGGCGGTCCTCGAAAGGACGGATGTCGACGGCCTGCTCGTCGGTTGGGAGGACGGTACCGAGGGTGGCAGCAACGTCGACGACCTCGAGGCAATCCGTCCGTCGTCCCTTTTCTCATGGCCGTGCTTCGCCCGGGGTCTCAAGCTGACCTCGTCCTCCTCTTCGCTCGGCCTGCAGTTTTCAACCTCCACAACTACATCCCCGACCCGCTGATCGAGTCGTTTGACTTCCTCCGGTCCGGCCTCGTCTACTGGCTCGTCAAGCTCGGCGTGATTGAAAAGTCGACGACGCTCAAGCCGTCGGCCTCTGCCAACCGTGCGCATTGTTCTCTGCCGGCTTGCCGCTTCCAGCTCGGCTCAATCGCTGACAGCGCGACCGGTCGCTCTGCGCAGGCACCCCCGCTTCACGCGACGCCTTGCACCAGGCCGAGGAGTCGCTCAAGACGGCCCAGACGGCCTTCAGCTCTGCCCAGACGGCCTTGGCCGACATGGCCGAGAAGTTTGGGCCCGAGGGCGAGTGGAAGAAGCTCGAAGGGACGTGCGTCGAGAAGGACCTCGGCGAGTATACGTACGAGCTCTGCTGGTTCGGTGACGTCAAGCAAAAATCCAACAAGGGCGGCGCGACCAACAACCTCGGGTACGTCGAGAGCTGTCTGGCAATGCAGCTCGCGAGGCCGCTGACGCCCCATCCATTCACTCTCGTCCCCCCGCCCACAGCAAGTTCAGCCGGTGGAACACCGACGGCAAGGCCGAGAAGGGCACCGAGCAGTTCTACTCGACGCAGCTTTACGACAACGGCGCCAAGTGCTGGAACGGCCCGAACCGGAGCGTCAAGGTCGGTCGTCGGCGAGACGCTTGCCCCTTTACGGCCGGAAGGCTGACCCAGGCTCGTTTGTGCCCGCACCCACAGCTCGAGATCGCCTGCGGCAAGGAGACTGAGCTGCTATCGGTCATCGAGGCCGAAAAGTGCGAGTACGTCGCTCGCGTGACGACCCCGGCCCTCTGCTGGCCGGCCAAGGAGGCCGAGGGCGCGCCGGCGGCGTCCGGCGGCAAGCAGGAACTCTGAAGGCAGTCGTCGCTCTAGATGGGGGATCGCATGCGAATCTTGATCTCTGTCTAGGCGGATAAGGAGCTGCAGGCTTGGAAAAGGACGGACGGACGGGAAGGAAAGGAGCTACAACGGCGAGATCTAGGAGAGAAGGAAGGGAACTACAACTAAGCCAACCTGCGACCTGGGCTCGGCAGCACGGGTGCGGCACTCCGCCAACTAGGCCCCGGGCGTCTACAGGACGTAGCGGAAGCGCATGTTGCGCGGGTCGCGGTCCGTCAGGTCGCAGAACTCGATCGGGACCCGCTTCGAGATGACGGTGCCGTCGGGCTGGACTTCGTCGATCGAGCCAAAGTCATCGCCGTGGCCGCGGTTCGGGAGGGCGTCGCGCCGCCGGTTCTCCTTGCGGAGGAAGTAGGCCATGACCGGCATGATGACGAGACAGGCGGCGTAGCAGACCAGGATGATCGTCCACGGCTGTGGTTCGGATGTCAGACTATCGTCAGTGATGGACCAGGGAAGAAGGGGGCAGGTTGCTTAGGGACGAACGATCGTGTTGCGAGGCGCGTACTTCTCGAGCCACATCTGCGGCGCGGCCAGGTTGCCTCCGCAGTAGCCAACGAGCAGGATGGCGTTCGTAGCTCTCGACTTTGTTGTGCCGGACGTCACCGAGCTGCACCAAGCGAGGCCGAGGACAAAGCCGGTCGTGCTGCCAGACGGTAGATTCTTGACGGTCAGCTTCTCCGTCTTGACTGCTTTCGAACTCCAATCGTAGTTGCTAGCGAGACGCACCCGACGCCCGTGATGTAGAGCGAGACCAACTGGCCGACCTTGTTCGAGCTGCGAAGATCCGATGATTCAGGTTGCGGGGTCAGTTCGAGCGCAGCGCGCGGGGACGAGCACTTCGCAGCAGGACGCACAACGGTAGCGCCAGGATGAGAGCCGATCCGATCACATTTGGGACGAAGAAGACGGCAGAGATGACGGCCTGGAAGAAGCAAGGGTCGCTGTCAGCTGAGACGCAACCGGTGCGAGTCGCGGCATCGGCCACTCACGCGGCTGTTGGGCCAGCGTCGGATGCAGAGCGAGCCGGCATAGATGGTCAAGATCTCAACGACGCCCGAGACACAGCCGAGCAGGGTCGTCTGGAGGCGGGTGAAGCCAAGCGATTTGATGATGATCGAGTTCTGGTTGGTGAGGGCTAAGGGAGGGAGGCACAGGAGGGCTCGTGAGCTTTGTGAACGGGTTGTTGCGGCCAGGTCGTCGCTGCCGCTTCACGGCTGGAAGCCCGCGTCGGCAGTCCTCACTCTCGAGCCGCTGCTCTCTCTCAAGCGCTGCCTTCCATCACCGTCGTCCCTTCCTGAAGCTCTCCATCTGGTCGTTACACGCGTCGTGCTGGAGGAAGCGCAAGGCGACTTACAGTTCGGGACATTATCGAGAGCAGCGAATAGGAAGAACGCCCAAGTCTGCACAAAACAAAGCCAGCGTCGGCAGTCAGGCATCCTGGAAGGGGGTTGGCAGCTGTCAGGCCCGCAGGAGCTCGCGCGAACCGACCTTCCAGTCGGTCAGGCACTCGACAAACTGCTCCATCTTCCAGACCTTGGAGCCCTGGCTCGAGTACGACTCGGTGTCCTGGATCATGCGTTCGACCGCGCTGCAAACAGAGGGAGGCGAGCGAGGCATCGATCAGCGACGATGATCCGCTCTGAGGCGAGGGTGCTCGAGACCGACATGATGCGCTCGCGTTCGGTGAGGAACCAAGCTGTGGCAGGGGCGGTCGGGAAGAGGAAGAGGTAGTAGAGGCCGGTGACTGCAGTTTCACGGGACCGAGGGCGGTCAGGGGGCCGACCGCACGTGCGCAAGAAGGGAGAGGGGCGACGCACGCATGGTTACGCTCGCCCAGATGAGAAAGAAGATCCGCCATGGCTCGATCGTGCCGGTCGTGTGGAGGACGCCCTGGAGAAAGAATGGCAGGGGGAGGCGGGAGCAGGGAGTGAGTTCGGAAGCGATGCGAGGGCCGGCCGTTTTCGACGCACGTAGGCTGCGAGTCCTGAAATGATCTGAGCGGTGCCGTTCATCAAGAACCAGTCTGCAGGGCGAGCTATCAGCACCCGAAGCGGGAATGGGGCCGAGAGAGGAATGAGGGCGGAGCGCTCTGCAAACGCACAGGACTGACGGACCAAAAGTCAGCAAGCCAGCCTGGGCTAAGAGCGATGCCGAGAAGGATGACTCACTACGCGACGGGCGGCCTCGTCCTGTCGATAGAAGGCCGATGTGACGGCGAGGAAGCCCGCAGTGATGGATCCTGCACGGCACGTCGTCGAGCGTCAGCCGGCGAAACGCACAAGGGGGGGACAACGGCGCTCGTTTCGAGCAGGATGTACCCTCGCACGCTCCGAGGATGAGCCTGCAGACGAGCAAGCCTGCGAAGTTCTTGCAGGCGGCATGGGCAAAGAGGGCGACGCCCCAGACGAGGACGTTGGCCGCCATCCACTTGCCGATGTGGAAGCGCTGGAGCGCCCAGCTCTGAGGAAAGCAGAAGAAGAGGTACGAGCTGCAGAAGGGGGTTTCCGAAACGTCTTGGCGTGTCAGTCGCTTCGATTCTGAGCGCCGTAGTCGGGTGGAGAGAGGGTTGAGTCGGACGGACGCATAGAAGACGGTGCCAAGGGCGTTGTACTCGGTCTTGGTCATGTGCGTGTCGGCCATGATGCCCAGGTTGGCGGCCGCGCCCTGGGCGAGATAGGCAAGCGAGGCCGTCAGCGACACCGAGGATGTTGGCGACAGAGCGCGGGCACGGCCAGAGACGTACGAGCGTCGTCTTGTCGGCAAACTGGACAAAGTAGAGGACTGGCCTCGCGCGCGCGGGGTCCAGCTCCGAGTCAGTATCGGACACCCCCTCCTCCCCCCCCGCCCCCCGGGGGGATTTGTAAGAGCACGAGCATTGCCGGATGGATGCATGCATGGGGAGGCGCGACAACGCACTCATCATCGGCGGCAGGAGCCAGCGATCGATCTTGCGCCGGACGCGGAGGGCCTCGGCTGGATCGACCTCGCCCTCGAAGCCGGCGACGAGGTCGGCCGCAGCGTCGACGTCGCCTGCTTTGGCGCTTCGGAGCCAGAGGCAGGTCGCAGGGTCGCGTCAACGCGTAGGTCAGCGACCCCGCTGTCGGTAGCGACGAGGCGGAGTGGGAGGCTGCAGGGGATTCGGCGCACTGTGGGGAGAGGCACTCGAGGTCGACCGGCTTCTCGGTGACGACGGCGTCGGAGCCGCCCTTCTTGTCGTCGAGGTCGAAGTCGTTCATGGACGAGTCGGGCGTGCGAAGGGTCTCGGCTAGAGGATAGGGGGACCGGGGGAGGAGGTTACGAGGAAACTTGAGAGGCGAGGGGAGCTGGGATGAAGAAGGGCTGGGGGGATCGATCCTGCTCGAGCGAC
>Ga0308160_10001064_pt1 | contig 42052 bp, 49 predicted proteins | sample PhyFR1_FD_201036 | JGI IMG/M metagenome (GOLD analysis project Ga0308160, IMG submission 201036) | Phyllosphere microbial communities from UC Gill Tract Community Farm, Albany, California, United States - DLSLF.R1 | ecosystem: Host-associated > Plants > Phyllosphere > Unclassified | place: USA... | reverse complement strand
CCCTCCTAAACAGCTTCCTCGGCTACGAGTTCGCGATGCAGACGATGAACCGCTTTGGCATGTGATTGCCCTCGCCTTCGTCCGCTCCACCTTTGCCCCTGCCCGGGCGTGCCTTGCTGCGAGCTGCAGATCGCACACCTCCTTCCCACTTCACGCCCCTCCCGCACCGCACAGTCTCGTCGCCTTGTATCGCCAATCTTGTAGAGTGCTCCCTCGTCGCCCGCCAGGTCGAGGGCCGGCTGTATGCTCTCAGATGTCGCCGCTACCTCCCGCTCTCTGGCTCAAATGCGATGGGCGAGCGCGCTGGCACGCATGAGCATGCGATCTATCGAGACAGAATTGGGTCGGCGACCGGAGCATGCGCTCGACCCCGGCGCGACGCGGACTCATCGGCTCGGGCGACGTCGAGCGAGAGTTTGGCCTTACGAGATTTGCGTGTGCTCGACTCGACGCGGAGCTCATCGGTCCGCCCGACAAGGCAGCTGTATCCTCTTGCCGACAAGGCGATAAGGTGGGCATGATGCGCGGAGTCCGCGAGGGTTTCTGCGAGGGCTTCGACGGGGAGGGCTATGGGCGAAGGCGCGACAGCCTATTGCGAGCAGACGGCCTCAGATGGTCGGCCGCTTGCCGACGCCCTTGGGTGGGCCGCGACGCTTCTTGAACATGCCCCCCCCTTCTGGCGGAGGCAGCTCCGCAACAACCGGCTCTTCCTTGACTCCGGGCGGCTTGACGTCTTCCGTCTCACCCTCGACTGGAGGAGCATCCGAGGCGGCAGGGACGCCCTCAACGGCCTCTGGAGCAAGTGCCGCAGCTGTCCCTTCTGCAGGCAAGCGCGAGCCCCACTCGACGCCCCTGAAGCCCGGGAGCGGTTTCATCTCCTGCTTGACGGCCGCAGCGCCGCCGGCCGGCCGCTTCAGCTTGATCTCGGGCAGGTCGTCGTCGTCGTCGAGGTACGCTTGCTTCTCGCGCCGCTTGAACTTGAACGACCTCGCCTCGTCCGGATCGTCGTCCTCGGCCGTCGACCCAAACTCGCGCTTCCGCGCCGGCAGACGAACCGGTACGACGACGTCCGATTCTCCTACCGCGCTCACAGCATCGCCTTCGAGCTGAGGGGCCGGGGACGATCTCGGCGGAGGGGCGACGACCTCCCACTCGCCCGCCTGGCCGACCGTCTCGTCCCGGGCCCTCGTGCTAGGGCCAGCCTCGGGCTGGGGCACGTAGCCGAGGTCGGCGGCCGATGTGTAGGAACCACTGGCGCCGCTCGACTTGGGCCCCGCTGCAGGAGGCAGCTTCGAAGACGAGGCGAACGTCGGCATCGGCCCGCCTGTGTCTTTAGCGTGGGCTATGGCGGCTGCCTGTCACGGGTAAGCAGCTCGACTGTCAGCGCTACTGGTCCAAGGGCGAGGCAGACCATGAACACAGCAAGGGACGCACCCGCTCGATCCGCTCCATCTCGCGCGTCTCGAGCTCAGCAGCCTTCTTCTTCTCGGCGCCCGATTTGTAGATCTGGCGCAGGTGACGCTCCTTTGCGTTGATGTGCCGGAAGCCATTCTCGTGCAGGTTGCGCGACTGCCGGGGGACCATGTGTAGGGTTGGGGGAGGGTCAGCATCCCTCTCGGATGCGTGGGCAGGAAAGACAGGCCCCTCCCCACCATCGGCTGCTGCGGCTACAAATCCAAACGAAGCTCGCGATGCTGCAGCCCGTCACCGTGCAGGACGAGACCGACCCACGCCACACGAAGCTGCGGGTCAAGCTCGAGTCTTTACCCGTCGACCTCGGCCATCGCGACCTCACGCGTGGGTCGATGAAATCGCATTCAGACGTACCGGCGCGTCGTCGTTGATGGTGATGTCGCAGTACTTGCACGTCCACTTCTTGGTCGACCGCCTGCCGGGTGAGGGGTAGCGAGGGACCAAGGCCGAGCGCCATCAGCGCCTGTGCGAGGCAAGCGAGTCCTCCATCGGATTGCAACGCACCAGACGTCGGTCATCGCTGCTCGGTCCTGCCTGTGCTTGAAGTTGCGCGGGTGGTGTTACTGTCGGACGGGTCGTCGTGGTTTGGCGGCCCGACCTGGCTGCTGCTCGCTCCGGCCGAGGCGCTCGTCGCAGCCGAGGCGGGAACGGGGAGGCAGCCTCGTTCGCCCCTCCGAACGCCATCTTGCCCTCCTCTACTCGCCCCTCCTCGCACATACAGAAAACCTCCCCGCAAGACCCGGACAGGACCTCCCGTTCCACCGACGAACCGCGTGACTCCGCTTGAGCCCGGGTCGTACATCGTCTGCCCTTCCCCGCCCGCCCGCGCGCGATGGCGCTCCGCCTCCGCGTCCGGAGCTCAGCCCTCCCACGGTCACTCCTCCCATCGCCTCTCGGCCTCCTCCCAGCATCAACCGCCGGCGCCGCCAGCCAGAAGCGCTTCATGTCGCAGCCGCCAAGTTCATCAGCATCATCCTCGTCGTCTCAGCTCGTAACAGCGGCCGACAAGACAACCGCCGGTCCGAAAGCGGGATCGGCGTCGTCGGCTAAGCACGACCACGCCTCCGAACCTAAGACGACGTCGGGCTTGAGTCCCAGAGCTCACGATCACAGCCACAAGCACCACAAGCATGATGCCCACAGCGGCCATTCGCACTCGCATTCGATCAACCCGTTTGCGTCGCACTCGCACTCGCACGGGCCCGGGCCGTCGCCCTCGTCGCTCGTCGACGCCCTGACCGGCAAGGGCGACCCGGGATCACGCGTCACACTATACGGCCTCGCGAGCAACGTCGGCCTGACCGCCTTGAAGCTCGTTGCCGGCTGGTGTGTTCCGTCTTGCCGCTTCTGGTCAGACGATGTGCGCCTGTGCGGCTGACGTTCGTGATCCCCTCCCCGCGCGCCTGGACCTTCTCCCCTCCCCCTCTCTGCTCGCGACAGGCGCTTCAACTCGGCCTCGCTGTTGGCCGAGGCAGGCCACTCGGCAAGCGATCTCCTCGGTGACTTTGTCACCCTCTTCTGCTACAACATGTCGCGCCGCCCTCCGACAAAGCTCTTCCCGTACGTCTGGCCCTTGCACCGCTCGCAGCTCGCCGAGTCGTCTGCTGACGGCTGCGCGCGTCCCTTCGAACTCCTCGCAGACACGGCCTCGGCAAGTTTGATGCGGTCGGCATGTGGACGGTGTCGGCCATCCTCGTCCTCGGCAGTGTCGGCATCGGCCTCCACAGCTACAATGTGCGTCGCCGCCCCTGCGTCATCTATCGATGCCGTCACTTTGCAGTCGCCTCTCGCCGTTACAATGTTGTCGCTCCGCCATTACTCTCCGTCGCGCCGCCTGTTGCCCTGAGACCGATGCAGCATGACTGACATTGTCCACCCCTGCCTCTTCCCTCTAACAGCTTTTGACAATGGTTCACTTCTCGACGCCCAACGTCCTCTCGTCCCTGCCCCACCTGCCAGACTTCCTGCCTACGCATGCCCACTCGCACGACATTGCGCTCGACGAGCACGGCGCCGTCCTGGACCCCAACGCGGCCTGGATTGCCCTCCTGAGCGTCGGCGTCAAGGAGTGGATGTATCGCCTGACGAAGCGCGTCGGCGAGGACGAGAACAGCAGCGTGTTGATGGCCAACGTACGTCGGCCGCTTGCTGCCAAGCTGTGAGCTCCGTCCCCCGCTGACGTTAACGGCATGCCGTCGTCTTGACCCAGGCTCTCCACCACCGGTCGGACGCGCTCACGTCGTTCATCGCGCTCCTCTCAATCCTCGGCTCGCACGCCGGCCTGCCGGTGCTCGACCCGCTCGGCGGCATCCTCGTCTCGCTCCTCTTGCTCAAGCAGAGCAGCGCCATGACGTGGCGGTCGACGCTCGACCTGCTCGACGCGAGTTGCTCGGACGACATCCTCCGCGACGTCCGGTCCGTCTTGGCTGACCTTCAGGAAGAGGCGGTCGGCATCGGCAGCAGCAAAAGCGGTCGGAGGTGGGAGGTCAGGTCGGTCAAGGGCCTCAATGGCGGTGCGGGCGCACGGATCGAGCTCGAGCTCGCTTTCATCACCGACAACGGCAGCCGGGTCGGGCTTGCTGAGGCTGAGCAGGTCGCCAAGACCATCGAGGAGCGCGTCAAGGAGGCCGAGGGGGTTGCCCAGGTGCGTTCGCCGAGCCCGCCTCGTCTGCCTTCGTCGCGTACTCTTCCTGACACTACCGCCGCCGACGTCATCTGTCCTAGGTCCGCGTGCTATTTTCCGAGGTTGCCGTTGCCAGCAGCAGCCAGGCTGAGTCTCCAGTGGATGGGGCCGACAAGAGATAGATCAATGAGGATGTCCTGCAACCAGAGCAAACACAGTCGCGGATGCGAGAAGAGGCGATCCTCATCGGTGTCAAGGGATTTCTGCGCAGATTCGCAAGTTGTCGTGACCCCAGCCGAACCAACAAGCAGAGCGGGGAACGGCAGGTGTCGCGACACGTCCTGATTGCCGCCTGTCGCGAGACCTGCAGTGTGCTCCCCTCTCACGAACGGTCGGGTCAAAATAGCAGGGGGATTCCTATGTGGTGACGCTCGCTGAGTAATGATACAGACGCGACAAAGGTAGGCTGGAGCACATTGCCGGAGATAATAGGTGAGGGTGCGAGAGGGTGAAGAGTCAAAAAGGAGGGCAGATTGATGGAGACGAGATGGGCAGAGATGAGTAGTTACGGGCGAGAAAAATCGGGCGAAGATAAGCTGTGCGGGCGCCGATCCAGCGACGACCAACAGCTCGGTCGCCTCTAGAAGGACGTGCCGTGGTGGGCAGGGGCGGCCGAGGGCTGGACGGTCCACAGCTGGCCGGCGTTCTGGAAGGCCGACGACTTCATGACGGCTGCGCCGCGCTCGTCCATCGGCTTGAGCGCGACCGAGAAGAGGGCGCCGCCGATGAGGGCGTAGCCATCGGCGACGAGGCCGAGCGACGTCTTGCGGCTCATGTCCTCGGAGCCCTGCGACCGGGGCGAGTAGGCCGACATCGGCGACGACGGGATCTCAGGCATCGGCGCCGGCACCGAGCCAACCTTGCCCTGGTAGATGGCGACGTGCGAGGATCGGTCGGCGCCGACGCGGTGGTTCGACATGTCGCGCGAGATACGGTTGCCGACCTTGGTGTTGACCGTCCGCCGGAACGTCGCCCTAACGGGCGAGCCGGGCGGCGGAGGGGGCAGCTCGCCGGCCGCCCGGGCCTGGGCCTTGCCACCCTTCATCGCCGACCGGAGCGGGTAACCCGTAGCGACCGTCCGGTTGAAGTACGAATTGCGGCGGCCGCCAGACGACGCTGTGTGGTAGAACTGGCCGCGGATCGGCGACTGTAGCGACTTGTTGCTGGACGACGCATTTGAGGCGAGGCGGAGCGAACGCGGGTCCTGCTCATCGGTCGCCGCGTCCGACTGACCGCTGCCAGCACGGTCAGTGCGCGGAAGCTCGTCGTGGTCGTCGTCGTCGTCAACGGCGTCCGGCGTCGGCGCCCGCTCCGACATATCCTCGTCGGTATAGTCGGCTGACAGGTCGCCAGCGGCCGGCGCGACGTCGTCGCTCACAGTCTGGTCGTGATCCTGCTGCTGGACCGTCTTTTCGGACGACTGGGGCGAAGGGGCAGTCAAAACTCGAGGCAGCGGCTGCCGCTCGGGCGACTCGCCGCCGTGGGCCGAGGCCGGCACCGAGTTGGTCTGGTACGACGGCGGGCCCGACTCGCTCGATCGAGGCGAGTCGTCCTCGAGCGGGAGCGGAACAGGCATTGAGGTAGGCGAAACGTCCTCGGGCGTGAAGCCGCCGCCACCGGACTGCGAGCCGACAAACGGCCTGCCTCGGAGCTTGACCTGAAGCGCCTCGGGCGGGGCGAGGTACTCGGTCGCGCTCGTGACGATGTCGTGGGCAGAGTTGTTGCTGAGCTTGCGATCGACCGTCTCGCCGAGGTTCTCGATGATGGGGCCCTCGGTCACGCCCTCGACCGTCGGCTTGCGACTCATCGTCAGGCCGAGTGAGTCGAGACTGCTCCGCGCATTGTAACCCTGGAGGATGTCGTCGAGACCGAGACCCTCGTTGACGTTCGAGAGCTCAAGCGGGTCGAGGTCATGGCTGCGCTTGTGCTGAGAGAGGCCGTTGAGGAGCGCCGGCGACCATACCGTAGTCTCGGCGGCCGCGAGGGCCGGGGAGGGGATGGCGGGTGATGGGCCGGCTGACGGCTCGTCGTAAGCCGAGGCGCCGTCGTCGCCGCCCGTCAGAGGCGAGCGCGGAGGGGTCCTGCCAGGGATGGGGGCACCGAGCACCGTCGAAGAGCGGGGCGAGCTCCGGGCCGAATCGCTCCGTGCGCCGCCGAGAACGGGCGACGACGAAGGCGAGACCATGTTGACGGGCGAGTAAGTTCCGTTGATCTTCGGGATGTTGCGTCCGGCCGGCCGACCAAGGGCTCCGAGGCCGGCGAGGTTGGGGACCGAGCTCGAGGCCGAGACGTTCGAATTTGAACGGGCCTGTTGAGCAACCTGCGAGGCCTGCGTTCCAGGCTGGTAATCCCGGTAGTCGCGCGGCGCCTGCTGCGAGAGGTGCTTGTTGCGCGGGGTCGGCGAAGCCTGTGGCGGAGCCGGCGGGGCCGGCGTCGCCTGCGTGCGAGGGCTAGAGCCGTTGTTGGCCCGCGGCTGGACGGGCATCGACCGATGGCGATCCTCCTTGCGCGTCGGCCCTGGCAGCTGGTTCGCGGCCGTGCGCTGAGGCGAGGGCCGCTGCTGCGAAGCGTAGGCCTTGGCGGGCGACATGCCGGGCGAGCGCTCAAAGGACGACGACGACTGCGTCTGCGCCTGCGGCCGCTTCGAGGCGCCACTGTTGGCGGCCGAGCGGATCGAGGGCTCGCCCTGCTTGGTGTACACTGGTGATGGGAGGCCAAAGAAGCGATCGTCAGCTCAATCCAACCCCGACAGGCACGTGAGAGGGCGGATACGCACTGCGGAGGCTGTCCCGGAAGTCGTCCTCCATGTCGTCCGTGAGGAAGGCAACGAGCTCAACTCGCTCGAGCGATTGATCGGCAGAGTCCCAGCCGGTGCGCTCGATGAACATGTGGTCCTCGAACGGGGCCGACTCGTCGTCAAAGAGCGTCTCGGGCGAGAGGCCCTCAAAAACGTCGATGTCGAACGGAAGCGGGCCCTTGTGGCAGGGCTGGGCGCACTGGAGACGATCAGAAGCGGAAGCTAGGGGCGTCAGTGGCGGGGATCAGTCTGCTCGACGCAAACAGGAACTCCCGACCGACCTTGAAGAGGTAGAAGTCGCTGTTCTCGAGTCCGTTCTGGACGCCGCCGACGGGCCGGACGATGAGCGTCCGGGCCTCGCCGATCGACTCCTTGAGGTCGCGGACGGTCATGCCGCGCTCGACGTCGACGACGACTGGGTGGTCGGGCATGTCCGAGTACGAGACAAGGAGCGGGATGCTCTGCCGGGGCGTGACACGGACGACGATCTCGATCAGACCCTTGAGCCGAGCCTCGGCCGCCTCGGCCGAGGGCGGGAAGAGGGCACCGAGGTCGAGCAGCGAGTTGGGGTCGGCCGCGAGGATTGGCGTCGACGGGCAGCACGAGAGAATCGAGGTGAACGTCCGCGTCTTCTCGAAGGCCCGCTTCGTCTTGCTGACGACGAGCCAGTTGACTGAGACCCGGAAGAGCTGGATGCGCTCGTCGAGGTCAAAGCCGGTTGCCTTCGGGTCATCAAAGGGCGAGTCCGAGATGTCCCACCGGGTCTCGACCGGCGGCCGTCGGGCCTGGCGGAATTGGATGAAGCGCTCGTTATCCGTCTTGAGGATCTTGTGCTTGAACGACCGGAGCGTCTCGGTCCCCGGGTTGACGGTGACATAGAGTGGCTCGGTCGTCGGGTGGTCGATAAAGACGCGCACGCGGACCGGCGGCGGCTGGTTGGACCGGATCTGGCCATTGGCGGGCGCAAAGCTTGCGCTGTTGGACGGCAGAGGCGGCGGCGGGACCGACGCGCCCGGGTGGAGCGACGAGACGGCCGAAAAGGTTGTGTTGGCCGACGAGATGGACCGGGCGTCCGACTCCATGCGCCGGATGACGGGCGGCGCCGCTTGCGAGGCGGCGACCGACGACTGACTCGACCGCGGGGCAGAGCTCTGCTGCGAGAAATAGGACGAGGCCGACGGCTTGGAGGCGTGACCCTTAGCGGTTCCGACAGCGGTGGGGCCCTTGGCGGCTGCTAAAGCGAGCGACGAGCGACGATTGAGGAAAAGGTGAAGGAAGGAGGGGACGGAAAACCACGTGTCAGTGATGCTTGTCGCTTTTCCCTCCCTCGCGCGCGCGCGCGCACACACGCAGACACGCGCGCGCGGGCAATCACTGCGCGCGGTCTTTCCTTTCAACCGCCCTGCTTCAGAGCAGATGCCGGCAGGGTCGCAGCGAGGCGCGCCGAGATCGGAAGAAGAAGAATATTGAGGACGCACCATCCGAGCCGGTGCCGCTCGTCATGGACGCGCTCCGCGGGAGCGTCGGTGCCGTCGTTGCGCTGCTGGCCGCACTCGCGACAGAATTGGAGACGCTCTGGTTCTTGTTGTGCCGGCCGCCCTTGCCACCCCGGCCAAAGAGGCTCTTGAAACCGCCGGTCGACTCGCTGCTGGCCGCCGGCTCCTCGCGGATGATGGCGCCGAGGTCGGTCGGGCCGGGCGACTTTGTCCGCTGCTGCTGAGGCTCGTTTGGCGACGTCGCTGGCTTACCGGTCGTCGGCGGCGAGTGCCGCTGACCGGCCGCCATCGCCGAGCCGAGCTGGTCCCACTCAAGCCCGCGCAGGCTCGACCGGTCCCGGTTCGACTGGGGGATGAGGCCGTGCGAGTCCATCGGCTTCGGCGCCTCGGGCGAGACAGGCCAGGCGGTGCCTGCCGCCGCGGCCGTCGTCGACGTGAAGGATGCGTGGGCCGAAGGCGTCGGCGAGGTGCGGGCGGCTCCGGCTCCGGCGCCAGCAGGGACGGCGAGCGGTGTCTTGGACTCTGCAAGGAAGGGAGGAAGAGGACGGCGCACCGGGTAAGATTGTCAGCGTCATATGAAGGAAGACAAGCGAACGAAAGCGTGTGAGATGCCGCAGGGTGGCTCGCGAAGCCCGGATGGCGACCGCACGCCGAGCAAGAGATCAAAGGGACCTGCTCAAGCTCACACAGAAGGGAGACGAAGGGACGTACTCGCTGGCGCGGCCGCCTCGACCGGGGCAGCCTTGCGGGAGAAGAAGCCCTTCTTCTTGCCTGCGACGGAGGGCATGCTGAGCAGAGGTGGGCGGTGGCAAGGTTTCCGGTCGGTGTCGGATGAAAGGGAGCGAGAAGACTAGCTGTCGGACGGGCGGCTAGGGCTGAGAGGTCGACTAGCGACGGAGAGGCGGAGGACGGTTGGCCTGGCCTAGTAGGGGGGCTTGATGAGGGAAGGAGGCACCGACGGGTGAGGAGTGGACCAAAGTAGGTCGACGGGGTGGTCGGGCTGGGCGCTGGTCTGATTAGAGAAAGAGTGGCCGTTCGGAGGGAAGAAGGAGGAGCGACGACGACGAGCGTCTCGGAGGGACAGGGACACGAGCGGGGCGGATGGGTGATTGGGCTGAGCGAGCGTGGGCCGCGTTGTTTCGACGAGAAGAGGGCGGGGGAGGCGGTGGCCGCGTGGGGATGAGAGACGGGACGGGAAGCTGACGACGGCGTGTGTGCGAGAGGACGAGAGAGGAAGAGCGAGAGGGTGGGAGAGCGGCCGATGGGCAGTAGAGGCCGGCCAGCATCTATGGCCGAGAGCGGCGAACAGAGACAAGTTCAGAGGGAGGTCGAGACCTTCGGGCCGTGCCGTCGCGTGGTCGTGCAAACAGGCCGCACGCCGCACACAAGTTCTGGCCGGCCGGCGACTACTTTGCCCACCGTTCCTTTTCATCACGCCTCGGGCGCGCTCAGGGCAGCAAGCACAAGAGCGAACGCCCTCGTCGCGGCTGGCCCGCCGCCTGCTTTACGTCTCGGAGACGGCGGGGGGAGGCGTTTGCTAAGGCGCACCTCAATGGAATGCTGGCCTCGACCACGCGCGCGCCCGCGCGCAGGAGGCAGGTCGGATGCAGAGGCCAAACGAGCTTCAAAGGGAGACCATGCTACAATTTTTTCAGAGATCGCGAGAGGGGAAGAGAGGGGCGTCCGCTTGCGGGCAGGGGAGGGGGGGGGAGGGTAAGGGAAACACAAGAAGGAGGACGCGTGGGCAGAGCCGAAGTAGATAGCAAGGGAGCAGGAGAGCGAGGGCGACAGCGGCGGTGGGCGGCCCATGACGCGCCAGCCACGGGGGTTTCGTCCCACCAGGCGGTCCCGGGGTCGTCCAAGGAAGGGAGGCGTGTGCGCACGCCCTCACGAGCGCCCCTCCATCTCTCTCTCTGTCCCTTTCAGCCCGAGAACGCCCCCCGCGTCCACTGCTTCCGAGCAGCCCGACGCCGCGCTCTCTCGCCCTCGGTAGTCGGCACCGCTGATCGCTCTCCCTGCTTCTGCACCCGCCTCGCACGGCCGACCGACGCAAGATTCGACCCCGTTCTAGTGCGCGCCCGTCGAGTGCGCCATGATGGCCGCGACTGCAAATTGGAAGTGTGTGCAGAGGTCAGCGAACGGCGAGGACAGCGCGAGGGAGCTCGAGGCGGCAGGCAATTGGAAGGGCGGCGACGAACCGAATGTGAGCCGCAGCTTGGGCTTGTCCTCGACGAGGTCCTCGGCGACGACAAAGACGACGCCGCCGAGCTTGCGGAGGACAGAGATGGCCAGGCGGGCTGTAAGTGGCGGCCGGATGAAACGAGCAGGGAAGCAGGAAGGGGAAGACGGCGGCCGACCGGGAGGAGGCAGAAATAAGGGGTAGAGTTAGCAACTCTGATTAGACTCTCGGCCAGCCCCAGCCACCAACACTCCGGCGCCGCCCATACCGTCCTTGGCATCGACGGCTCCCCTCTCGCGGGACGTCAGGTCACCCGACCCGGCGGCACCGTCAGCGTAGTCGGAAGCCGACGGCCGCAACCGAATCAGACTTTCCGACGGCCGCAGGCGGCTGACCCGGCCGCTATCGGGAAGTCGCCAAGAAGAGGAGGGAAAGGAGAGAACGCACCGTTGAGGATGCACTCGTCCTCGCTGTTGCCCTGCTCGACAAGGGCTTGGTCGACGATGCCCGGCCGGAGCGTGTCGACGAGGTCGAGGAAGAAGTGGCCGTTGCGGAGCGACGGGTCGCGCAGCGAGCGCATTGCCGTCGACTTGCCGGCCCCCTTGACCGTGTCGTTGGCCCAGCGGACAATCTCGGTGTCGGTCACGCCCTTGCCGTTGCGCGAGAGCGAGGCGAGCGTCTTGTCAATGTTGAGCCGCATGAGCTGCCAGACGAGGCCGAGGACGAGCGTCTTGGTGCCGTCAACAATGTCGGCGCCCTGGATGCCGACCATGCGCATGCCGTTGGCCGAGGCGAGGTCGACCGCATAGTTGGTGTTTTCGACCGCCTTGAAGCGCGACATCTCCTGGCCCTCCTTGGGCTTGGTCACGCGCCGCCAGACGACCGAGCCCGGGACGACCTTGTCAAAGGCCTGGAGGATGACGCTGCCGTCCTTGAGGTCCTCAAAGAGGTTGTAGACGCCCGGCTCGACGTCGAGCGAGTTGAGCCAGAGCGTAAAGACGCGGGCCTCGCGCTCGCCCTCGGCGTCAAAGTCCTCGACCTCGGGCGGCGCCTCCGACTCCTCGAGCGGCTCGAGGCCCGGGTGCGTGTTGAACAGGTGGGCGACGAAGGCGAGGTTGAGCTTGGGGTTGCCGACGACGAGCGACGAGGGCGACAGGTATTTGCGGCAACCGATCCGGTCGGCGTTCTGCAGCACCTGCTCGGCCCGCTGGTGGAGGTCCGACGTCTGGAGCGGCGCCCGGGAGCAGGCGTCCGGCTTCAGCTGGTTCAGCAGGACCGTGTAGTTCTCAGCGTCCGAGACGTCCTTCGAAAAGTTGTTGACCCTGGGAAGGCGTCGCGGAGGTCAGCGCTCGAGGACTGGCCAGCGTGCTTCGTCGAATCAGCGGCAAGCAACACGCACCTCCGCGGCCAGTTGGCAGCCTTGAGGTGGAAGTTAAACCAGCGGAGGAGGATCTGGTCGGGCGGGAGGCGAAGGAACTCCTCGAGCGTCTCGCCGTCGTCGAGCAGGCGGTAGAGCTCGGGGTGGTGCTTAATGTCAATCTTGGAGAGGAGACCGCGGCGGATGATCTGCCAGATGAGGCCGAGGATGAGGTGCTCGGTGCCGTCCGAGATGTCGGACGGGCCAATGTTGACGACCGAGCAGCCGATGCCCTTGGCCGACGAGATGACAATGTTGTTGTTCTCGGTGATCTGGAAGGCGTTGAGCGGCTTCGGCTTGCCCTTGCTGACCGACGGCTTGTTGAGGACGCGCTCGTCGATCGTATCGGGCACCGAGTCGTTGATGAGCTTGCAGAGGATCAGGCCGTCTATTGGAGCACAGCAAAGATGAGCGTCAGCTCTCTGCGTTCCTGCGAGGTTCGATGAAGGATCCTGCGGACGCACCCCGGCACTCGTCAAACAGCTGCATCGTGTGCTCCGGGATCGGAAGCATGTGACCGATGTCCTTGTCGCCGGCGAGAACCTGGGCGAGGACGTGCAGAGAGGCACTCGTGTCAGCTTGGTGCGGATTTAGCCAGACGAAGGACGAGTGACCGTACGCCGTTGATGTGGGCGGTGAAGGCGCTGCGCTCATCCTCGCTCATCGTGTGCGAGGCGTTCGAGGTGCCCGTGCCCTTGACGGCGATCTTGCCTCCCTTGGCCTCGAGCAGCGGTCCCGACGACTTGGAGCTCCGGAGCGAGGTCACGAGCTACATCGATGGGTAAGGTGGCGGTCTCCGTACATCAGCCTCGAGTCGACCGCCGAGGAAGCTTGAGCTAAGGAGGGACGCACCGCAACCCAGTCCTCGAGCTCAACCCGGCCGGACGAGTCGACGTTGACCGTCTTGAGCGTCTCACGGATCTGCAGATTGGTTTGCGTTGATCAGCTGACGGGCACAGGAGGTAGGATCCGAGCTGCTGGGCCGAGCGACGGACCGTGTCGTAGTTGCCCTCGCCGGCGTCCTCGAGGCCGGCGTAGACGGTCGCCTTGTCGAGGCTACCCTTCTCGTCGACGTCAATTTTGCTGCGATCCATTCGGGTCGGGGGGCAAGGACAAACGGCATGTCAGCCTGTTGCGCTGCTCGAGATCTGTCGAGGCCGTAGGACAGCTCCTCCCGGGCCAAGGGCGGCCAGCCACAGGCGGGGGACGCACGCGAAGAGGTTGATGATCTCGTCCATCTCGGGCGGCGGCACCTGCGGGTACTTGCGACCGAGCTTCATCTTTTGCAGGCCGGAAGCCATCGTTGGCTAGTTTGCTTTCGCGTTCGAGGGGAGGATGGATGGGAGAGAGCTGCGTAGCAAGCTTGGAGTGGGAGGTGATGGGAGCGGCCTGCCGTTGTGCGAATGAGGCGGACGAAGCGTCAGCCGGTCGCGCGCTTGAATGGAATCACAGGCCTTCGTGGCCTTCGCTGCTTCGTCGGAGCCTCCTTCGAGCGGGCAAGGAATGGGCAAGCACGCACGCTTGGAAGACTAGGTGAGGAGTGTAGCCGAAAGTATTGGGTGGCAGGTTGGTGGTCGGAGGGCGAGGGCGGCATCGCTTGGCCGGCCGGTTTGGCGCTGCGGCCCTCGTCACCGAATCGGCTCGGCGCAACGGCCGTTCGCCGGCACGAGGCGGCACGGCCAAGAGGACCGTCGGCCGGCCCCTTTGCTGCTGCTGCAGTGCGTTCGCCAACTTGCTGCCAGGCTGATGCTACCCCCGCGAGGGATGCGCTCTCGCTGATGTTCAGTCGGCTACGAAAGCAACCTCTGCCCTTCGACGACGGTCGGTCAATGAGCTGACGCCAACCCGAGGGACGTCACGCCTGGAGCCTGGCTGGCCTGGGGCTCAGGCACGGTCGATGCCAGCCGTTTTGTGCACAGGCCGGCAAGCCTCCAAACGGGACCTCCAGCAATACTTTAAAAGGATCGACGTTCGATTCCAAGTCCCCTCCCTGCGAGCGAGCCCGTTCGGCTCCGGTCCACGACGGCTGCCTCCCTCCGGCCCAGCCCGGCCCGACAGAAACGCAAAGACGGCCTCTCCACAAGAGGCCCTTCCTCCACACAAGAATGAGAGCTGCTTTACTCCTCGTCCTCCTCGTACTCGCCACCGAATTCGAGGGGCTGGGGATTGGGTTGGGCGCAAGGGAGAGCGGGAAGGTCAGCTGTCTCATCCCCAGTCGCGAGAAGACGGTGAAACAGAGAAGAGACGCACAGCCTGGATGTTGTAGCGAGGGCTGAAGAAGAGCGACTGAGGGATTCGACAAAGCGGGGGTGGAAGCTCAGAGCGTCAGCTGATAGCTTGCCGCCGACAGACCCCGCAGTCGCAACGAGACGGACCTGGTTTCCAGCCCTGATTCATTGCAAAGAAGGCGGTTGCGAGCGTCAGCGAATCGGTGGACGGCGGAGGGAGGTCGAGGAGACCGGCTGAGGCGAGCTGTCGAGAGCGGAAGGTCTCGGAAGAGGCCTCTCGCCTGCTGCCCCTCGCCGGCCGCTTGGAGATGGCTGACAACGAACCAGGGGAGGGGCTGGTGATGAGGAGGGAAAGGTCAGCAGAGTCCTCAGGCAGTGGCCAGATGTCCAGACAGAGAAAGGAATGGGCGGACCTTGAGGCGACGGTTCATGTAGTCGTAGATGACGCGCTTGGGGGGCTTGCCGCCATTGTGCTCGCTGCTCGGACCCGGAAAGGGCTCGTCAGCGGGCTGCCTTCGCGCGCAGGTGACGTACATAGGGACGGAAGACGGACATCTCGTGGTCGATGTGAGCGTTGTGCTCAGCCTCCTTCTTGTAGACGTAGATGGCGGTGACGAAGACGGCCGGGAGGGCGACGTAAAGGCTGGAGCGGCGGGCGCGAGCGGTCAAGGTCAGGCTCCCTCCCGTGCTTGTCGGTGAAGCGGCGTGTCCCGCTGGCTCGCCGCATGGAGCGGAGCTGGAAAGAAGACGTACGTGACACGGCGCCAGGTAGCGGTGGCCTCTGCAGCATGGTCAAGAGGAAAGGGCAGGGAGAGACTCGCTCGTCAGCGTCTCGAGCTTCGGCCTCGGGGCGAGGGCGGACGATCGACCCCCTCTACCAGGCCTCCTCTTGCTCCGGCCTGGCTTCCTTTGGCCAAGCCAACCCCTCCCACCCCTCCATGGCGACGAGCAGGACGCACCAGGGGCGTGGCCTTCGAGCGCGGCGCGCTCCTGCGACCAGGCGGTCTCGCGGAGGTACTTGGCGACGATGTCCGACTCCTTGATGGGCGCCTCGGAGAACATAGGGACGAAGCCCTTGTTGACCTGGGGGAAGGGCGGGGCGGCCGAGTAGGCGCGGCGCGAGGCCTGCTGGGGCGCAGCCTTGAGGAGCGAGCGGACGAGCGACATCTGGCGGTGTGTGAGTCGGGAAGGGTGGATGGATGGGATGGAAGGGGAGGAGGGAGGGAGGGCGACGGCGGGAAGAGGCGGCACACCAGGGAGTTTGCCAGCCGGGGCTTTGCGAAAACGGCCAAGCCCAGAGACGGGGGGGCGACCCGTCGTCGTCCTCCTCCTCCCTCCTCTCCATCACCCCCCCGACGCGGGCTCGTCTTCAATGACGACCCAGAGGATAATCTGACTCCTTAAAGAGACGACCCTCTCGTCCGGCCCGGCTCCGACCCGAGAGTCCGCCTGCGGTCAGAGGGTGTGTCTCCCTTCCCATCTGTCGGAGCTCCCGCGTACACTTGCGTCGACGCTCCTCTTGCGAGGTGTCGAGCGAGGAACCGTTGCTCGCACCCTTGGGACCTGGTAGACACACCCTCTTGCAGGCTGCGGCGCTCGGGCGTGCCTTCCTGCTACACCCCTTCATGGCTGAGGGACCGGCGAGGGCAGGAGGGACACCTGAACAGATAGCTGAGGAGCGCGCCCTGCGTCCGGTCACTTCCTTCCTCCCCCCGACGTCGGCTCTAGGCCCGGCTGTCGCTCGTTGGGCGACGGTCCGGCCGGGCGGCCGCCCACCTCTACCCTTGTCTCGCTATAACGATGCTGCCTGCTCGAGATCCATTCGCTCGCTGCTACGCTCGTAAAAAGCTGGTCCCCTGCAACGATGGCGAAGTAGTCGTACGGTCATCCGACGCGTTTCTTCGGCCTTGGCTCTCACGGCCGGCAGGAATTTGGGCCGTTAGCGCGCGCAGGCTCAACCAACCGCCCTCCACACCCATCCCCAACCACTTCTCCTCCCCATCAGATCTGACACGATGGCTCGCAAAGTACGTTCAGTGACAGGCTTCTACTCTCGGCAGAAGGTCCTACTGGCCTCGCAGTGCTGCGACAGCAGAGCCGCTAAGCCGTGGGAGGGCGTGCGCCAGCAGCGACCCGCCTCAGCCCGCAGCCCTCTCTCGTCCAGGCGATTGAGACCGGCGCCAGCTTGAGCACATCGGCGCTGACCCTTTCATCCGATCCAATCCTTCGACATCAGGGAAAGAAGTCGTCCAAGGCGGCCAACCCCAAGGCGGAGAAGGCTGAGGGCGCCGGCGTGCCCGGCTCGGGCGTCCCCTCTGGCATCCTCAAAGGCCAGGTCGGCTACGAGGACGTCGTCATGGAGTGCGAGGGCTTCGAGCGCTACTACCAGGTACGTGCTGATCGTCGGCAGCCCTCTGCTGGCCGAAGAGCTTGAGTTGACATGCGCTGCTGCCTGTGTACGCTTTTGCCTGGTCTTAGGCTCAGGGCATGCTGCCCGAGGCCGAATGGGCCGGCTTCATGAAATCGCTCCGGACACCGCTGCCGACGACATTCCGTTTCACTGGCTCCAAGGCGTGCGTCCTCTCGGTTCTACGAGCAGCTCAGATCCGGAACCGACTGACGCTCTGCCTCGGCTGCAATGCTTCCCTAGGGCCGCCCAAGACCACAACGACCTGTTCAAGACGCACTTTGTCTCGGCCGTCAACAACGTGACGATCGACGGCGTCGTCCAGCCGGCGCCGACCCAGCTCTCTTGGTACCCTGACGGCCTCGGCTGGCAGATCAACGTCGGCAAGACGGTCATCCGCAAGAGTCCCGAGTACCGCAAGCTCCAGCAGTTCCTCGTCTACGAGACGGACGTCGTGCGTCGCGCCCGGTCGCCCCTCGCGCAGTCGCGTGCCTCTCTGTCGCCCGTTAGCCCCCACTGACCGACCGACCGACCGCGTGTGCTGCTGTTGCTGCTGGCGCTGCTCGCAGGGAAACCTCTCGCGTCAGGAGGCCGTCTCGATGATCCCGCCGCTGTTCATGGACGTCCAGCCGCACCATCACGTGCTCGACCTCTGCGCCGCGCCCGGCTCCAAGACGGCCCAGCTGCTCGAGGCACTTCACGCCGGCGGCTCGGCCGTCGACGCCGCCGACAAGCCTCGCGGACTTGTCCTAGCCAACGACGCCGACCTCAAGCGGTCGCACCTGCTCGTCCATCAGAGCAACCGGCTGCCGAGCGCCAACGTGCTTGTCACCAACCTCGACGCCTCGCGCGTGAGTCGACAGGGCGCTGTATCGGCCGGGCCGCTCTAACCCTCGCTGGACTGACTCGTAACTTATCCACACGCCCCAGTTCCCCAAGATCTCGCTCGGTCCCGACGGCCAGGCAAAGTATGGCATGAAGACGCTCATGTTTGACCGGATCCTCTGCGACGTCCCGTGCGTCTCCCGTGCCCGCAGCTCATTTCCTTCCCCCGATCAGCAGAGCAAGCGCTGATGAGTGCTCTTGGGAACTCCCTTCTAGGTGCTCCGGCGACGGCACGATGCGCAAGAACACAGTCATCTGGCGTCGGTGGTCGCCCGTCGACGGCAACGGCCTGCACAACCTCCAGTTGCGGATCCTCCTCCGGGCGATGGAGCTTCTCAAGCCGGGCGGCCGGCTCGTCTACTCGACGTGCTCTTTCAACCCGATCGAGAACGAGGCCGTCGTCTCGGCTGCGCTCAACAAGAACCGGGCGTTTGAGATTGTCGACGTCGCGGCCGACCTGCCGATCCTCAACCGCCGGCCGGGCATGACCTCGTGGAAGGCGGCCTTTGACAAGGACACCAAGGTCTGCGACACGTATGCCGACTTCCTCGCCTCGACCGAGGTCAAGGACGAGATCAAGGACAAGATTACCGCCTCGCTTTGGCCGGCCGGCAACGAGAAGGAGCTCGGTATCGAGAAGTGGTGCGTCTCTGTTGACGGGCGCAGGTCAACTGTCGTCAGAAGGCTGACACGCCCGCTCCCCGAACAGCATGCGATTCTACCCGCACGACCAGGACACGGGCGGCTTCTTTGTCACCGTGCTCGAAAAGAAGGCCGACTCGCCGCTCGAGGACGTCAAGCCGGGAGAGACCGCTGGCGCTTCGGCCACCGTTGCTGACGATGTGACCATGGACCCGCACGAGGCTGAGCCGATCGAGGAGCAGCCGTACGTCGCGACTATGTGCCCTGTGAGCCGCTTTGGCAAGGGCACGCTAAACTTGCTTCTCCGTCCTCAGTATCGTCCCTGTCGTCGACTCGATCGCCAAAACTGAGCCCGGTTCGACCGGCGCGCCTGCCGAGGAGCCCCTCGAGTGCGTGCCAGACCGTTTCATGCTGTCAGGTTGCAGATCGCGACTGACGAATGGCTGCCTTACTCATGTCCAGGGACAAGGCCGCCTCAGTCGAGGCTGGTGTCAAGCGTGGTGCTTCGCCGTCGCTCGAGACGGCTCCTGATGCGAGCAAGCCGCCGGCCAAGAAGGCCCGCAGCGGCGGAGGAGGTGGCAACGGCGCTGGCAAGGACGGCACGGAGCTCGTCCGGCTGACGGGCAGGCCCGACGGCTCGTTTAAGGAGCAGCCCTACTTCTTCCTTGACGGCAACGCGGCCGACGTTCAAGACGCCGTGCGCTTCTTCAAGCTGCGCGATTTTGCCCAGGACTGCCTCTACGTCCGCAATTCGAACGGTGACGCCGTCCGCTCCGTCTACTACTCGAGCGAGCTAATCAAGGTGAGCCACAGGTTGGACGCCTGTGCTGCAGCGGTTGCTCGCTGATCTCGACTCGACCTTCTTTTCCCCAGACGATCATCCTCAACAACGAGTACACCCGGCTTCGGCTCGTCTCGGCCGGCGTCAAGCTGTTTGCGCGGCAGTCAAACCGCGGCGGCGAGGACGCCGTCGACTGCGCCTGGCGGGCCTGCGCCGAGGGCCTCCAGGTCCTCCTCCAGTTCATCCGCGACGAGGACGTGACCAAGATCTCGCTCAAGGAGCTCAAGACGATGCTTGAAATCTACTACCCGCTCATCGACCGGTTCGAGGATCCCGCCAAAAGCCTGTTCCAGGCTGCGCCGGTCGGCAGCATGGTCTGCTCGGTCCTGCCGGGAGAGTTTGAGGGGGGCAGGTGCGTCGTGCTTCGAAGTTGGTCTAGTTTCGAGGACGACGGCTGACGCGCTCGACCGCGGGTGCCGTTTACTACCCCAGCCTCAAGCAGGCGCTCAACGTGCCGATATGGAAGGCGGCGGCGTCGATGTCGCTGATGCTTTCGAAGACGGACAAGCTGTGGGTGGCCCTGTGCTCCCTCCTGAGCGCTGCGCCGCTCGCTGACAGTCTTGCTCACCTGTCGCAGTGCCCTCTCGAACCGCGTCTTCGGCAAGAACATCCTGGGCGAGCCGCCCAAGACGGAACTGCCGGGCACGAAGGCGGGCCTGCGCTCGGCGACCGTCGCGGCCGTCGACCAGGAGGAGCAGGCGGCCAACGAGGGCGCTGAGGCGGCCGAGGAGGTTGCCAAGGAGGAGACTGGCGATCAGGCGCTGGTCGAGGAGGCCGCTACCGCATGAGATTGAAGCCTTCTTCTGTCTGACTGCTATCGCCTTCGTACTTGTTCGGAGTCCGCCTCAATCGGCCAGCCGACGTCGGCCTGGCCGGGCATAAGAGCAGGAGGGCGCTGCTGCGCGCCGCCTCGCGGGCCGAGGTGCTGCTCGTACCCCAGCCTCATCAGGCCCAGGTAGACAGGCATCGCCAAATCATGGGGCTCAGCTCTGAGGACTGCTTGTGAGCACAAGAGAGGCCGAAGAGCTTGGCTGGGCTTCGAGGCAGCGACGGGCGGTGACGGAGGGATCCCGTGGCCATCTGCTGCAGGCGCGGTGCGACGAGAGGCCCGCCGTCGAACTCGTCCGCCTTCCTCCGGTCGACCATCTCTCTCCCTCACCGCCTCTCCCTTACCAGTCCTAGACCTCGCTCAGATGTCGCTCGTTCCCCGGAGCTCGGTGTTGAGCACGCAGTGGCAGACCATCCTCACGACCCCGCAGGCGCTCGTCCTCTACAACCCGACCGAGCACTCGCTCACGGTCCTACCTCAGAGCCGACCCCCACGGCAACCACCCGAGTCGGACGACACCGCCAGCCTGCCCACCGAGCTCGAGCAAGGCGGGAGCTCACTCGGAGGTCGAGATGGGCGGGCTTCGATCTCCTTCGCAGACGACGTTGACCAGCCGGAGTCGGTCGGTGGAGATGGCGGCCGGTGTCCGACCTGCGGCCGCACCTACCATGGGCCTACCCCGGTGCGTCGTTCGCTCCCCCCTCTGTCCTGGTTTCATCCCGCTCTAGCCGACCACCTCAGACGATCACTCGCGTGGGTCCAGAAGCTGATGCAGTGCATCCGGCTTCCTTCCGCTGGCAGGCCTACTTCCCAGCGGGCGAGGGTCAGCAGGCGCAGCACGCTCGCTACTTCGACCTCCTCTCTCGGGCCAACACGCCGATGCCCTCTGGCCGGGCGTCCCCAGCAGCCTCGTCGACGTCGCGCATCAAACGCTTCTTCTCGCCTTCGGCACCGGCGAGCGATGACGAAGAGGATGAAGACGACCGGCAGCCGTCGTCATCCACGCGGCCCAGCATGGCGGGGGCACGGGCGTCGTCGTCGTCGTCGAGCTCAGAGACGAATAGCGGAGCCGACGGCTACTACGGCCGCTTCTTTGTCGAGCGACAACGTCTCGGTGAGTCGTCCCGTCTTTCCGCGTGATGATCCTCCGTCTGATGCGCGCGCTACCTCGGCTGGCGCAGGTATGGGCGCATACGGCTCGGTCTTCCTTTGCGAGCACGTCCTCGACGGCCAGCCGCTCGGCCTCTATGCCGTCAAGAAGGTCGCCGTCGGCAAGGACAAGCCGTACCGTCGGAGCGTCCTGCGCGAGGTCGAGGTCCTCAAAGGCCTGCGGCACGACAACATCAGTGCGTCTTTCCCTCTGCTCTTTTTTGCTTTGTTCCCTTTGCGAGGGGGAGGCCCGCTCAGCCGTTGGTCCCTCCAGTCACCTACCATCATGCCTGGATCGAAAAGGCGCGGTTCTCGAGGTGCGTCCCGCGTCGTCAACACCGCACCTACTTCCGAATCGGCCTGCCTGCTGATACGCCCCTCGTGCCGTCTTCCGTGCCCTCGGTCCAGCTTCGGCCCGTACATCGACTCGCTGCACATCTTGATGCAATACGCCCCGCTCGGCTCGCTTGAGGACTACCTTGCCGAGCGGTCAGGAACCTCCGGCGGCACGGCTGGCGCTGGCGGACCGGACGTCAAGCGCAGCGGCCAGCGTGTCGACGACGTCAAGGCCGCCTTCCGCGCGAGGCGCGGGAGTCAGAAGCCGGTTGAGCGAGGCGAACGGCGCGGGGTGCGCCTGATGGGCAAGGCCGAGATCGACGTCATCTTTGGCGGCATCGTCCGCGGGCTCGGCTACCTCGTGCGTTCTGGTTGTGTCGGTATGCTTCCCTAGAAGCGGCGCCATTGACCTTCCTCCCGCCGTCGTTTTGTCCAGCACAACCACGACCTCCTCCACCTCGACCTCAAGTGCTCAAACGTGCTGCTCCACATCGACGAGTCGGACGGCGACCTGATACCCCGCCCGCTCATCAGCGACTTCGGCACGACCCGCCAGGTCGTCTACTTTTCGCGGGACGGCGAGAGCGGCCGCCGAACGGGCAACACGGGCACTCTCGAGTATTGCGCGCCCGAGAATGTTGAGCTCAACGCCGGCCGGGGCGACATTGGCAAGGAGAGCGACCACTGGGCGCTGGGTGCGTTATCTGCAGGACTTGCCTGTTGCCCGTCCGGCGGCCATTGCAGACCATTGCTGACTTTACTCTCATCCTCAACGGACCAGGCCTGATCCTCCACAAGCTGCTCTTCTACCGCTTGCCGTACTCGCAAGTCGAGGACCTCGAAAGTGAGTTACTGCATTGCGCTCCCAGCAGCTCAGTTGCTAAACCTCTTTTGCGGCCTGTGATGCGGTCGCCAGTCCTTGCGGCCGAAATCCTCGCTTACCCGGGCTTCATCCCGACACCGGCGCTCTTCGAGGCCCTAGACCGGCGTGGGCTTCCTCGCTTCTACCTCTGGATTCTTAGCAGTCTCCTCAATCTCGACATGCGCAGGCGCATCGGTTGCCGTCTGATTGACGACATCCTCAAGTACGGGATTCGCGTGCGTCAATGCGTGTGTCTTGCTCGCTCCTGGTGAGTCAAACTGACGCGCCGGAGTCGGTTCAACAGGAAGAGAGCCATCAGCACTATCCGTTTGAAACGCAGATGGCGTCGACGGCCCAAGCGACTGCTCGGGTCTACGAGCAGACCGACGCCGAACACTCGCTCGCACCCTACATACCGAGGACTGCGCTCTTCCGGGACGACGTCGTTGACGACGAAGTCACGGTCACCACCGTCGAACCGACGCCGAGCGGTTCGTTTTCTGACCTGCGCGGCCTCGTCGGCCCGACGACACGAGAGCCGCTCACACAGGCGACTACATCAGCGAAGGTACGTCTGGGCATACCACTGACCTTTGAGCGAGTAGTGAAGTGCTGACCGTCTCGTTCTAACCCGCACAGCTGCCCTCGTTTACCGAAGAGAAGGGCCCGCTCCGCCTCCTGCCATCGACTCGCATCCTCCTCTCGCCGCCGTCGGCTCAGCCTCGATTCGCCTCGTCCGCGTCGGCAGGGCCCGATCTATCGCACGCCTCGATCGTTTTACTCAAATTTCTCTCGCTGCACATGCTCCTCGCCGGCGTCGGAGGACCGACGATCAGCGCCCAGCTTGCGGTCCTCGCGCTCGCACTCGCGAGCCGAGGGTCGTTCCGGAACGAGCTCGTGGGCGTCGGCGCGCATGTCGTCTTGCTCGGCGCACTCTGGCTCTGGTCGACTGCGGCCGAGACGACAGCGGGAGGGCCGTTGTGAACCGCCGGCGCGGGTCTTCTACGGCGCAGGCCACCGCGGCTTCGGCCAGCCTCGGGCGGCCGCCGACAGCGTCGGCCAACGAGCTGCCTCCGACGACGACGGCGGGCCACCTGGCGCGCAGAATCCCTGATCGAGTCGTTGGCCTGCATCCCCCTCCTCTCTGACCGGGAGCCGCTCGACTTGCGGCGACTCTTCTCTCCCGGCACGATCTTGATGACCCCCAGATATCTGGACGACCCTCGCCGTGGCCGTGAGACCTGCCTGCTGCACGCGCCGCTTGGGAGGAAGACCCGGGCCCAGAATCGAGCAACCGCCGTCATCGACGGGCGCGCCACCGTCTGAGCGAACGGGGTCGCCCCGCGGGGAGCGAGAGGAATCGACGAGCCAGCCAGCAGACGGGGGCTGCATCCGCCCGTCCGACACCCATCAGCGCCATCCCCCCTCGACCCTCGCTTGCTCTCTCTCTCTCGTCCTCTCTTCTCCGTGTACTTGCGTCCAGAGCGGTACCTGCCGAAGAACTTCTGAGCTCCGCCGACCCAGCCGCCGTCGCCGCCCCCTCCTCGCTGTCAACCCTCCGGCCGACCCCGCACCCTCCGCCTCCATCGCTCCCGGCCCCTCAGGATGGACATCCTCGTGACGAGGAAGCACCCGTCGCCGACCCAACGCCTGCTCATCAACCTCCTCGAGTACGTCATGCCCTGCTCTGTTCACCGTTCCGTGCGGGCCTGGCTGGATGCCGGACTTGAGGCGAGCGATGGCACTGCGAGATTGAAGAGCCCGGGGCTGACGTCTGTGTCTCGCGACGTGCCCTACCCAGGTCCGAAAAGGCCCACGTCGATGCGCTCCTGCTCAGTCTCTCTCGCGTCCATTCGGCCAATGCCGCGCTCGCTGCCTATGCAGGCTCGGGTCGAGACCAGCCGCTGAGCCTGGCCATCGGCGGCGTTGTCGGCGTTCTCGAGGAGGAGGCTCACCCGAGGATGCAGGTCGGTCATGCCCTGCGGCGGGAGGCCTCGTTCCTGGCGGTCAATGGCTGACTCGAAAGCATCTCCTCTCTTTGCCCCTCAGGCCTACGCCAACACCCTCAGCCAGACCCGGCTAGGTCTTAAGGAGATCCGTGATGCGGAGGAGAACCTCGCCAACATCACGCGCGACCGCGATATCTTGTGCGTCCCGATGGCCTTTCGCGGCTTCCCAATGAAGCGCGTCGAGCGCCTGCTGACCCCCCTTTTGAGGTCCCGATCGCCAGAGTTCAGCGCATGATCAAGCAAACCAAGAAGAAGCCGTCCAAGTCTGAGCTGCGCGCTTCGGCTGCCGCCGCTGCACCGAGCCGGGGCGGCTCCTCGCTCCCTTCGTCGTCGTCGGTCGGCTCCTTTGATCGCGCGGGCCGGCTTGAGGAGGCCCAGCTTGAGCTCTCTGGCTGCGAGGATGCGCTTCGCAAGGAGGAGGCCCACGTCGAGGAGGTCCGTCGGCGCGTTCTCAAAGAGTGTGTCGAGCTCCGGCTCGAGGCGATGGAGGCTGCCGGCCGGAGCTGGATGGAGGGTGCAAAGCGGGCCGGGGTCGAGATCATGACCTATCTCTCTGAAGGAGGTGAGTCGCTTCCGGCCTCCTCTTTCATCGCCTGAATGCACCTCTGATCTGACAACCTTCGTCTGGACCGTCCCATAGCACCTTACGAGCACCACATTCCCTCGCACCCCAAGAAGAACTACCAGGGCTCGATCGAGTCGACGACGCCGTCGCTGGCGCCTTCCCAGTCTGCCTCGCAGATTGGCCGGGACGACGACTCGATCAACAGCGATGGCGCGCCGCCCTCGGCCCTCGGCCTGCACCAGCAGCAGTATGCGCACGAGCCGGCCGGCTCCTTAGCGAGCGTCATTGAGTCGGACGGCAGCTCGAGCGACGGCGGCGGAGGTCGCCAACGGCCTACGCTCAAGGTCGTCGAGAACACGCGCAACAACGGCCCGGTCAGCCCAACCTCTCCGATGCGGGCCCACCAATCGCCGCGCAACCCGCCGCCCGCGCCTTCGTCGACCTGGAACTCGCGGGCATCCGCCCGTGCCAAGCCTATCGCGCAGCCCAAGGCTGCCTACGGCGGCGACGACTCGGACTCGTCCGATGCCGGCACGCTCAGGGGCAGCAGCAGCCGGCGCCGCGCTACGTCTGATGTCGGCCGGTCCAACACCGGCAGTCGGCGTGGGCCGCTCAACCGCCGGACGTCGAACGCCAGCAGCGTCTCGACGAGTATGCGCAGCGACGGCTCTGGCGGCGGAGGTAAGCAGCGCAAGAAGGGCGGCTTCATGAGCGCCATCAAGGCGCTCTTTGCGCCGCGCGACAAAGAGGCCCTTCGCCGTGGATCCGACGCTGGCCGGCCGGGCTCGCCCGACTCTATGCAGCACTACACGAGCAGCTGGTCGACGCGTACCGACCGCAATGTCCGCCGCTCGGGAGGAGGATCCGAGGTTGGCACCGCTGCCAGCGGCGGCGGTGGCGGTCTCAGCTGGGGCCGCAAGAAGAGCCGGCTCGGAGCCGGCGGCAACGACAGCAGCTCGGACGACGACGGGCCCTCGCGCTCAGCTGCACTCGTCGCCGTCACCAACGTCGGTCGGACGGCCGGCAAAAAGGGCGAGGCCAGCGGCCGGACTGGCGAGTGGATGGTCGAGCCCGTCGGCGCGGTCCGGCCCGGCATGAAGCGCTCGTCGAGCAGCCGGTCGACCATCAAGGCCGGCTCGTCCGACAAGAAGGACAAGCGCCAGTCGATGATTGACTTTCCCGCCTCGTCGGCGTCGGGTAGCAAGCCTGCGAGCGCGATCGGCAGCTCGGCCAAGCCCAAGGTTCGGGCTCAGGCCTCGTCTGATGTCGGCCAGGCGACCGGCCTCAAGGCCTCCAAGTCGAGCGCGACGCTCAAGGCCAAGCGGTCCGAGTCGGAGCTTGGCATCGGCGGCAAGGTGACGACGGCACCGCCAGGCGTCAAGCGGTCGTCCTCGTCCTCGGCCGTTCCAGCCACCGGTGTCAAGAAGTCGACGACGACCGCGAACGGCAAGGCGACCGGCGCGACGGCCCCCAAAAAGGATGCGGGACCGGCTCCCCTGCCGACGCTCGTCTCCGTCTCTGCGCCGCGGTCCGTCAACCCGTCCAGCAGCCTCACGCTCCCGTCGGCGCCCGGCAGCTCGATCGTGCCCTCTGCCTCCTTCGCGACGCCCCGGCCTCCCAAGTCGGCGTCGTCTGCCGCGCTGTCGCCTCAGGCGGCCGACACGTCGTCCAGCAGTATGAAGCGCTCGTCGACCTTCTCGACCGGAGGCGGCGCTGCCGGCAGCGGGGCTGCCACCCCGCGCCCGCTGTCGGTCGCCTCGGCGATCAAGAGCGACAAGGCCGAAAACTTTGCGCACTCGCCCGCCCATCGGACGGCCTCGCCCCCGCCGAGGTCGGCTCTTCGCCAGCCCCGGTCGATGGGCGACCTCAAGCCGTCGACGCTTGGCCAGCCGCCGGTCTTGAGCGTCCCGACCGCCCCGCCGCCGCCGTCGGCATTCCAGGCGCCGAGCCCGGCTCCTGCGACCGGCGGCGATGAGGAGAGCGTGTACGAGACCGGTCTCGAGGACAACGCCTCGGACGACGACGGCAACGAGACGGACCGTGGCGGGCCTCAGGGCGTGTCGCTAGGCAAGCAGCTCAACGGCCTGACGCCCGACTCCCAACTCGCGTCCCCGCCCGGCTCGCACAACGGCGGTGGCTCCAACCTCTCGTCGTCGACCGCCAATGGTACGGCCGTCAACGCCAACGGGACCGACACGGGCGCTACCGTCACCCGGCGCAAGTCGGTCCGGATCGAGGGCGTCCCGCCGTCGCCGGCGACCGAGAGCCCGCCCCGGCAGCCCAAGCCGGGCAACTATCAGCCGCCGGCCGAAAAGTACTTTGACGGCGCGGTCCCGGTCGACGTCTCTGGCCCGTCGGCCTGGACGTCGCGCATCAAGGCCTCGGACGGCGAGGCCGGCAGCAACGTCTGGGGTGGGCCCGACAGCTCGGATGAGGACCCGGACGAGGGCGAGTACGCCATGGCCAAGCGGGCGATGCAGCGCGCCGCTCGTAAGGCAGAGAAGGCTAAGGCCAAGGGCAAGGGGCGGCAGGAGTGATGTGCCGCTCTCGCCTCCATCTCCATCGGAAACACACAACGCAAATCCCCCCCCCCATAATTCTCGTCTATCTGGCCGCTTCCTGTCTAATTGTGTGCGCCGTTGCTGTCGCCATGTCCCTGTATCTCGATGTCAGAAAGAGTCGCATCAGAATGAGGGCCGAGCGAGGCGAGCAGATGAGAGGTGCATGTCGACGACGGCCGCGCGCGACGGTCGACGGAGGCCTGTTCTCGACGCTGCGCGCAACTGCCTCCGAACCTTTCGAGGGCGCGAAAAAAAAGAGAGGGCTCCCGCCCTCCCTGCCAGCGCGGGCGAGGCCGCGAAAAAGCTCAGCGGCCAGCTTTGGCCAGCCAGCCGGCCCTCTCCTCCAACACCACCCACCACCCTCTCCCTTCCCGTCTCCTTCCTTTTCTCTCTTCCTTTCTCGCTTGTAAACGAAGATGTCCGCCGGAAAGCTTTACACCCCTGCCCAGCAGTCGTTCAAGACTCGCTCGATCGTTGCCGTCGCCGCCTACGCCGGCCTCGAGCTCGAGTACCCCGCCTTCACCATGGGCGAGACCAACAAGTCGGAGGAGTTCCTTGCCAAGGTCGGTCGGCCGCTGCTATCCCTTCACTAGCAGACGCTCTGGCTGACAGCGAGCTACCTTGCTCTTCCTCCAGTTTCCCTTCGGCAAGATCCCCGCCCTTGAGGCCGCCTCCGGCCTCAACCTCTCCGAGGCCAACGCCATCATGGCCTACCGTGAGCCCCGCCTGCCTCAACCTCTGCATCACCAACCCCCCCATCTCCCGACGGGGGAGAGCAATCTGCTCTTCCCCTCTTCACATGAAGAAACACAAGTTATCCCTGTCCAAATCATCTATGTCGACAGGCTTTTCCTGGAGCGTGGTTGCTCCTCTATCTCTGAACCCTCCCATCACCCCTCGCCCCTGCCCTGCTTTTGCCGCACGTTTTCGCCGCCTCGCCCTTTGATCGCTGACATCTCTCTCATCTGCTCTGCGCTCGCCCTCTAGTCGCCTCGATCGCCCCCAACTCGGGCCTCGTCTCGACTGACGTCGAGGTCCAGGCTAAGATTGCCCAGTGGCTCAACTTTGCCCAGACCGAGGTATGTCGTATCCGCTCTCTGAACAGCCCAGTAAGAACCAGCTGCTGACACTCCTCTCCCGCGCCGTAGATCTACGAGCGCATCTCGCTCGCCACCGGCATGTTCAACAACTACGTCCCCTTCGTCAAGCCCGTCTTCCAGAACCGGATCGAGAATGTCCAGAAGGCCCTGACCGTCCTTAACAAGGAGCTCGAGTCCAAGACCTTCCTCGTTGGCGACCGCATCACGCTCGCCGACATCTCGCTCGCCGGCGTCCTCGCCGACGCCTTCTCCAAGTTCCTCGGCCCGGAGGACCAGAAGAAGTTCGCCAACGTCGTCCGCTTCGAGCAGACCGTCATCAACCACCCCAAGATCGCCAAGGCCTTCGAGGGTGTTTCGCTCGCCACCGAGGTCGCCACCTACACGCCCCCGAAGAAGGACGCCCCCGCTAAGGCCCCCAAGGCCGAGGCTGCCCCCAAGGCCCCCAAGGCTAAGGCCCCCAAGCCCGCCGACGACGAGGAGGAGGAGCCCTCGTACCAGGATGCCCCGGCCGCTAAGAACCCGCTTGAGCTCCTGCCCAAGCCGGCGCTCAACCTGATCGACGTCAAGGTCAAGTACTCGAACACCGACACCAAGGTTCGCCCGCCGTCCTTTCGCTGCTTCTTCCCTCCGGAGAACCGCCGCTGACCATGCCATTCCCGTCTTTGCCAGACCGAGTTCATCCCTTGGTTCTTCGAGCAGGACCTCTCGGGCTACTCGGCCCACAAGATTGACTTCAAGTACAACGACGAGCTCACCCTCCCCTTCATGGTGCGTGCCTCGTCCTCGCATTCGCTCATGGGGAGCGAGCAGAGCCTGACCTTTTGCCTCTTCGTTGCTGCAGTCGGCCAACCAGATCGGTGGCTTCTTCGCCCGGCTCGAGGCTTCGCGCAAGTACCTGTTCGCCTCGATGGTCGTCCTCGGCAAGGCCAACGACTCGATCATCACCGGTGTCATCTTCGGTCGCGGCGACTCGGCCCAGGCCCTCATCGACTGCGCCCCGGACTGGGAGTCGTACGCCACCGCCCCGCTCGACTTCTCCAAGGCCGAGGACAAGAAGTTCTTCGAGGACTCGCTCACCTGGGATCTCCAGGTCGGCGACAAGGCCTTCGCCGACGGCAAGATCTTCAAGTAAAGAGGGCTCGCGCCTCGCTTCTTTTCTTTGCTCCCCCCCTTTCCTGCCCCTCCCCTCCCGCCTTGGCCCCCTTTTATGTGACGCCGGAGAGCCGCCCCCTTCCACCCCCACCATCTGATGACCTCTAAACGACCCAATTCTGAGTACTCTGCGAGAGAGCGACGTGTTTCAAGCGAATGGCTGAACTGGGCGGGCGGATAGCGGGAAGGGTGTCGACTCTCCGCCGCGGCCCGGCGGCGGGCATGCAAGCAAGCAAGCAGCGCCTCCTGCCTCCTTGCCGGCCCTTCCGCTGTTGTCCGTCGCCAGCTCGCTGCCCGCCCTCCAGCTCGACCTACAGCCATCCACCTCTGCACAAATTGAACTCGCCTCCAGCCTGCCAAGACCGCGCTTCTCAAGCACGACGCCTCGGGAGAGGCGCGGGTGATTCATGGGGCGGTGCCTTGCCCGGCTCGCCGTTGACGCTCGTTCCCCCGTCAAGCCTTGCGACACCTCACCTTTGTCTGCAATGCCGCCTCGCCCTTCGGCTCAGCGCCACTGCCGGATGGTCTGCCATAGCTCGCATCTGAACAAAGCAGGGCAAGGCCGGCTTCCGGACCATCGCGGTCTTCCGAATAGCTCGTCAGGCACCACCTACCCGGCCTAACCGACGAGGCGCGCTCGCGACTGTTGCCGGCACCCCAGCTCGCTCATCGCTGCCCTTGCCTCCCGCCCATTCTCATGCTGACTCAATCGGGGCTGATGCTCATGCTCGTTTCTCAATACCTCTCCTCTTCTCCAGCTGACCCTCGTTGTCTGCTCCTCATTGCGCCTTGGCGCTGGACGCGCGGCCACGCCTTCCCCGACAGGACCCGCCGAAACTTAAAGCGGCGGCGAGCCGGCCGGCAAACTGCGCGGCGGCGGCGGTCGCCCTTCCCCTCCCTCTCTACAGGCCCAACCAGGGCAACTAGTCCTCACCAACTCACTCGTAAGGGTGCGGAAGCGGAGAAGCGGCGCTCGACTCGAACCGGTCCCGCCGACAGCCTCGGGCGACGTTTGAGCGATGACAAGACGGCCTCGCAACAATTCTCGTCGGTCGCACCGATGCGTACGCATCGACCAGGCACGCACTCGCGCCCGACAGGGGCCGTCGAGGCGGGCGCCCGGCCTCGCCCTGTCCGTGACTGCCAGCTGAGCTGATCCTTTGCGCTGCCAAGCGAGGGCATGCTGTTGCATCGGAGATGGTGGCGGCGATGAACGACCGGCGACTGGCGAAGCGCATCTGCCGTGCAATGCAACCCCCAACTCTGGACCCCCTGACCCACAGAAGCTTGCTCTGGTGTGCCCAGACGCTTCCATCGACCCCCCCGAGAGGGAGAGCGCGCCTGCTTTCTGCCGCCTGACCGCCCTCTCACCAGCACTCACCCATCACTCAACAATCCGCTGCCCTACCTTCCATCCGCCCACAAACCTCCTGCAACGCACGTCCCACCCTCCCTTGCTCCCTAGCAGCCGCCCTACCGGCAAGTCAAACTCGTACTCGCGCCCGACCGCTCGAGCCAGATAGCACTAGCCTCCCGCTAACCGCATCCAGGGTGCGCTCCCTTCTCCTCCTTCTACCGCCCCTGGTCCCTGCCCCTCCTCCTTTCTGCTTCCACGGCCGACTTTCATGATGCCACGTTCTGACTGTCGCTCTCACCTCGTCCTCCCGTCCCGCCGGCGATCCGCCAACCTGACCACCCCGTCCAGTGAGTCTTCCCGCTCGCGCCGTCTCTGACCACCCTTCAGCCGTCCCCTCTCTCCCTTGCGCACATCCCGCCCCTCATCGATCCATCCAATCGTCCATCCATCTCTCCTGCCCTACACCGACTGACAATCCACCATGGACTCTCTCGCAGGGCTTGGCCGGAACCTACCGCGCTCCAGCCGCAGGCCCCCGGTACACTCCTCGGTCGTACACACCAACCCGTCAAATTACCCAACATGCCGTTCTCGCTCAACGTCCGGGCCATCGCCGTCGTCGCCTCAACTCCCGACCTTTTTGAGCGGACCGCTGCCTTCAAGCCTGACGCTTCCGTACGTGACGCGCCCCCTTGCAAATACTTCCGACGCCCGCCCGCCCGCCCGCAGAATCGACTGACTCTGACCCTCTCTTCTTGCGTGTCGCAGGCGTCCTTCCAGAGCTTCACATCGCTGTTCCACACGTCTGCTAAGGTACGTCTAGCCACCGATTTTTTCCCTCGCTTCTATCAGCCCTGTACTGACGATGATCTCCCCTTGCTTCCTCTTCCAAAGGTCGCTCCCGCTGCATCGGCTAGCCCGATTCTCGCCGACGACGACTCGGCTTCGACATCAATTCCCACTCTCATCGCCGCTGTCTCGTCGCCCGTCGACAAAGCCAATACGTCCAAGCGGGTTCATCTTCTGCGCGAACTTGTCAAGACGGAGCGCACGCTCGCCGGCTACCTCGGCGCCGTTGTCGCCGTTTTCTTTCCGGCAGGCGAGTCGCAGCCGTCAGACCGCTCAATCTCGGCCGGCGACGTGGCCGCCGTCATGCTCAACATCCAGACGGTCGCCGCCGTCTCGGTTAAGGCTGCAAACCTTTTTGCTGCCGCCGCCTCACCCGAGGCCCTCGAAGCCGGAGCGGACACCATTGGCGCAGTCGTTCTCGCCCTGGTAAGTCGGTCCTGCCCGCCTTGACCTTTACTTGTCGCTGACCATCTCATCTCTTCGCAGCTCCCCCGCCTGCAAGAGGCTTACGGAGTCTACACTGTCGGCCAGCAGGCCGCCTTCGCTCACCACGTCGCCCTCTGCAAGCGCTCACCCAAGACGGCGGCCATCCTCGCCCGTCGCTGGGAGGCGGTCAACAGACTGGCCGCCCCGGTCTCGCACCCCCTCTCGCCCTCGGCGATCCTCTCGATGCCCTTCCAGCGGCCGACCCGGCTGATGATGCTGCTCGACAGCCTTGTTAAGGAAACCTCGGCCACGCATGCCGACCGGGTCAACCTCGAGCGGGCGGCGGCTGGCGTTCGTCAGATGTGCAACGACATCGAGCAGGCGATGGCCGAGCACGAGCGTGTCGCCAAAGAGGCCGCCGACGCCATCAAGCGCCGGGGCTGGACGTTCCGGGCCAAGGTCGAGTCTCTCTTGGTCGGGAGCGCGATCCGGCTTAAGAGGTTCGTCGTCGCTCTACAAAGTGCTACGCTCGCGTCTGCGACGGTCGCTGACCTTCGCGTTCTCCGCGCCGCAGCCGCCACCGCAAGACGACCTCCGGTGTCGTCGCATCCGCTGCCCACCTAGGCCCCAGCATCCCGACCTCGCCCACCTCGGACGCCGTCGAGCTGCCCACTTCGCCCTCACCGTCGGAGACGTTCGTGCTCGAGGACTCCTTCGAGCTCGAAAGTGTCTCCAACAGCGACGGCGACGACGATGAGCTGCCGGCCCTCACGCGTCAGTCGTCGAGCGAGACGATGTCGTCCGCCTTCTCGGTCGAGACCGCAGCCTCGGCGGCCGACAACGCCCTCGGCCTTCATGGTATCAGCCTGCCCGTCGCCGTCGCCAGATTGAGCCTCGAGTCGCTTGTCGACGAGCCGGCGCCCGTCGTCCTCAGCGCCTTCGAAGCCGAGGTAGAGCGCGCACGCAAGGCCAGGGCGCTCGCCTTGACTGGCAGTCTGCCCGGCCGGACCTCGCGGCCGAAGTCGTTTGTGTGCGGCCTGTCTCGCGCTGCCGCCTGCTCTTCCTGCCAGAGGTGTTGCTGACCCATAGTCTTCCTGGCTCTCCTACTGCAGTCGCCGAGTCAGCCCACTCAACCCGGCCAGAGCCCTACCCGGCGTCGACGCCGTCAACTGCGCCTCATCGAAGGACTTCGAGCCGACCGGTAACGCCCCGGCCGCTGCTCGCCGTCGCCGCATCTAAACCGGATACGGCTCACACTTGCATCGCATCAGAAGGCCGAAGAAAGCGATCGCCCTTCCATGCCCATCCGCCGCCCCTCACGCCCTTATGCCTCACTCACAAGCCCATCATTGCATCATCCCTCCTCCTTTGCCGGCCTGCGTTCAAACCGACGCGCGTCTTCCTCCTTCGCTCTTACTGCCTGGACATTGCCCTCCCCACCTGAACATACTTGCCCGCTTCCACACCCACCTCGATCAAGACCCTCGATCGCCCCTTCCCTGGTCTGCTCCCATGCCCCTGCCCCTTCCGGTCTCCCGTCTGACTGCTTGCTTGTACTCTTTAATGGATGCGCTTTCACAGATGACCTGCTCTCGAGAAGATGCCTCGCTGCTCAACCCAGTCAGGTTTCGCTGTCGCCACCTGACGCTGTCGAACGCTTCAGGGTGCCTTGCTAAGTCGCTGCTCGACATCAAAGAATGACTGGGGCTCGGTGCCATCGACGCAGTCTTGGGCCCTCAGGCTCCAGGTGCGCGCGCACATTTGCAAGCAGTCGCGGCCCTGTAGAGATCCGTCGCACTCTCTTACTTGGAGGCGAGTGCAGCGAGGACACGGTCGAGCTTGCCCTCAACCTCTGCCAGCCGATTGAGGACTGCCCGGTTGCTCGGACCACCGGTGTCGTCGTCGTCGTCCGACTCGCCCTCGGGCGTCGGCTCGCGTCGCGGTGGGACTGCGGCCAGGGCAAGCGGGCTTTAGCTGAGGCCCTTCGTAGGAGGAAAGCAGAAGTCTGGCTAGGATGTACATGGCCGGAACTCGATGCCTTGGATCACAAAGACGCGCGCCTCGCCCTCGCCCGCCATTTTCGGTGCCGCGGCTGGGAGGAGTGGGTTGAGTTCTAAGCGCGTCAGCCCGAGGAAGCTTCGTAGCACCGGAGACGTCAAGTGAGACACGCACCGTCGTACACGATATTGACGTTCTTGATGGCCTCGCCGGGACTCAGCAGCGGCGGCATTGTGCTCCCGAGCCGCTCGAGTGCCGGCCGGAAGGTCGACGTGTACGAGGTCCAGAACGAGCCCTGTGAGACGTGCGTTGCCGGCGCGGCGACGAATGTCCGCTGCAGCCTGCGACACGGAAAGAAATCAGCCTCACGCATGGGTCAGCAGCAAGTCGTTGAGCGTATGCATATGAGCAACGGCGGCGGCCGACGCACCACTCCTTGTAGCGCTCCGGTTCAGGCACCTTGGCCAGCCGGTCGATCTCGTCGTCGCTCAATTCGAGGATGCCCTTGTACCGCTCCTTCTCAGGCTGCTCGCGCCGCGCGCGCTTCGACGCACGCCCGTCCTTGCCGTCGCTCGCTGACCGCTTCGAGCTCGACCCAGCAGCGGCCGACGACTCGGCTGCGGGTGGCGGGGCTGGCGACGGGGCTGGCGGCGGGCGTGAGAGGATTGTCTGGTGGGCAAGCATGAGGTCCTGGTCGAATGATCGTGGACATCAGCCCCATTGAGCGGGCGGCATGCGAAGCGTAGGCGGACGTACGAGAACGGCAGCGACGATCTTCTCAAGCGCCTTGCGGTTGCGCTCCTCGCTCTCCTCCTTGGCGGTGTCGATCTCGGTTGGCTCCTTCTTGACGCCGCCGATCTCGACGCCATTCTCTGCCGGAGCCGCCCCTTCTGACGGCGTCGGTGACGGGAGGTACTGCTTGAGGTCGGCGACGATGACGCTCGCGCTGTCGCGAGGACGGAGTTGCGTGCGAGGCGGGCAGGAGAACGCGTCGCGCGATCGCGCGGTCAGCGCTCTGAACGACACAGAGCTCGAAAGGAGACTGGGAGCCTCACGAGAAGGCTAGGAAGGGCTTTGACAGATGTTGGAGCAGCGACGGTAGCCTCTGATGGAAGCCAGAGCAGGGCACATACTCAGGTCAGGTTACGAAGGGGATCTCGCGCGGAGACAAGAGGACGCCGAGGCACGCACGGAGATCAGCGAGCTCATCTCGGCCGGATTGCTCGTTGGCTCCTGGACCTGCGCGTCGATATGAGCAGCACTTTCGTCAGCCGAGGCGTCCGCCGAAGCGATCAGGGCTCACTCGCAATGAAGGAGGATGGGACGCACGAGCCGCTGGAGATCCTCGACCCAGGCCTCGCCCTCGGGCTTGAGCGCGGCCGGCAGGCAGGCGAGCGCGAGGTTTGGCAGGAGCTCGAGCGTCGAGAGCGAGGCCATCGAAGGGAGCAGCTGCTGTCGGCTATAAGGCGAGACGGTTGAGAAGCGCTGACAGGGACGTGACGCGAGCTGATGGAGGGTCAAGGCGAGGAAGGGCGAGGGTCGACGGTGCTGCCTGGTGCTGGCTGGCCTTACCGCCAGCGCGTCGTCTGCAGGCGGCCCGGCCAAAAGCCAGTCGGTCGGGAGGGCGATGGCGACGTGGGCCGGCTCGTTCCTCCCTCGGCGCCTAACTTGTCATGTACGGTCCAAGTCGCGCATTGTATCCAGATAGGTCGATTCTTCCACCCCGTCCAGCTCGAGACCAGGCGGCAGGGCCACGGCGGCGAGGCTGATCGGCTCTCCCCTTTGCTTCAGCTGCTGCGCCTCCCGCCGGCCGCCTCATCGACGACCGACGGCATGGCAGGCGTGCGTGCGGGTCAACAAAGGGCGGTGGCAGCCATGTCACGTCAAGCAGCGACGACGAGTCGGCCAGAAACGAGTGACCGTCAGGTAGAAGGAGCCACCTCCGACCCTCACTTGAGAGGAGACGCTCGAGTCGACCTCTCCGTCGTTGCTTGGCTGATGCTCCCAGCCCGCGGCGTTTCTTGTGGCTGGCCGGCCGGTCGATCTCGCCGCCGCCTGCCGACGCAACGCCGACGTCGACTCTTTCGAACCTCCCCCTTAGGCCGTCGTAACGGGACCTGCCGTCGTCGTCAGACTCCTCGCACCCGCCCCCCCGAGCTCGCCGCCTTGCTCTCCCACCCTCGCGATGGACGGCACGGGTCTCGTTCCGCTGGCCGCGAGCCCCTCGACCGAGCCTCCTCGGCCGCCGCTGCCGCCGCCGCCAGCCACTCTAGCTCAGGACCCTGCCTCGGAGGCCGGTGGCCCGTCGACGTCGGCCGCCCTGCCGCCGATACAACAGCAGCAGCAGCAGCAGCAGCAGCAGCAGCAGCAGCAGCAACCCAGGCCGCCCACGACTCAGCCGGTCCTCGGCCTCGACGGCAAAGAGAAGCAGAAGGAGGCCTGCGTCGCTTGCCGCACGACCAAGGTCGGTCCGCTGCCCGGGCTCCCGCTTGCTCGCTCGCCTACACGCGGCCAGACCTCGGGGGGCCGCCGGCCTGCTGCCATCCCATCGTCTTGCGGGCCACGTAGACTAATTGACGCGCTCTCCTCCTCTCGTACGACAGGTCAAGTGTCATCCGGTGTCGGAGGGCTCAGCGCCGCACGACCCGTGCAAGCGATGCGTCCGCCTGTCGATCGAGTGCATCTGTCCGTCATCCATCGAAGCTGTGCTGGGCGACCAACTTCCAAGGCCCGCCGCTGACCTACCTCGAACCGCTTGCACGCCGTAGACCAGCAGAAGAAGCGAGGTCGCAAGGTCGGCAGCGGCCAGAAGCGCAAGTCGACGTGCGTCCTCCGCCTGCGCGTCCAGCCCGGCGAGCCGCCTGCTGACTGCTCGACGTCCCTGCAGGTCAGAAGCAGCCGACGGTGCCAGCTCTGCTTCGGGCCGCAAGAGCTTCGGCGGCGGCGCCAGCGGCTCGAGGGACAAGAAGCGCCGCCGCGACGCCTCGTCGGACCATGACGACGCGCTCGACAACGCGCCATCGCCGTCGCTGTCCTCGGCGTCAAGCGATCTGGACGGCGAGGACGGCCAGAATAGCTCCGCCCGGCCGAGTACCGGTCGCAGCAGTCACACTGCCGGAAGGCGTCGGTCTTCGCAAGCCGGCCCTCGTCGCGCATCCATCGTCGCTGCGAACGGAGCTGGCCATCGTGCATACGGCGCGCCCGCTGCCACAACATTACCGCCCGGCGGTGCGCAGCCGTCTCTGACGCCTCCGCTGGGCCCACCGCGGTCGAACGGCGCCTGGGAGCCGATGGTCGAGTCGAGCTCGGTCGCGGCCGCCTCGCTGCCTCCGCAACGCGACGCGTGGGGCAACTTTCTCCCGGCCTCCTCGGTCGGCAACGTCCGCTACCGCGACTCGAGCTTCTACGGCGCGCCTGTCGGCGGCACGGTCGCCGACCTGCCGGACGACGGTGTCCGGGCGACGACGCTCACACCTTCGTACGCCGCCGGCTCGGGCGACCCAAGCCACTACCCCTTTCCGCAGCAGCAGCGGCCGACCTACTCGGTCAACCACCAGCTGACGCCGACCGTTTCGACCGGAGGCGCTGGCGGCGGGCTGAGCCCTCAAACGCAACAACAAGCTCCGCCGGCCCCTTTGTACATCGCCCACATTCAGCCATCGTGGTCCGACCAGCGATCCATCGTCAACCGTGGCGTCAGCCGCTCGGGAGGCGGCGACCAGGACCCGTACGGTTTCCCGCCGCCGCCGCGGGCTCAAACCATGGGGCCTCCGCCGCCGATGCGGCATCAGCAGCAGCCCCAGCACCCCCAGCAGCCCCAGCACCCCCAGCAGCAGCAGCAGCAGCAGCAGCAGCAGCAGCAGCAGCAGCAGCAGCAGCAGCAGCAGCAGCAGCAGCAGCAACCACAGTCAAACGGGCTCTCACCAACGGTCTCGACGTATCGTCCGAGCAACTCGCGCAGCGATGGCTACCTGCCACCCGCGGCTCAGCACATGTCGGCCGTGCCGTCGTCGAGCGCTGCGAGCGAATCTTACAATCGGCCGTCGCCGTCGACCTCGGCCGCCTCTGGCGGGCAGCTGGCCGGGACGCTTCCCGCGGCGGGGAGCGCCTTGTCGGCAGCAGGCACACCGACTGCCAACATGGTGTTCGGCCTCCGCCACCTGCTCAACCATCCCTCGCCGCCACCGTCCTCTGCCGCGCAGGGCTACGTCAAGTCGGCGACGGCTCTCCGTCAGCCTTCGTCTGGGGCAGTCGACTCCGGCGGTGCTGGCGGCGCAGCCAGCTTGCACAAGAACAGCGTGACGGCTGGCGAGATCACCGGCGTCATCCCGATGTCGGTCAAGGAGGTCCTGACCGGCCACGTCGGCCCCTCACCCTCGGACGACGGCGAGGCCGGCGGCAACGGCGAGGGCTGGCGGGCCAAGAAGAGGCGCGGGATCGATGGCATGCTCCGGGCCAGTAATGACTGGGACACGCCGCTCGAGATGCGCATCCTCAGCGAGGAGGACGTCTTCGAGCTCTTTGAGTTGTCCGTCCCGGGCTTGGAAGGTCTCGCTCGTCTGTCGTACAGCCGCCGATGCTGACTTCGCTTCTCCCTCCCCCCCCCCCATCGCCCTTTCGTCGGCTGACAGCTTCCACACGCACCTCAACATCTTCGTCGACGTCCTCGACAAGGCGCTGCATACGCCCCTGTTTGTCCGCCGGACGTCGGCCATCCTCTTCACGACGATCGTGACGATCGCTTCGCGCTTCCGCCGCCCATCGCTCCACACCCACCTCCACAAGATGGTCGACAACATGCTCGGCCGCGCCTTTGCTGAGGGCGTCGTTGAGGTCGGCCTCATTCAGAGCCTGAGCCTCCTCGCGTTCTGGAAAGAGGCCGACGACCGCAGCACGTGGCGCAAAGTCGGCTACGGTGCGTCAGACGCCACTTCCGAGCCCCTTATTTTTTCTGTTCCTGGTCGTCAAGGAGACTGATGCGGAAGCTTGCATCCCACTCTCGCAGCTATCCGGCTCGCGTTTGAGATGGACTTGCACCACCCTGGCCCACGTCCATTGCCGAGCGACGAGCAAGAGGCCCGCAGGATTCTCGTGCGCCAGCTCAGCCCCGCTTCCCTCTTCATGACCAGCCACTGACCTCTTCGCGCAACTTTTCGCAGGACCGCGAGCGTACCTTCATCCAGCTGATCGCGTTCGACAACACGCTCTACATGCAAAGCAACCGCCCGAGTGCGTCGTGGCACCGCGCCTTCCTTCTGCCGCGGAGTCGAATGCTGATGCCAGTCACCCCGCTTTGCTGCAGAGATGATTCCGCCGGAGCATGTGCGACGACAAAACCCGTGCGCTCATCGGCTGATGCGCGACATGCTGACGCTTCCGTGACCGCTTCCAACCTCCTCTCAGACCCGACATGTCACGCGCTGGGCCCGCGACCACCCCCAGTTTTTCTGTCTCTCGGACGCCATGCTGGCGGCCTCTGTCGAATACCAGAACATCTTTGGGTGCGACCCTGATTCGTCGAAGGTCCGCATCCCGAGCTCGCGAGCGCTGAGCACTGTTTCCCTCCGACTCCAGCATCGTCGGCGCCTGTCGCGCGTCGACCGACCGGCTGCTCAAGAGCCAGCTCTTTGACAGCTCGGAGGGTTTGAGCCGGACGTGGAAGGAGACATGGCTCGACGGGTCCGAGCTGCACCCGTCCTGCCGGGTCATGCTCACCTTCTACTGCTTTCTCGTGCGTGCCAGAACTGATCTCTGCGCCAGCGCAACCGATCGCTGACCCCTTCCCACACCCACCTTTCGTGCAGACCGAGTTTGAGATGGCTCTGCTGAAGCAGAGCTTGCAGGCGGCCGGGATCGAGACGGATGCCGACGCGATGGCGTCGCCGACCGAGCTCATCGCATTCTCCGAGTCGGTCGTCGCCGCGCTCAAAGTGCTGCGGTACATGGTGACCGACCTGAAAGACTTCCTGCCGCACTCGCAAGACACCGGTCCGTCCAGCTCCTTAAGGGCTGCGAGACCCGCGGACGAGGAACTGACCTTCTGAGCCCCCGGCCGGCGCCTCGCAAAAGTCATCTTTGGCTCCGCCTCCACTGCTGCTTGGCTGGCCAAGAACATCTCGCGGATGAACTACCACGCCCGGCAGGAGTCGCTGCTCGCGATTCAGGGCGCCATGCAACTCTACCGGTCCATCTCCCAGGGCGAGGACGCCTTCAGCTACCAGGGTGAGTCCGCAATCAGACATCGTCAGACGACCCTGTTATCGAGCTGTAACTGACGGGGACGCCTTGCGACACGTGCCCAGTTCAATTCCTGCGATCCCTCCTAGTCGTCAGCAGCCGCCAGCTGGCCGAGCAACCTGCCTCGGTCCCTCAGACGCCGTCAGGTCTGGCCCATGGGAGCCATGCAGACTCATCCGCCGGCGAGAACCACCTCCAGCCGCCCGTCGTCGGCGTCAGCCATCCGAGCGCGGCGACACCGGGTGCAAAGGGGACGATAGACGACCTCTCGCCCTCTGCCGTACGTCGGCTTCGCCTCTCTGCCTCGCACCGCGCCCGGGACTGACGCTTCCGTCCTCGCTTTGCGACTTACAGCTCGAGTCGAGTTTGGTCGCACCAGACGCCTCGATCGAGGACATCCTCACAATGTATGCTGACGTCTTCCCCTTCTACGAGAGCGAGGGCGCCCAGACGCCCAACTTTAGCACCGCCTTCGTCGGTACCGCCTTCGTCGGTACCGCCTTCCCGTCATTCTGATTCCCCTCCGGGCCGCCCCTCCTTCTGTTGTACGCCGTGGGCTGCCGCGTTTCTCCAATTGATGCTTTCACGACACGACCGGAAGGCATCGTGCTTCTCGAGAAAGCCGTCCGGGCGATCACATGCAAAGGCGCCCTCGTCGACCTTTAACGCACAAGGGCCCACGAATCGAGGCGCCCTACAGTTGGCGCTGGCCGGGGTGCATCTCCGGTAGATCCTGTCTAGTGCCAGGCTGCAGGTGCGACCCACTCTCTTGTCTAGCGACTGCGCCGTGTGTGGGCTTTAATTGGGGGCGGCGTTGCCGGGCGCGGGTGGCCGGCCCTGCTGCTGCTGCGCGGCGACGAGCGTCATCGGCCGCTTTGGCTCTCGCCACCGCCGCCGAAACCAACGAGGCCGGACGGACCGGCCGGGCATCTCTCCCTCTTTACCATCACCCCCCTCTCTCCCGACCTGAGCGTACCTTTCCTCGCCATGTCGACCACTGACCTCTCCCAGCAACACGCCCTCCCGTACGTCGGCGTCCGCTCGTGGCCATGCTGTGTGCATCGTGCGTCACGCGACGGGAGCTGACCCCTTCGCCTTCGCACCCCTCCCATCTCTCCATCCTCTTCCGGCCCGCCTCGCTCGCAGGGACCCGGCCCACGCCCTGCCGACGAACACGCTCGTCGATGAGACCCAGCGGCTCGCGGACGCCCACCAGACCGGCCTCGGTGGACCGGCTGCTGGCACCGCCCCGTCTGGCACCTCGACCGCCGAGGACCTCCAGGAGAGCGCCCGGCGCCAAGTCGAGGCCCGCCTCGCCTCGAGCCAAGCTGGTCGGTCCCCTTTCTCGCCCGCCATCTGCTCACCCTCACCCTGGACTGACCGGTCTCTGATCGCTCCCCAGGTACCGCCGGCTTCAGCAGCAGCAGCCACCCGACATCCGACCTCCAGCAGCAGCACGCCAACCCGTGAGTGTCACCGCGTGGGGGGGGGGGGGGGGGGGGGGGGGGGGGGGGGGGGGGGGGGGGTGGGGGGGGGGGGGGGGGGGGGTGTGGGGGGGCGGGGGGGGGGGGCGG
>Ga0308160_10001062_pt1 | contig 42127 bp, 61 predicted proteins | sample PhyFR1_FD_201036 | JGI IMG/M metagenome (GOLD analysis project Ga0308160, IMG submission 201036) | Phyllosphere microbial communities from UC Gill Tract Community Farm, Albany, California, United States - DLSLF.R1 | ecosystem: Host-associated > Plants > Phyllosphere > Unclassified | place: USA... | reverse complement strand
CGTCGCACCGGTGTCCTCCTCCTCGTCATCAGAGTAGAGGAGCTCCGAGTCGTCCGCCCGAGCTTTGCCCTTGCCGGTGAGGTGCGGACCGGCTGCCGAGGGTGACCCGTGCGAGAGGTCGCTCGGCGGCCGGCCGGGCCGAAGAGGCGAGAGCAGCAGACGGAGCGCGCGCGAGTAGTGCGTCGTCAGGAAATGAATTTGAGCGAGCCACAAGGCGTCGTCCTTCGAGCCTGTGATGAGAAAGCCATGGCAGTCGCCCAACGTGTGAGCGACTGCGCGCCAAGGGCACTCGCTGCAGGGAGGCTGCGAAGAGGAGAACTCACCGGTCCACGAGAGGACCTTGTCGCCCCAGAAGGCGGCCGTCTCGTACAGATGCTGGAAGATCGCGTCGTGTCGCCAGACCCGCATCTTGGCGATGAGCCCTTCGTCGCCGTCCTCGAGCTCGTCCTTCTCGTCCTCCTCGGCTCCCTCTGGCAGGAAGCCCAGGTCGACGCCGAGACCTGACCGGCCGCGGACAAAGGACGAGTCGTCGACTCCGGCGGGAGGATGAGCACCCTCGAGATCGACCGAGCTGTCGAGTCCACCTCCGAAGCGGAGCCGGGAACGGACGGGTGGGGTGCCGAGCGCCTGCTGGCCGACGTTCAGGCCCGCCGCGCCGCCCTGACCGCCGCCGAGCTGGAAGCCAGCCGGCGAGCGACCAAGCTGGAGTGCCGACAGGTCGGACGAGCCTGCGCCGCTCACGTCGCCGAACGACATTGAGCTCGGCCGGCGCCGGCGACCATTGCCGCCTCCGGTCGCCCGGTGCAGCGAGCGGGCGGCGGTCGTCGTGATCCGCGGCGAGCACGGCAGGAGGGACGAGTTGTTGGCGCCGTGCTCGTACTCGTCCAAATTGGGCGGACCGCCTGCGAGCGACTGGTCGACCGCCGAGACACGAGGACCGGCAGGCGTCCCGGGCGCGAGCTGGAGGTGGTCAAGCAGCGAGTCGGGCCCGAGCGAGAATGAAGCTGAGAGCGAGTCGCGTCCCGACAGGAAAGGGTGGGCGCTGCTGCCGGCGGGCCCGGTCTGGCGCGGGGGCGGCCGATTGAAGGCCGGCAGTGGCGGCAAGCGGAAAGCCTGGGGCGACGTGAGCGCCGGCGGAGGCGTGAAGGCCATGACCTGCCGTGGTCCTAATAGAGCGGGCGCGGGGCCGAGGAGATGCTGGCGTTGCTGCTCGTCGGCTTGCTGGTAGAGAGCTCGCCGGAGCAGGCGGACGCGCCCGACGCGGCGGCGGCGGCGGCGGCGCGTGCTGCTGCTGCGACGCTCGGCCAGCTGAGGCTTCCGGTGTCGACTTGCTCACGCATCCTTCCTTCAGCGCCTGCCCTTTCTTCATACTGGGAATACTCAGACCTTGCTCTTGCCTCGCTCTGCCCTGGCCCTCTGCTTGAATTTGCAGGCGATAGGATGGGAGGGCTGGGGGTCTACGGCCGCGTAAGCTCCCGTTTACGGCCGCGTAACGCAAGCTCATTCGGCGACGACGCGTCGACGAGCCGCTCGACCTCGCGACCTCCCCTCGCCCGCGTCGACCCGCTCGAGCATCGCCCCTCTCGACCTGCCACAACCGCGCAGCCTCTGGCGGCAGCTCTAGCGCACGATGGCCAAGCGTCCAGCTCCAGATCCCGAGTCGGACGACGAAATCGTCATCACCTCGGTTCGTCCCCTGCGCTCTCGCTCGAGTGGCTCGGCCGGCCGTGAGCACGCGCACTGACCCTTTCGGTCCCACCCTCGCCCCCTCGCCCGGTCCTCTCAGCCGACCAAGAAGTCAAAGCAGGTCCGCATCCAGGAGGACGATGAGGACGACGATATTCAGGTCCTCTCCTCTGACGACGGCATGGAGGTCGACGCCGCGTCGGAGGACGATGCCTTCAACGAGGAGCGGATCCGGGCAGAGATCCAGAGCCAGGCCCAGACGAGAGAGCTCGGCGTGCGTCCGCCTCCCCACTCGCAGCAGCGGCAGCCAGACATGAGCTGATGACAGAGTTTACGAGCAGGAGATCGCCGAGATGGGCGTCATCACCAAGGTCGAACTCATCAACTTTATGTGCCACGACAACCTGACGTGCGTCGTCCGTGCCTCCCGCTCGCGCCGGGCCGCTGCGTCCCTCGGAGTCCAGCAACTCAGCCTAGGCCAGCTACTAATCAGGCCCGACTTTCTTTGTCTCGCAGAGTAAAGCTTGGACCGCAGATCAACTTCCTAACCGGCCACAATGGCAGTGCGTCTGTCGATCCTTGATTTCTGCTCGTCTCCCGGATCCCAGCCAGGCGCAGAAGTGCAGTGGGCCGCGCCGTCGCGTTCGCTGAGCCGGACCTGGCCGCAACCCCGTCCATCCTGCGCTTTCTCATTGCAGGTGGCAAGTCAGCCGTCTTGACGGCCATCACCGTCGCTCTTGGGGCCAAGGCGGCCGTCACCGGCCGAGGCGCTGGCATCCGCGCCTTTATCAAGAACGGACAGGAGTGCGTCCGCTGGCTTTGGGAGCACGCAGGGTCGGCCTCCAGACTGACATGTGCTGTCTGTCCCCTACCCCCGATCCGCCTCCAGCGCCTGCCGCGTCACCGTGACGATCAAGAACAAAGGCTTCGAGGCCTTCCGGGCAGACCTCTATGGCGAGTCGATCATTGTCGAGCGCAACGTCTTCCGCGACGGCAAGGTCTCTGGCGGCTACAAAATCAAGAGCGGCCTGACGGGCAAGATTGTCTCGACCAAGCGCGACGACCTCGATGCGATCCTCGACCACATGAACATCCAGGTCGACAACCCGATCAACGTCCTCTCGCAGGACGCCGCCCGGGCCTTCCTCACCAAGTCGAACGCCAAGGCCAAGTACGACGTGCGTTCCTCTCGGGCGCCCCGGGTGATCGGCCGTCAGCGTTTTGCGCTCGCTGACGCTCGACGTCTCTGCTCTGCTCCTAGTTCTTCCTCCAGGGCACGCAGCTCGCACAGCTGTCGGAGGAGTACGACCTCGTCCAGACGCAGATCGACACAATCGAGGCCTCGCTCCGGCAGAAGGAGACGGTCCTGCCCGAGATGAAGGACACCATCAAGGCCGCCAAGAAGAAGATGGACGACATCACCGCCGTCGAGAAGGCCGAGGAGCGGCTGCTGACGCTCGAGCGCGAGATGGCGTGGTGCCTTGTCGTCCAGAAGGAGCACGAGTGCCGGGCCAAAGAGACCGAGGTCCAGCAGAGCCAGGACCGGCTCAAAAAGGCCAAGCTGTTTGTCAAGCAGGGCACGGTGCGTCGGCGCCAGCCCTCGCGAGATCTCTCAAGAGCCGAGTGCTGAAGACTGTGTTCGCGCCCTGCGTCCTCGCAGGACACCGAGGAGAGCCTCGAAGAGCAGGTCGCCGCTCTCGAGACGGTCGTCAACGAGCACCGAGACAGCGCTGGCCCGACGTCGGACCTTCTCAAGGAGAGCGAGCGGGCGATGAAGGCCTTCAAGAGCGAGTACCGGTCGCTCGACGTGAGTCGATCCTTCCCGTCGCGGGTCGACCAGAGGCCCTTCCCGCTGACGCCCTCTGTCCGCACTGCTGCCGCTGCTGCAGAGCGACCGGAAGGAGCTTAGCCAGCAGATCCAGCAGGACCGGCTCGAGATCGACGGCATCGACAAGGCGATCCGCGAGGAGCAGGCCAAACTTAACATCGACACGAGCCAGGAGAAGGCGCGCAAGCTGGCCGTCATCAAAGTCAGTCGGTTCCTCGGGCGCAAGCTATCGGACGAGCGATCGCTGACCTGCCGTCCGCCCTCTGCAGGACCTCGAGCTAAACATCGAGAAGATCCGCAACCAGTTTCCGCGCTTCGAGCAGGAGCTCGCCGACGAGAATGTCGAGCGGACAAGACTCGAGGAGGAGCTCGGTGAGGCCGAGGCCGCCATCCAGCGCCTTCAGCTCGAGCTGGGCAACATGCAGGGCGGCCTGCGGCGGCTGCAGGAGAGCCAGGGCAGCGGTCCGCTCGGAGCCTACGGCAAAGGGCTCGACCACGTCATGCGCGAGATCAACAAGCGCCAGTGGGTCGGTGCCAAGCCGATCGGCCCGCTCGGACTCTATGTCAAGCTGCGCGACCCGAGCTGGCGGACTGTCGTCGAGGCCAACCTCGGCCAGACGCTCTCGTCCTTTGGCGTCACGCGCGGCGAGGACGTCCGCACGCTGCGCGACGTCTTCCGCAGATGCATCCAGCCGAACCGAGTGTGCGTGCGCGCCATCCTCGCAGCTCGATCGCATTGCGCGTCCCACAGTCTGACGCTTTGATCCCAACCCACTCTCACTCCAGCGACTTCCACGTCCGTAACCCGCAGATCAACGTCTACACGCCCGACGCGAGCAAGGCTGCCGACATCGACCGGGCCGACCTGAGCGCCAAGGGCTACACGACCATGATGTCGGTGCTTGACGTGCGGCCCTGCGCTTTCTCTCCTTGCTTGTCTGCTAGTAAACGCGGCCGCTGACTGCCCTTACTCGCGACGCCTCCAGTTCACCAACGAGGACGTCCGCGGCATCCTCGTCGACCGGGCCTTCATCGAGCGCTCGCCCATCACGCGAACCCGTGAGGAGGCCGTTCGGCTCGCCCGCCAGGTTGGCGACGGCACGAGCGTCTACAGTCAGGACCCTCTCTACAAGGCCTTCACTCGGTGCGTCCCAGCAGCTTGCCCGCCGGCTGGCGTCCGCGGTCTGACCTTGCGCCTCATTGGCATGTTGCTCTCGCAGCCAGGGAACGCAGACGATGAACTTCGTCGAGAAGTGGGAGAGGCCGGGGCTCTTCACCGACGACCGGACGGCTGAGATCGAGTACGTCTTCCTCCTCATACGCGGCCTTTCTCCTTCAGCGCTGATCCTGCACCCCTTCTCTCCTTCAGCGCGCTCAAGCGCGACATGTTTGATGTCGAGGGCCGCTGGCGGCAGGCCAAGGAGACGCGGGACGAGCTGCGCGCGCAGCTGCAACAGGTCAACGGCCACATCCGCGAGATCCAGACCGTGCGTTCGCGTCTTGCGCCAATGACGCAGGAGCGCTGCTACTGACAGGTGTCTTGTCGCCTGCTCTCGCACCCTCAGGACAAGATCCTGCGGCTCCAGAACGCACTCAAGCAGCGCGAACGCAAGCTCGCCGACGCGCACGAGGCCAACCGCGAGGAGGCGCCGCCCAACATTGCCGCGATGGAGGAACGACTCGAGGTGCGCACGTCCAGAGCCTGCCTTTCCCGGCTGCCTCGCTGCTGATCGCCTGCTTTGGTGCTCCCTCTTCGCTTTTACAGGGCAAGCGGGCCGAGCTCCAGACGTCAGAGGGTCAGCTGGCCGACATGCAGGCTGCGATCGAGCGGCTGCAGGAGGAAAATCGGCCTCTGCGCGACGAGATCGAGCGGCTCAAGAACGAGATCGACGACCATTCGATCAAGTTCCGCGGCTTCACCGTGTGTCCTCTTTTCGTCTGAGCACCCCACGCGGGCAGCCAGCTGACCCTTCCTTGGTCGAGCAGGCCGAGCTATCCTCGCTCCAAAAGAAGCTCGCCAAGGCCAAGTCGGACAAGACGCACTACGCCCGCAAGCAGGCCGAGGAGGAGGAGAAGCTCGAGAAACTCGGAACCGAGCTCGACGAGCTGCAGGAACTCGTCGAGACATGGACGGCTGAAGTCGTTCGTCTCCTTCCATCCTTCGCGCCCGAGTTGACCGCCGAGGCTGCAGAGACTGACCACCCTCTCGCCTATACCCCCTCTTGGCGACCACAGAAGCAGGTCCACCCGCAGCGGGTCGAGGTTCCGGCCCATCACACGCGCGACTCTCTCCAGAAGGCGATCGACGGTCAGCAGAAGATTATCGACCGCCAGGTTCGCGCAGTCGGCGCGTCGATGGAGGACGCGCAGGCCGGCTACGACCGCGCCAAGAAGGCCTACGACTCGGCTAAGAAGGAGGTGACCGAGATGAAGAGCCTGCTCGTCGTACGTGCCTGTCACTTTTACCCCACCTCAAGCGCGGCTTCGCTGCGACCGAGACTAACCGGCCCGTCCGAGCACCGCAGGCGCTACTGTCGGCCCTTCAACTGCGCAGCACCAAGTGGCACACTTTCCGGCGCTACATTGCCCTCCGCGCCAAGGTCACCTTCCAGCAGCACCTCCAAGTCCGCGGCTTCCTCGGCAAGATTATCTTTGATCATGAGAAGGGCACGCTTGCGCTCCGAGTTCGCCCCTTTTAGACCGATCGCCAGCTTCCTGGGCAGAGCCCTCGGCGCTGACCCCTCGCCACCTCGCCTTCCGACCGTTTCCCCTTTCAGATCCAGACGGACGACCTGCAAACGACGCAGGAGGGCTCGCGCGACAAGGACCCGAAGCAGCTGTCGGGCGGCGAAAAGTCGTTCTCGACGGTTGCGCTTCTGCTCTCGCTCTGGGACGCTGTCGGCTGTCCGATCCGGTGTCTCGACGAGTTTGACGTCTTCATGGACGCCGTCGTTCGCCGACAGACGCTCAACATGATGATGGACGTCGCTCAGTGCGTCGTTTCCTTGTCCCCCTCTTGCTCTGGGTCACCGAGCACCGACTGACCCCACCCCCCCCCCTTCTCCTTTCTTTGCCTCGCGCCTCGCAGGCGGTCAGACAGCACGCAATACGTGCTGATCACACCGCAGGACATGTCTGGCGTCCGGACCGGCCCGGCCGTCCGCATCCACAAGATGCGCGACCCGGAGAGGTGCGTACTGCTGTCGCTTTGCAGCCGGAGACGGCGCCGCCCGCCAAAGACTGACGCCCCCTTCTCTTCGATGCCACCCTCAAGACTCGACAACCAGTCGCGGCTCAACTTCACTGCCGAGTAGTCAGCCTCACTGTCCCGATTCGACACAGCCTCCCTTCAGCCTTCGCACACGCCCCCAACGCTAGACGTTGACTACTCATCCTTACGAACCCGCCACGATCTCTCTCTGCGCACGCGCTCACGTTCCCGCTCCAGCATCTTGTACCCGTCAGCCCCACCCGCAAGCGCCCATCTTCGACTTTGCTTAAACCTTTTACCTTCTTTACTGCGCCCGCATCCATGCATCTCTTCTCGCCCTTCTCCCGCGGATCCGAGCGTGCACCGACTGTGACGGGCGCGTGACTGCCTCGATCGCACTTCTGTCCGCTGCGCCGCGTCTTGCCTTCGCGACGCGCGCGCGACAAGGAAGGCAACACGACGAGCCCGCGACCCGAACCTCCTCTTCCGTCTGATCTTGCCACTTCATCCTCGCACCCCGCCTCTAGCGCATCGTAGCAGCTCAGCACACGTTCCCAGACCTCGGCGCCCTTTGCTCCTTCTCGGTTTCCGTCGAAACGACAACTCTCCGCTAGCCAGCTCGGCCACCGATCCCCGCGCAGCCTCGCCCGACTCCCGCCCGCCCAGACCTTCCCCTCAAGCTCGAGTTCGATGCTCTCCCTCGCCCCCCTCGCTCTTCTCGCTCTCGCCGGCTCCGCAGCCGCCGAGAAGCCTCGCTGGTCGACGTCGCGGTCTGCCTCGCCACCTGTGAAGCGGGCGACAGGTGCGTCTTCTGCTCCTCGCCGAGCCGATCGGGTCCGCTGCCAAGGACGCGCCAGGCTGACCGACCTACCTCACGCTGCTGCCACCTCCCCTCGCTGCAGTGTGCAACGGCCACGCCGAGCTTTGCGACAAGAGCTACGGCAGCGTCAGCTTTGTCGGCGCGCACGACTCCTGTGAGTCGACTGCGATGCTCCGCGACCGGAAGGGGGAGACAAGCGGGGGCTAGAGGGCCGATGCGCGCAGGGCGGCCGGTGGTCACCGACCGACGGGCGTAAGCCTCCCGACTTGGCGGGTCACCTCTGCTGCTTGTCTGCTGCTTGAAGAGCTCAGCTCAACTGGACGAAGGAAGATGGCTTCGACGCTGCCTAGAGGGCTGGCCAAAGCCATCCTAATTTGCCGGGCAGGCCGTCGCTGCCCTCCTTTGAATCAGCGCCTGGGCGCTCGATTCGCTCGCAGTCAGGCCACTCGCAGTCAAGCCACTCGCTGACAGTCCCCCCCTGCTCAGACGCCGTCGGCACGACCAACATCGCTGCCAACCAGGACCACGACGTGACGACGCAGCTCGTTAGTGTCTCTGGACCCGCCCACCGACGATCATTCCTGACAGTCGCCTTTCGTGTGCCCTGCAGAACGACGGGATCCGGATGCTTCAGGTGCAGGCCCACTGGTCGGGCGGAGCGTTGCGCCTCTGCCACTCGTCATGCGTGCGGCCTCTCTGAAAGACCCTCACGCGTGTTCTTCGTGCGGCCGGGCGCTGACACTTACCTTTGTCAACCTGGTCCTGCCAGTTCCTGCTCGACGCGGGGACCTTGACGTCGTACTTGACGACGGTCAACACCTGGGCCGCAGCCAACCCAACCGAGGTCCTCTCGATCCTCATTGTCAACATCGACAACGTCAATGCCTCAACCGTCGCCGAGTCGTACACGTCGAGCGGGCTCGACTCGATTTCGTACGCTCCCGAAAAGGCGACACTCAGCCAGAGCGAGTGGCCGACCCTCGGCAGCATGATCGATAGCGGCAAGCGGGTCGTCACCTTCATGGACAAGTGCGTTTTTGGAGCCGGTACTGCGAGTCTTGAGCATCGACTGACAGAAATCGGCCCTCGACTCGCAGCACGGCCGACTTTACGACCGTGCCCTACATCATCGACGAGTTTGCCAACGTCTTTGAAGGTGAGCCTGCTCGGCGCCTATTCCTGCAGGCGATCGGTTGACCTGATTCGTCCTCTTCCCTGCGCGCACCGCCTTGCAGACGCGTACAACGTTGTGGAGAACTCGTTCCCGTGCACCGCCAACCGCTCAACAGGCGACCCGAGCACCCAGCTCATGCTCACGAACCACTACCTCGATGTCGTGCGTCACTCTTTGCGTCACTCTTCCGCAGCCTTCCAGTCACTGACTGGCTTTGGCTCGGCGCGTCTTTGCGCAGATGGGTGCAACGACCGGGTTCCTCACGCCTGACAAGTCGCAGGTCGTCCAGACGTGCGTCATGATCCTCGCCCGTCCCTTTCGTCCATGTGTTGACCCACCATCGTGCGACCCGACTCTTGCAGGAACGGCCTGAATGGAACTGGCAGCCTCGGCCAGGGTGCCGACAACTGCAACGACCGCTGGGGCCGCTATCCTAAGTGCGTCTGGACTCGCTCCCGCACTGCTTTCTATCGTCGAACTTGCGGCTGACGTACGGGCACGACATACAGCTTCATGCTCGTCGACTTCTACACCTCGTCCTCGGGCGACGTCTTTGACGTCGCTGCGCGGCTCAACGGCGTCTCGGCGCCGACGAACGAGATCGCGCCCTACCTCGCCGGAACATCGACCAACACTTCCACGACCGGCAGCGGGACAGGCTCGGGCGTCACGAGCACCCCGCTCAGCGGCGGCCGGCGCACGGTTGGTGGCCTCGTCGAGGGCGGCGCCTTCGTCCCCACCCTGGTCGCTCTTGGCCTCGCCGGCGCAGCATCGATCGTCCTCTGAGCTGGTCTCGAAGGACGATCCTGTTCGTATTGCTCCCCGCTCGCATCTCTCCGGCCTTGCATGGTCGGCGCGCCTAATTCCCCAGACCACACGACTCTCTCTTGCCACTCCCTTCGTTTGCACTTCATCGCTTTGTACTATGTCGCACTCTCGTTCAGCTGGTTGATCGAAGGCGAGAGCGGCTCTGACCAGGAAGGGGTCCGGCATGTGGACCGAGGCGCGCCGAGAAAGTAAGCCTGACCGGCGATGGGGCTGCCTCCCGCTTTGACCAACAAAGGGTCGGGTCAGGCTTGATTTGCCCAGCTCGACCTCTTTGGAGGTGCTCAACGACGAGAGGGGGTTCCTCAAGAAGAGCTCGGCCAGTGCGCCTCCCCCTGGCCCGTCGTCGCCGTCGACCGACTGCTGAGAAGGCCGGTGTGACTGCTCAGGCGACACGATTCTAAGCTTTACCCCTTTTCCGCCCTTCATGTCGCCTGCCCTGTTTGTCCCGCGGCCGTGCCTTTCAACGGCAGCCCCTGTCGGCCCCTCCTTCCTTTTTGAGCTCTCTGGTCCGTTCCGGGCGAGGACCCCTCTGCGGGGAAAGGCTGGTGCCTTCCTACGCGCCGTCTCCCTATCGTCCCCTCCCTTTCAACCTTCTCCACCATCTCGTTCGCGCAACGGACCCTTTCAAGATGAACGACACGACCGACCTGAGCCTGTCTACTCTCCCTCTTCTAGACCCTTCTCTTAAGCAGACACTGACCGCATGCTTTCGCTTTCATCAGGGGCTCCGTCCCGGTCGACCGTTCGGCTACCTGCTCGACCCGGCCGCCGAGGTCGCCGCACCCAGCCTGGGAGGACGCTCGAAACGACCTGCTCCTCACCTGCGGACCGCCGGGCTTCCGTAGGGGCCTTCCTTTCCGCAAGTCTTATCTCGCGGCCGCTTCCCTCTTCTGGGAGGACCTTTTCGAGGGCGAGCTCATCGGCGGCGAGGCGGCCGAACGCACGGCGGACGGCAAGCTCGCCGTCATCCCGCTCGCCGACGACGACGATGAGAGGGCGGTCGAGCTCTTCCTCCTCTACGCCCACCCTCGATCTGTCCACCCTGAGCTGGCGACGTTCGACGAGCTGCAGATGTCAGTCCTGCCGCGAGCCGAGCTTGCGCGCGCCTGCCGGCCATGACCGACTGCGTCCAGCGCGCCCGCTTACATTTGCCCCTTTCTCCCACCCGACGCTCCCTACCTCCAGGGTCTGCGCTCAGGCCGACAAGTGGCAGGCACCCGGCGTCGCTCACGCCGCGCTCGAGAGAGCCCACCGATTCCCCTCGCACGTCCCGGGCCTGTTCGCCTTGGCGGTCCTGCACGACTCGGCCGTCGTCGCGGCCGACATGCTGGGCCTCTTCGACGGCGGCGCTCCAGTCTTCCGCTTCGCCAAGGTCGAGCGCGACGCGCCTTACGTCTACACGCGGCCGGCCTGGCGGCTGGCCGACATCCCAGCCAGCCTGGGCATTCAGATGATGGAGCGGCAAGCCGCCCTCTCTTGGACCCTGCTTCAGATCGAGAGCGCCATCTTCGATCCAGAGTGCAGCCAGGTCAAAAGCTGGGCCCCCCTCGCTCGCGACCTCAAGGCGGTCCGTCCTCTCGTCCCTCTACCTCGTAGTCTTGGCGACGTGATCTGACCGTGCCGATCACTCGCCTTGGTCCGACAGACGCCAGGCCTGCTCGAGCACTCTGGTGACAACCTCGCCCTCTGGCTCGATGAGCAGTATCAGTGAGGCAGCGCTAGGCGACCGCGCGGCCGCTCTAAGCCTCGCCGCGGAACGAGCCTCCCCTCTTTGTATGACCCGTCACAATTCTGCTGCTGGCTCAGACAGTGCAGTCAGAAGCGGAGACGTCATCAGAGAGCTTACACGCGACGCTCGGATGAAGCGCCGGAAGGAGGAGCATGTGGTGAGGAGAGGACGAAAAGAGAGCGCAGGTCGGGAGGCAAGTGGGTTCCAACGGGGCGCCGATCTTAGAACGGGATGGCCAGAGCACGAGGTAAGGCTTCACTCGACCTCGATGACCTCGACCTTGCGCCGAGGGCGGCCGGCCGGGCCGCCGACGACGCCTGCCGCCTCGAGGACGCCCTCGCGTGCTCTGGCCGTCTCGGCGCGGCCGAGCGCACGGCCTGCCCGGCCGGCGGCGCCTTTCTTCGTGGACGCGAGGGCAAGCGCGGCCGGCGCGGGGCGCACCATGAAGGGCGACTGGGAGACGGGCGTCCCTGGCGGTCGTTTACGCGCGCCGTTGGCCGTCGACGGCAGAGCTGCCCGCGGCGTCGCGTGTGACGACGAGCCTGGCGTGTCGCGCGACGACTTGAATTGCGGTGGCGGCAGCCGGCGCGGCGTCGAGGTCGAGCCGGTCGGAGGGAGTGCTGCGAACCGGCCGAGCGGCGAGAACTTGACCGCGCCCGTGAGGTCGTCGCGCTCGACGAGCAGAATATCGTCGTCCGAATTCTCATCATCGTCGTCTTCGTCCGAGTAGGCCCGGCCCTTGCCCTTGCTCGTCGAGCCCGCGAGCAGCCGCTGCTTCTTCTTTGGACTCTTTGCGCCTTCGGCCTGACGGACCGAGAACGCGGGCGGGGCCAACGGGGCGAGGTAAGATGGGACGTTGACGGCTCGCTGGGCGGGTGACAGGACGTGCGCCGGCGCGGAGGCAGGTGACGAGAGCATCGGCAGGGGCGACGAGGGCGCCGACGGCCGCGGCACGGCCGAGAGCAGCCGCGAGGTCGTCTTGGTCGGGCTGAGCGCCGAGGACGATGGCCGAGCCGAAAGCGGCGTCGCCGAACGCTTCTTGACGAGAGGCGCTGGCGTTGCACGGGGCGTCGAGCTCGAAGGTCCGGCGCCCGACGCTGCTGTCGGGCCCGCTTCCTGCTTCTTCTTAGCCTTGCCGCCAGCCGGCGCCTTGGCCTTCGGTGGCTTGCCCGCGACAGCAGCAGCAGCCGGCTTGACCGACTTGCCGAGGCCGACGAGCGTCGACTGAGCCTCAAAGTCGCGCCCGCGCACGCGCCGCCACTCGCGCTCGACGCCGTCGACCCAGTCGTCGCAGTCGCCCTCGACCCAAGCATCAAAGACGCCGTCCCACTCTTTGCCCGGAGCCGTCTTGTTGACAAAGATGACGCGCCCGCGGCCGCCTTCGGGCCGCGTCTTGGTCGCCGGGAGAGAGTGGACCGCCTTGGCGAGCTCCTTGACGAGACGCTTGAGGCCGTGGACCTTCAGCGAGGTGCCGAGGACAAGCAGCAGGTCGGGTGCCCGCTGGATGTCGTACGACTGAAGCGAGCCAATGAGATCGCCCGACGGGTGGTTCTGCGAAGCGAGGGGGAGAGAGAACGCGAGGGGTCAGCGAGCGGAAGGAGGAAGATGGAAGCCCCCGTGCAGACGCACCTCGTCATAGAGGACGATACCGGGCCGGAGGACGCCCTGGCTAAGTGCCCGCTGGCCGCGAGCGACGCGCTGACCGACGCGGTCTTCGCAGGCCGGGCAGTCGACGCAGTCGCCCTCCTTGTAGAGCTCGACCCACTCCGGCGAGAACGCATACGAGGCGGCGCAAACGGTGCACCGGAGCGCGTGGATGTCGCCGTGGAGCTGGACGTTTTTGGTTGATCTCTTGTCGAGCTCGGGCGGCGGGATGCGGGTCCCGACGGGCAGCGCGACGGGCGGCGCTGGCGACGAGGGCACATCGGCCGGCGGGGTGACGTTGGCCGAGGTCGAGGCCGAAGGGAAGCTCGACGGTGGAGGCGAAGGTGAGCGGGACGAGGCCTGCGACGAGAGGGCCGACGACCATGCCGAGGTCGCCGCCGACGATGGCTCGGACGAGGTCAGAGCGCTCGAGCCCTCAGCCTTGGCGGCGGCGAGCGGCGCGGAGAGCGTCGACGAGCACCGGACGCCGGCCCGGCGCTCGAGTCCGTCGATGTTCTGCGTGTAGCTCCGCGCGAGCTTACCCCGCTCCTCGAGCCGGCGGACGAAGCGGTGCGTCCGGCTCGGCTCGACGAGGTCGACCGCGGCCTTGAGCTCGGCGATGAACGAGAAGAAGAGCGAGGTCGACTCTGGCGAGCGGAAGAGGCCGGACGAAAAGAGGTCCTTGCCTTGGACGACCGTCGACGGGTAGCGCGACTTGACGAGATTGTAGAGACCGTCGGCCGAGCGGAAGTCCTACCGGGCGTGAGAGGCAAGGAGGAGGTCAGTGGGGGCTCTCGTATTGCCGGGTGCCTCTGGAGCGGTAGGGCGGTTGGCCGCCGTTGTCCGGCTGCGCAGACCCTGGAGGTCGCTTCCACGAGCGCCCACCGCTGCAGCCACGCTCGATAAGGCGGGCTCGTGTAGACTAGCAAAGACTACCGAAGCAGCTAGGTAGCGGCGGCGCATGGCTGGAAGGAGCTCGTCCGGTCCGTCGTCGTCCCTGACTTCACTCAACATCTCCCCGCCATCCCTCCCGCACGAGGGCTCGTCTGTGACGACGCCATCCGCCTTCGGGCCAGTCCTTCACACGCTTGCACACACAGCTCGAGCCTACGAGTTGGACAGAGAGCGGATAGACGCACCGGGATGCCGCAGCTGCAGCTGACGCCGGCGCCCGAGACGACGACGACCTTGGAGGCCTTTGCGACGAGGCCGCCGATCGCGGCCAGCTGGCGGCGGACGACGGCCGCAGCCGGGTCGTCAGTCGCGTGCTGGGCGGCGAGCGGAAGATGGAGCATCATCTCCGGAGGAGCGCGCGCCGTTGCGGTTTAAGGAGAAAGGTTGCGACCTGTGAGGAGGAGGAGGGGAGGGAACGGGTGTCGGGACGGAAGGACGGGGGCGGAAGGGGGGAAGGGGGCCAGGGGGCGCGCGGGGCGCGCAGACGGCCAGGTATCCAGCCCGCCGAGGTGCATCGCTTGAATGCATCTCAGCGGTCTCGTCCGCCCGGCCATTCCGCTCGTCCCTCGCGCCCGCTTCATCGCCGCCTCGCTCGCCTCTCTACCATTCGCACCCTCCCCTTACCAGCTTTGATGCCAGCCGACAACGATGACCTTCAGTGGGTCGAGGCCCCGCCTGCCCGGCCCTCGACGACGAGCTCCCGCGACGTGCGCGCGACCTCGACCACCTCGTCCTCCCGCCGCGACCGCGACCACGACCGCGACTCGCACCGCCGCCGCTCGCGCTCGCCCGCCGACGACGACGACGGCCGCCGGCGATCCTCGGACCGGCGGGGCGACCGCGACGACGGCTACCAGCGCTCGCGGCGAGACGACCGCGACCGCGACCGCGACGACCGTGACCGGCGGAGCGGGCGGGAACGCGACAGTCGAGACCGTAGCCGGTCGCGCGACCGGCACCGCAGCAGCCGGCGCGACGACGACGACCGACGGGCTGACAGGGACCGGCATCACCGCTCGAGTCGGCGCCGGTCACGGTCGCGCTCGCGCTCACGCGGACGAGGAACCGAGTGCGTCTCTCTCGCGTCCGGCCTGATGCCCCGGGATGCCCGGCCAGTAGGTACGTCTTGCCTCGGTTGCACGCTGACTGCTTCTCCGTCCTCCATCGCGTGCGCGCGTCAGCTCCGAGTCGGGCGGGTCCGATTCTGACGTCTCCGAGACGCGGTCAGAGCGCAAGGCGCGCAAACGCGAGAAGAAGGAGCGACGCGAGCGCAAGAAGGAGAAGAAGGTACGTCGCCGACCTCGTCGGTCACGTCGAGTTTATCGTCCCGACGCCCGAGAACGGATCGCCGACGCCCTCTTTCTATCCTTTGTTTCTTCTTAGGAGAAGAAGAAAGCGGCCAGCACGATCGGCGAGTGGGGCAAGTATGGCTTGATTGACGACAACGAGTGCGTCGGCGCGTGGCGGGCCCTCTGATGTCGCCGCTCAAGGAGCGACTCGCGCTGACTCCGACGATGGGTCCTGCTTGTTTCCTCCTCCTAGTCGCCAGGACAAGGAGAACGAATTCCGGTCGTGGATGGTCGAGGAGCGCAAGATCAACCCCGAGACGGTCAAGAAGGACAAGGAGAAGAAGGAGTGGTCGGTCTACGTCGAGGACTTCAACACCGGTCAGGCTCCTCGAGCAAGCTACCGCTTGTAGTCCGCCAGCGGCTGACCCGAGTGCGCGTACCTCGCTTTCTGCAGCGACGCTCCCGCATGAAAAGTACTACAATATGGCCGCCTACATGGCGAAGATGGATGCGATCCGAACGGGCGAGGCCTACACGTCGTTTGACGGCGTGGCCTCGTACGATCCGTCCAAGGATCTCGCCTCGCACGCGAGCTCGCTCCGGCGGCCGGTCGTCGAGACCGAGACGTACCTCTCGCAGGCCCAGCTGGCCGAGCTCCGGCGCGTCCAAAACGAGCGAATCGAGATGGGCAAGCGAAAGACGCTCGGCCTCGAGGTCAAGCGCGATCTCGGCGTCCGCATGGACGGCAGCAGTGCGTCGTTCTCGCTCCTTCGTGCCCGCCTGCTTTCGGCGCTCGTTGCTGACCCTCGGCGCCTTCCATCCGACAGAATTCGACAAGCGCTGAGGCCCCCTTTGGTCGCTCGGAGCGTTCTGCACGCAGGACTCGAGTCTCTGGACAGCCGTATCCCATGCACGCCTTCTCCCTCCTTCTCGATGAGTCGCTTGGCAGGGTGACCGACACGTTGGGGTCGTCCGGTTCGGAGGCAGCACGATTCGCCTCCGCGGTTCTGGCCGTCGCGACCGTCCGCAGTTCACCCCGCCCCCAGAGACGGGCGACGCCGCGACAGCGGCTCACTACCAACTCTCATCGGACCAAGACAGCATGGAGGTCGGCTCGACTTTGCTGGCGACTGAGAAGCTCAGCTTCGACCCCAGGGATTGCATACTCGAAGGGCGGGGTTGCATGCCGTCCCTTCGGTCGGCTGCTCCGATTGCCCCCTGTCACTGTCCCCGAGAGCCTCACTGACAGCCCCTGTTGACCTTGCGGCTTTGCCTTCGGCCTCTGCCAGCCCCCATCTCGACCTCGGCTCACCACCGACCACCAGCTGCTCACCTATCCTTCATAGCGACGTTGGCCACTGCCCATCATCGACTTCCTTCCCTGCCGGCTCCCCTTCATCTCAAAATGGCACGCCTGACGCGCTCGGCCGCTGCCGTTCACGTCGTCGCCCGTCCGACCGGCAGCACTGCCGTGGCGAGCTCGAGCAGCTCGTCCGGTCCCCCTCCGGTCGTCATCGCCGGTCGGCGCGACTGTCTGAAAGGCCTCAAGCTCGTCTTCACCGGCGAACTCCCGTCTCTGGGACGGCCGGACGCGATCGCCCTCGCCCGCAAGTACGGCGCGTGCGTGCCCCTCCTTGGAACCCGCCTTTGCCTCCTCATGCGCGCTGCTGCTGATGCCCCTCGCTTCCTCACGATAGCAAGGTCACCAAGGCCACATCGGCAGCGACCTCTTACGTCGTCGTTGGTACAGCCGCACCGCATCGACTTGCGCAGGGGGGCCGAGGTCTCCCGACGCTCGATGAGGCCGGCTTCCTGCACCTCATCCGGACGCGAGGCGCGCCAGACCTCAGCCGCCTGTCGTCTACTGGCACCTTTACGGCGTGCGCTTGGATTGAGGACTCGCTGCCGTTTTTTTGGACGAGGGACCCACAATCGGCGGGCCAAGCCTCCGTCGACGAAATGGAGGACTCGTCGCCACTCTCATCGCCCCCTTCGCGGCAGCCAACGCCTTCAACGCGTTCCTCGACATCTGCTAGTCCGACCCTGCAGCCTGCTCGCCAGTCGATGCAGTCACCGGTGTCGCCTTCCGCAAAACCAGAACGGAGACGGCGACTCGCGAGTGTCGAGCACGTCAAAGACGTCGACAAGATCGATTTGCGCAGAAATTTTCCAGTCAGGCCGGTCGTCCTGCAGTCGTCGTCGTCCGACATCGTCTTCACGTCGTCGCGGCTGCCTCTGCCACCGTCCATACAGTCGCCGTCAACTCTCCGTCGAGGTCCGTCAGCATCAGTGGTCGCCGCTGCCGTCGCCGGCAAGAAGCGGCGCGCGACCTCGTCGAACGACTGCCAGGCCGGTCCAGGTCCTCGGCGGACCACGTCAAGACCGCGGCCGGGCGTCCTGGAGGCTGCGGGCGCTATCCGGCCGATGCGCAAGGCCGCCGTCGTCGTTGAGCTGTCGGACTAGGGTCGCATGTCATTCATCCGGCGGTCCGGCGCGACGTGGGGCGCCTGTCGACCGGTGCGCGCAGGGCAGGTAAGCCGGACCGACGCGCAAGCTGTCCAGCTCCTCCTGATCTCGCTCTGTCCAGACCCACTGCTGCATTCCATCCCAGTTTGTACAATCGTCGAGCGAGGGCAGCAGGGAGGCAGCGGCGCCTGCCCTTTCATCGCCGCCCAGGCGGCTGCACGCGTGCGCCCGACCGCGCGCGTCACGGCCGGCGGCCTCCTCCGACAGTAGGGGGAAGGAGAGGGGAGCAGATGCACGGCCTCTCTCTGTCGTTCAGCCCTCGACGTCGACCTCATTCTCCATCAGTCGTCACTCCCTCCTACCTTGCGCTGGCCACCATACCACTTCGACCGATGCCCTCCTCTAACACCGAAGAGGCGCCGCTCCTGCCGAGCCACGTCCGCCGCCAGAGCCGACGGGTCAAGCTCGGCATCCTCCTCGCCGCCTTTGCGACGCTGGCCATCGTGGCCGTCAGCATCACCCTGACAAGCAAGCTCGTCGACAGCGACCCGGATGGCCCGGAGGACCCGCTCGAGCGTGCCCACTGGCTCCTGAAGCGGTGCGTCGACGGTCGGATCGATGGCCGACGTTGCTTCGAGCGAACTCGAGCACCCCGGCTGATCGCCTCATTCTGCCCGCCCTGCATGACCGCTCCAGGACCAAGACGCCCATCCTTGACGGCCACATCGACCTGCCCGAGTTCGCTCGCATGACTTACAAGAACAATATCTCGGCGTTCGACCTCAACGAGCCCACGCCCGGCCACGTCGACATCCCCCGCCTCCGCGAGGGCCAGGTCGGAGGCTTCTTCTGGTCGTGCTTCACCCAGTGCCCCGCAGACCCGAAGGGAGGGGTCGGCAGCGACGACTTCCTGACAGCGCACAACGCCGTGCGAGGTGCGGCCGATCCCCTCTGCGGGGCCTCCCCTTCATGAAGCGTGTCGGCTGACCACGAACGGCCAAATCTGCGACACTCGCTCATCAGACACCCTGGAGCAGATTGACGTCTCGAAGCTGCTCATCGAGAAGTACAGCGACACCTTCGCGTTTGCAACGACTGCGCAGGAGGTCCGGGATGCGACGGCGAACGGCAAGATCGCATCGCTCCTCGGCATCGAGGGGTTCGTCCAGCGTCTGAATCGGTCCAGCCGCCCTGCTCTCAGCGTCTGACAACCCGTGCTGCTCGAAACAGTGCGCACCAGCTCGGCAACTCGCTCGCTTCGATCCGCATGTACGCCGAGCTCGGCGTTCGTTGTACGTCGTCCCCTTTGCCCCTTCCTTGCGACGTCCTCGTACTGACGGACCGACGATCAGACGTCACCCTCACGCACTCGTGCCCCAACGTTTTCGCCGACTCGGCCGGCATCTTTGAGCCTGCTGCTAGGATCCACGGCGGCCTCTCGCCTCTGGGCCGGGATCTCATCTACGAGCTCAACCGACTCGGTGTGATGCTCGTCAGTGGCAGTCAGCAGCACGTCTTGGCAGCGGGCGTGGCTGACGAGCAGCATCCGTCCTTCCTCCCAGGACCTCTCGCACGTGTCGGACGAGACGGCCGAGCAGGCGCTCGACCTGACGCGCTCCCCCGTCATCTGGTCGCACTCGTCCGCCCGGCACTTCAACAAGATTCAGCGCAACGTGCCCGACCATCTGCTCGAGCGTCTCGGCACGAGCGAGGGCAAGGTTGACGGCGTCGTCCATGTCAACTTCTACCCGGGCTTCCTCGTCGGCAAGGGCCAGAAGGGCGACGTCTCGACGGTCGCCGATCACGTCGAATGGGTCGCCAAGAAGGCTGGCCACAAGCACGTCGGGCTCGGCAGCGACTACGACGGCATCGAGAGCACGCCCGCCGGCCTCGAGGATGTCTCGAAGTACCCGGCCCTCTTCGCCGAGCTCATCCGGCGGGGCTGGACCGACGCGCAGCTCGAGGACCTCGCCGGAGGCAACACACTCCGCATCCTCGAGGGCGTCGAGCGCGTCAAGGAGGAGATGAAGGGCGAGCCGGCGAGCATGGGCCGCTACACTCGGCGCAAGGATCTCTAACGCACGTGTTAATGAGCCGGCTTCACGGCCGGCGCGTGAGCTGGGACCCGGAACTGAGCGAGCGCGCCTCCCGTCGACCTCGTTTGCCGATGAGATGGCCCTGTACGCAAGAGCGTTCGGCTCGAGACAAGAATCGGCACTGGCAGGGGTTCGCATGCCATCACACACTTGCATCGGCCTCGTCGGACGCGTCGCCGTCGCTCTCCTCGTTCTCAGCCTCGCCGTCGTTGCTCTCGTCGGCCTCGCTCTCGTCGTTCCCGCTCTCGTCGTCATCGTTGTCGTCGAGGCCCTCGATCTCGAGAGCGCCAAACATACTGCCGACGTTGGCCTTCGTCTTTTTGCTCACAAGGCCAGCCGGCTCGTCGTCCTCGTTTAGGTACTCGTCGTCCGAGTTGCCGAATGAGGAGTTGTCCGTGGCCGAGTCGCTCTCGTCCTCGTCGGAGCTCTCGCTCGCCTCATTGGAGCTGAGCTCATGCGGGGCGTCCATCTGCAGCGGATCGCTCGCCTGGTGGAAAGGCGAGTACTCTTGGCCGAGCCAGATGCCGTCGCCTGGCGGGAGCGCGGGCGCCGCCTCATCCTCCGCAGGAGGCGGGCGGAAGGACCAGGGGATGCGGGCCTCAGCGATGGCGCGCAGGACTGATGTGGCGAGGGCCCGCGTCAGCCGTCGAGCGAAAGGTGGCGCTCAAGGATCAAGACTGACTGTGATTGCCGGCGCGGTTGACATCGGGCCGGCCCGCTTTCGCCGTCACTAGGAGGGAAAGACAGAGCCAGTCAGCGCCAAGGTGGGAACCGTCTCACCGGGCGGTCCACTTACGGAATCCCCGCTGGAGTGCCCACCCCTCCATGATGTCGCCCGTCGACCAAATCTTCTCGCGCTTGACTGGCTTGTCGTCCGCATCCGCCGGACGCATGCCGGCCCGCCACGTCTTCTTCGCTTCGACTACCGCGGCATCCTCGTCGAGGTCATCGAGCTGAAGGATGCGCTCAAGCGGAAGGAGCTGGCCTGCAAGCTGGAGAACAGCCGGCAGGGCCGGGATGTGCGAGATCGGCAGGATCGATGAGACGGCTTGCAGCTCAAAGGGCGTCAAGGACGGGAGGACGAGGCCAGGCGAGTCGGCAAGCCGGACCTGGGCAGCGGCAGATGAAAGATCAGCAGCCAGGCAGGCAAAGATAACGGAGGCTCCTCGTACCTCGGGCGTCCAGAAGATGGTCTGAAAGTGTTTCGTCTTACCCGGCGTCTTGGACGCGCGGACCTTGCTCTTGCCGACCATGGCGTTCAGGAGCGAGCTTTTGCCGACATTCGGCTGCCTGTGCTCCATAGCCAGGTTGAGAGTCAGCGCAACGTTCGACGGCCCTTTTGTCCGACGAGCACACACCCGATGAGACCGACGGTCAGGTAGTCAAAGTTGAGGTGCTCGGCTGGCCCCTCGCCGACGCGGCCTTCAGCCCTCTGGTCGTCGTTCTCGATCGGCCGAGGCTCGTGCTCCTCTCCCACGGGCGTCTCGCCGTCGACGGGCAGGCCCTTGACGAGCTTCTCCCAATCGATCGACGAGCGCACTCGAGGCGTCCACTTGGCGAGCCTCGCCGGGTCCTCGGCCACGGCCGGAGGTGGGGTGATGAGCCGCGCGTGCGCTCGCTTGATTGCCTCGACCAGGCTGACGAGCGAGCTCGGCGGTATGTACGACTTGAGGACAGACCGGGTGCCTGACAGTGGATTGATGGAAGGCAGGTCAGGCCTGGAGGCAGGGCGAGAACTACGAGTCGCCAGGAGGATGGACCTTGCGCGCGCTTCTCGCGCCGGTAGGCCTCGAGCGAGACGATGTCCCAGCCGTGCTTGCCCCACTCGCGCCGGCACCAGGCCTCCCACTGCGCGCGGACCTCGGGCGAGACGAGATCGCACTTTGTGAGGACGAGGACGACCTCCTTTCGGCTCGTCTGCTGGTGCGAGAGGATGTACTCCTGGAGCGACGGCGGAAAGTGCAGCGGCGGGCAGCGGATGTCGATGAGGACGAGGAGGATCGGCGAGAGCTCGAGCGTCCGCCACAGCTGCCGATAGACCTCGAGGTTGCGCTCGAAGTAGGTCGTCGACCGCGGCCACTGGATCGAGAACGACGACGACGACGACGGAGCGTCCTCGTCTGGCTCGGCTGCCTCCTCACCAGGCCCTCTCTGAGCGATCGCGCGCCAGCGCTCGACGGCCTCGTCGGCGGCGACGAGCCACTTTTTGAAGAGGCCGGCCTCGTTGGCCTCGACCTCCTTCTTGGTCTGCTCGTACTTCCACTTTGGCCGGCGCGGGATCGAGAGCGCCTCCTTCATCGCCAGCGCCGGCTCCAGCAGCTCGAGCGGGAAGTAGGGCGCGTCGGCCGAGATTGGACGCGGCAAAGGGTCCGTCAGAGCCGTCGTCTTGGAGCGGGCAATGTACTAGGAGAGTCCAGGCAAGCAGAGGTGGGTCAGGGGGGTCAGTCTCATTTGACCAGTGGGAGGAGCTGCTGCGGCCGCGTGCTCCGCGCGCTCGAGCTCCTAGACGGACTTCGGGCGTCAAAGGCAGGAACTTGGACACGAGCTTGCGCTTCTCGGCCATCGCTCCGGCAGTCTCCCGGCCGGAACGACCCTGGCCGGCGACCGGCGCATGGTTCGTCAGCTTCTTCATGCCAGCGGCCGTGAAGCCGGTCGGCGGCGGAGGCAGGTCGCCCCGCTTGACCGCCCGCTTCTCCTTGAGCTGCGCTGCGGGTGAGGAAGGTTCGCGCGGTCTGCCTGTCAGCTGCCGATCTGCCGACGCGGTATCACGCCTAGTGCTCTCCGGAGGGGGCTTCTGCCTACCTTTGCGCTGTCTGGACGAGTGGTGTGGTCGGCCGGTCGCGAGGTCAGCGCATGCAAGGATTGAGGTCGCTGGCCACGCCGAGGTCGCCGCCGCCGCAGCGCCGTTACCGATGGGCACTCACTTTGTGCTGCGAGCGACCTTGCGAGGCATGCCGAGCGAGTAGGTGGAGGGCGGAGCTCTGAGAGGATCTGCCGGGCGGAGGCCGCTGGATCAAAGTCGTCGCACGAGGGAGATCGAGGGCTGCGAGCTGGCCTGCTCGAAATCGCAGGATGACGCGCCTGTCGTCGAGGCGGCGGCGGCGGCGGCGGCCAAGTCCTCACGCTGGCGCTCTCGAGCGGCTGCCGAGTACGCACGGGGCAGGCACCAAAAGAGGTCGATGGCAGAGTAAAAGACAGATCTGTATAGGTCAGAGAGTCTGCAGGTGGAGCCCGACCCCCTGAGGCGGACAAGGGCGGCTGGCTCGTGTGCGCTCGGGTTCGGAGCCAGCCTGGCTCTCGGCGCAGGCGGCCCATTCGACAGAAGCACCTCATTTTACCGACAACAGCTCCTGAAGCGAAGCTCAGACTCATCAGACCTCCCTGGTCAAGAGTAAAAGGTCAGGTAGGCCAGGCTTGGATCTGATGCCGGGGTTGTGAGCCGGAAGGCATGGCCTCGCGGTGACGGCTCTGCTGCGCGGAAGCTGACCACAAGCACTCTGCAGGTGAAGTCGTCAGCGAGCCCCGAACTCATCACACGCATCTCCGGGCGCCAGAGATGGCTCCAGTACCTTTTTGGAGAGGTCTGAGCAGGATCTTCTGCTTGCTGGCGAGGTTGCGAAGGGGACTACGTCCCGCACTTCGCTGCCGCGGTTCGGTCGGCTGAAGGCGGCACCAAGCTTGACCGGCTGCTGGAGATCAGCTGCCATCAAGGTCGGCCGACGTTGGAGCCCTCGCCGAGGGGCCAGAAAGCTGGGACGCTAGCAGGCCGAGGTCGATGTCGAGAGTTGGCGTGTCGGGACGCCCAGTCGGCCTGTCGACGCGCCGACGAGGCGGCGCCCTCGGTCGCCTCCGCCCGACGCCGACCCTGTTCCTGCCCTCCCTGCCCTTTCAGACGCTGCCCTTACAAGCGAACAGCTAGCCCGCGATGGAGGTCGACCTCGACTCGACGACGCAAGGCACCTTCTTCATCCCGTCCAAGCGGCGGCGGCGCCAGGAGGCCGAGCCATCGCCGGCCGAGGAGGCAGCCCCCAAGCTCAGCGCATGGACCCAAGCCGCGTTCGACAAGAGCTGGGCGAAGCACCAGGCCCGGATCGCCGTACGTCCTGCCTTGGACGTCACCTCTGTGCCACAGTGCTGCTGCTGACGACAGCTCCGGGCCACTGCTGTTAGGACACGCTCAGGCGTCTGACGAAGCGGTCATCAGAGCAGCTCGTCGGCTGGGAGTCCGAGAGCTACCCGGCCGGCGAGCCTCGCAAGCCGTACGCGTCCATCCCGACGGCGCTCGTCTCTTGTGCGTCCGGCCCGGTGCTCTGCGTCGATCAGACTCCGGATCCGACCTCTCGCTGACCTGTGTGCTCTCCTGCTTGCCAGCGACGAGCGTCCAGACGCTACACTCGCTGGTCGCGACCGTTGAGCAGCTGCTCGAGGCCAACCGCAAGGCCATCAAGGGCAAGGGCAAGGAGCACGCCCCAGCTGGCTCGACGACCGACGACGTCGAGATGACAGACGAGCTCGGAGCTGCCCGCGAGCCAGAGACCCGCCGGACGGTCATCGAGTGCAAGAGCGGGACGTCGCTCGAGACGCTCATCGAGAGCATCGTGCTCGGGCTCCTCGGCGACGACCCGGCAACCGGCAGCGTGCGCAGTCCCTCTAGGCGACTTGCGAGGTCAACCTCATCGCCTGAGCTGAGCTGACGGTTTCCTTCCGCAACTTGACCCCTAAGACACCAACATTGCCCTCGCTCCTGCGCTTCCAAGAGGCCCAGACGCGGTTGTCGATCACGCTGCACCAGATCCACCTGCTCCCGCTGCGCACTCTGACGGCCCTCCTCACGGTCCTCACCCGCTACTCGCCTCGACTCCGGCTTGTCCTGACCCTGACGACGGCAAGCGCGCCGGGCGTCCTGCGCGAGGTCCTCCCGGCCGCAGTCATGGAGGCGCTCGAAATGCGCATCTTCGAAGGCATCGAGGGCGGCGACGTCTGGGAGGAGGTAATCAAGGATGTACGTCGTCTCCTTCCTCCATCCGCTCGGATGACCTTGATCGACCGCTGACCTGCTGGCCGGTCGCAGCTCTACTTTTCGAGCTGGGAGCCCGAGGTCTTGATCGATGGCGCCACATTCGATGAGCTGCGCGACACGTACGAGCGCAACTCACACTCGGTCGAGGGCCTCACTGCGGCGCTCCACGTCAGTCGCCTCGCCGCTCGAAAACGCGTCTCTCCTTGCAAGTGCTGACGAACGCTGTGTGCTGTCACATCGACATTAGTACATTCACATGCGCGCTTTCTTTGGTCCGCTCGGGCAGTTTATCCCGCGGCCGCCTCCTGCGAGCAACGGGGCTGCCAGCACGCCTCCGCCGCCAGACCTCTATCCAGAGGCCGAGCAGCAAAAGATCTTCAAGCGGCTGCTCGTCCTCCCCTCGGTCCTGCAGTCATCGCTCGCCAAGTCGAATCCGGCCCTGCAGCCACCGCTCGCCCTGCTGCTCGAGTCGACCGAACTCGGAGGCGCCCACGCCCACATCCCGCCAGCCGACTTTCCTCGTGACCTCGTCGCGGCGTCGCACAAGCTCGTCCACAAGCACGCGGCCGACCGGCGTCTTGCGTTTGCAATGTTTGCGAGCGTGCGCAATTACCTCGCCGGCCGGAGGGACGACGGCGGTGCAGCCGGCGGCAGCACGGGCGTCCTGCGCGTCCGGGGCCCAGAGGGTGTCAGACTGATGCGGTCGGTCGTCAACGGCGAGGCGAGCGGCACCGACCGAGGCTACATCTGGACGACAAAGCTCGTAGCGTGCGTACAGCTGGCCTCCCGAGCGCGGGTGCTTGAAGCCTGAGCGCTGACACTCAACTCGTCCGGGCCCCGAACAGCAAGCTCTCGGTCTCGGAGCTGCCGCGGCTGATGGACAGCATCAGGAGCGGCATCCAGCCCTTTGGCATGTTTCGCATCAGCGCCATCTTCTCCGAGCTCAACAAGGTGAAGGAGAGCCCCTCGCAAACGGCCTCGGCTCTCGAGGGCATGCTGAGGTGCGTCCAAATTGCCGGCCGGTTGTCCCCCCTCGCATGCTAACCTGTCCCCGTTTCGCGCGCAGCAAATGGATCACCCGCCACGAGCGAGTCCTGTTCCACGAGCTCTACTACTTCCGCGACCTGCGAGACCTCATCAAGGTCTTCCGTCCAGCGCCGCTCGAGGCGCTCCAGACGGCCCTCCTCTCGCCGCAGACGTACCTCGGCAAGTCGTCGTGCGACCCGACCAACGTGACAACGATGCCCGACACGACGCTCCTCTTTATGCGCTACCTCGAGTCGGGCAAGATGATCAACCTCTACGACTGGTTCGAGGCCTTTTCGTCGACGCTCCAGGTCCCGCCGCCGACCGATGCCGACGACGAGGCCCAGGTCGAGCGTCGGCGCGAGGTCCAGGCGCGCTTCATGCGCGGCTTCCATGAGCTCGACTACCTCGGCCTGCTCAAGGGCACCAAGCGCAAGCCCGACCACGTCCTCAAGACGGTCTTCATGGTCGGCGAGGACGAGGGCGAAGGGTTCCTCGACGGTCAACGGGCGGGCGCACAGGCTGCGGCCGACGCCTAGTGACCCCTCCGGAGGGACAGGTCGGGCGCCCTATGCCCATGCTCTGGCTCATCGACCTGACAGTCCCCGCGCTGCGTTCACTGACGACTCCGCTCGGCCAGGTCACACGACCGGACTAATCTTGGCGGGCCGGTCGACGTTTCCGGGTCTGCCGGGGATTCCTGCTGATCCGTCCGCCGCACGACCCCTGACCTCGCCGCCGTCGAGCCCTAATCGCTTCTACCTGTCCAGCCCGCTCGACGACGCCCAGCTCGACGAGAGCTTATCCTTTGACTCCCATTCCACCTGCCTCGCACTCTTGCTACCTCGCCCGGCCGCAGTCGTCGTTCTCAACACCAACCGATGCGCTCTGACTCGCTTCCCCGCGTCGCGCCGACCCCTGTCGCTCCACCGCCAGTCCCGGTCAAACCGGCTTCTCTGACCCCGCCTCCGAGGTCTCTTTCTGTCGGCGCCACCGCAGCCTTGAAGGTCGGGCCGAAGGGCGGTAATGGGCCGGGCGCCGTCGTCGGAGGTAGCGACGTGCGTCCTCCGGCCCAAGCCGCTCCTTCGCCGTCGGCTCGGTCGAGGTAGGAACAAGGGCTGACTCGGATCGAGGCTCTACCCTCCAACGCAGTCTCCCGCTGCCGAGCCTTCTCCCCCTGAATCGGAGTCGCTCTACGAGCCGCACGGCCTGTTCATCGCCAAGTTCGCTCCGTTCGCTCGCCGCCCTCCATACGACGACAGATATCCTCCCTGACTGGGCTGCTCGTCTTCCGCTACAGTCTGCCGCAAGGCTCGACCGACGCTGTTCTCCGCCAGGCGCTGAGCTACCACTTCAGCCGCTTCGGCACCGTCGCGTCTGTCAAGATCAAGCGCGAGAAGGATGTCCGGCCGGTCGAGGCGCGCAAAAAGGAGGGCGACGTCTGGGCGTGGCTGTCGCTTGCAGTGCGTCCGTCGCCCCTCGTATAGCTCTGTCATGCTCGCTTGGCTGAGCGGCGGTCTCGTCGCCAGACGCCCGACCAGGCTACGACTGCCCTGCGCGGCGCTCAGGGCATCCGCGTCCTCGGCCGTACGCTCCGGGTCGAGCGCGCCAAAGCTCATCGCATCCTTTTGCTCGAGCCGCGCGGAGGGGCCGCGTTTGTGCAGTCGGCCGCCGACAGCTGGCTCCTCCACACGAGCACGGGCGACTTTGTGCGAACAGCCTGCCTCTGCGAACTCGTACTGCGACTAACCCGCGTGACCCTTGCAGGATCTTGCCGAGTCACTTGGTATCGAATGCGGAACGCGCAGCATCGAGGCGCGGCGCAACGGTGGGGGCCTGCTCGTCAAGTTCGGCCGGGTGAGGGACGCTGCTCTGTGTCCTACGAAACTCACCGATGCGTTCCTGACCCCCAATGCGCCTTTCGTGACAGGTTGACGGCCCGGCTCTTCTTGAGGTTCGTCGTCCCTTTCACGCCTCAGGACCTGCCCTGCAGAGAACTGACCTATCGACCTCCTGCAGCGGCTCAAGTCCAATGTGCACCTCTCGGCGTCGATGTGGGTTCAACTTGCAGATAGCAGCAGAGAGTCGCACTGACCACTGAGAGCTGTTGATGGTCTCACACAGGTACGTCGAAGACCACACGGTCACCGCCAACGGCTCTCGCCGGTCACTCCCGGTCCTCTCGCCGTCCTTGATGCTGCAGCGCCCACCGCACGTCCCGGGCTTTGCTTTTGCCGAGCGAGGCCGCACGCGGCATCGGCAGAGCGCACCTGCGATGCGCAACGGCCTCGATGAGCGTGCGCACGCGCAGCCAGACGACCGGCTGGCAAGCTCTCCCAAGCAGACGCCCCAGCCATGGCCTGGCCTTCGCATCGCGATCCCCACGCCGCCGAGGTTCCAGCAGGCGTCACCCGTCCGGCAGTCGACTTTCCGCCAACCTGCCGAGTCCCTTGCTGCCGGTCCAGTTAGTCGCTGCCCAGCACCCGATACCCTCCCTCCTCGTCCTACCTTCTGACATGCCCTCCTGCCTCTCGTCGGCAGGTCCGCTCGCATCCTACGCGCGACGATGCCGAGGCTCTCGCTGGCACTCCTGGCCCGTACGAAAGCCACTCTGCGCCCCCTCCCTTCGACCTCGGCCGCCCCTTCGCTCGGCCAGGCTTCGGCCCCGTCATCCACGCGACGCCGCTGACCGGGCCGTTCGACACGTCGCACGGCACATTCGACACGAATCTCTACCCTTACCCGCCGACGCCGTTCACGGCCCCGCCGCCGTCGCCCTTCAACGCCTTCCGACCAGGCCATTGGTCTGCATACAGCTCGCTGCCGGCTTCGCCAGGGGTGAATAAATCTGCTCGCCTCCGCCACGAGTGCTTGCTGACGGCCAATGCTCCACCACTTACAGCAGCTACCTTGGCCTTATCCCGCTCCCCGGCTGTCCAGCGGCGTCCTCCCCCGTGAGGACTCTCCCGGCTGGATCCAGGAGCCACCGATCAACGGTCCCATCGCCGGCCGAGCGCCCGACCTGAACGCGACTTTCGAGCACCCACTGTCTTGGCCGGCCCCGCCATACCTCGGGCAGACGCTGCTGCCCTCCGTCCCGGGGGCCTTCTTCCTTCCCTCCCGCCCGCCGCCGGCGTACATCGGTCAAGAGAGCTTCGCCGCCCCACCAATGGCGGGGCCGGTCTCGCACAGCGGCTTCGCCCCCATGCAGCCGTCACCGCCAGCGCCGCCTGTCTGGGTCGACGGCGGTTTCGTACCGGGATGGCTCGACGGCCGCTCCGGCTTCGCAGACTCGACGCCACCGCCGCCGCCGCTGCCGTTCTTCCTCTCCCGGGGTCCTGTCCCGGCTGCGCCACGACACGACTGGCGCACTGACGCCTACCGTCCGCCGACGACCGAGTCGACGCCTTCGTCTGTCCCGCAGCCCCTGGACGCTTCCGACCGCGACTTCCTGTACTAGCTACAGATCCTCGATGACGACTCGGCGCCTTGATGGACGTCCCCCTCTTTTTCGCTCCCTTTGCTTGTATCCGTTCCCTTCTCCCCCCCCACCCCTCGAACTCTGTAGCTGTATCCTCCCTATCACTTATTCGCTGCGGGCGTTCGGCTCAGTCATGCGAAACGGGGGGGGACATGAATAAGCGTCAGGGCGCGCCGTTTTGAGAGGGACCCGTGTGGGGTGTGAGGGTGGGTTGGTCGAATGAGCGAGCAAAGTGATGCGCGGGGTGTGGGTGCAGCGAAGGGAAGGGGGCCGGAGGCGGGGGAAATGCAAGCAGAAGGGAGCAGAGGGGGAGAGAGAAAGAAGGGGAGGAAGCCGAGGAGCCTATTCGCTCTTGGTCTTCTTCGACTTCTTCTTCTTCTTCTCGCCGTCCTCGGCTGCCGGCTCCTCGTCGTCGTCCGCGCGCCGCTTCTTCGACTTCTTCTCCTTGGCCTCGCCGTCGCCATTGGCGGCCGCCAGCTTGGCCGCCTTCTTGGCCGCCTTGCGCTCCTCCTTGCTCAGCTCGTCGGCGCCGTCGACCTCCATGGCCTCGGCCGCCTTCTTCGCCGCCTTGGCCGCCTTCTTGGCCGCCTTCTCGTCGACCACAGCCGGCTGCGTCGGCAGGAGACCGGCCGGCGCGTCGGCCGACTCGTTGTAGGCGGCGCCGCTGCCCGAGGCCTCGTACTTGCTCTGCTTGGGGCCGTCGGCGGCCGACGAGCGGGTCGAGACGATGCCGAGCCGGTGCTCGAGTGCCCGCAGGCGGCTCTCGAGCTTGACCCGGTTCTCGACGCCGATCGAGGGCGCACCCTCGGTCGACTTGGAGTCGTCGTCGGCGAGCGCGTCGACACGGATCGACAGGGCAGCCTTGGTCGAGACCATCCGGGCCATCTTGCCTGTTGCGGCGAGCGGTCAGCAAAGGACTCCATCGTCAGCCTTCCCGATCGCCTCTGGACAGCCTCTGCCAGATAAAGTCACGCACCTTTGAGCTTCTGCGGGGCCTGGCCGATGAGCGAGGCGTGGTAGACGAGACCGTACTTGGGCGTGTCGTGCTTGGTCTTGAGCGCGCGGAAGAGGGCCTTCTCGGCGCCGAGGATCTGGATGGTCGATGCCGGGTGCTTGGCGAGGTTGAGGAGCGAGCCGGCGTGCGAGATGAGCCGGGCGCCGACGAGCTCGCCGACGAGGGCCGTCAGGTTGGGGGCGATGGCAGACATGCGGTTGCGGAGGTACTCGAACAGCTGGACGCGGTACTCGGTGATCGAGATGACCTGGTCGCAGAGCGAGTGGATGTGGGCAATGTCCGAGTCGGAGATCTCGGTACCCATCGAGAGCTCGGCCGCCTGCTTGAGCGTGGCCTCGAGGTCCTCGGGCAGGATGTGCTCGAACGACGTCGTCGAGCAGTTGGTGCGGAAGCCCATCGCCCGGACGACCTTGGCGTAGGCGAGGTTGTCGACGATGATCTTGGCCATCTCGGGGAAGTGCCAGCCGTACCACTCCTTGACGCGCATCGAGTAGATGTTGATCTCCTTGTCGAGGTCGTCGAGCAGGGCGATGGCCTGGATGATCATCGTGTCGACCTTGTCGGGCGAGAACTTGAGCTTGAACCTGCGAGAGCGCAGCAGAGCAAGACCCCCCAGGGTCAGCAACAGCCACCCACAAGACAGCTCGGACACGGCGCTGGGCAAACGCACCGGGAGAGCGAGTGCGAGAGACCGAGCGACATGGTCGCGAGGTCCTTGGGGTCAAGGCCCTTGAGGAGCGAGGTGAGCTGCTCGCGGATACCACGGTAGAGGTCGAGCGTCGTCGAGTCCGAGACGACCTTGATGCCGAGCTTCTTGCTGATGGCACCGCCGAGCTTGGCGTCGCCGACAATGAGCGTCTCCTCGACGCCCTTGCCCTTCTTCTTGCTGCCGGTGACCTCGTCGACGAGGAACTTGGACAGGACCTTGGACAGCTTGCCGTCCTGGAGCTGCGTCAGGTCCTCGACGGCGTCGGCCGTCGACGAGAAGCGGTGGATCGCCTTGAGCTTGAGACTGCACAGGCAGACAGACGCAGGAAAGCACGGGAACACAAGGAAAGAGTAGGAGCGCCAGGGCGGTCAGCCCTCCGGTCGTCGTCGTCGTCGTCGGCGTGGTCGCCGCCGCAGCTGCCCTCTCCGCCGCTAGTTGAGCCTTCGGCTCCTCCGCAAGCTACGCCGCTTGAGCCCGCCATGAGCAGCGCTGTGCGGAGCGAGCGGCAAGTAGAGTAACGTGGAAAGGCGACGATCCAGGGCAGCCCCTTCCATGACGAGCGTCGGCGAAGAGAGGACGAGGAGACTGACAGGCTGTTGGCGCCCTCGGCCGTCTCAAAGTCCTTGTGGAGGTCGTCCTTGCCGATCTTGCCCTCGTCGGTGACGGAGAAGAGGGCAAAGCCGATGGGCGACTCGCTGAGGACAAGCATCCTGAGAGAAGAGGAAGGAGAGGGAGGGGGGCGGGGGAAGGGGGAAGGGGTGGGATGCTGGACGCTGGCGCGGGCTGAGGGCTCGGGAGGAGGCTCTGCGCCCCCTCTCGTGCGGGCGGGGCGAGGGCGAGGCGGCCAGGCGGGCGGATTCGAAAACTGAGCGAGGCCCTTTCTTTATTTTCCGAGCCCCCCTCGACGAACGCCTGCCTCGCGCTGCTTAGACTGCACGTCACTTCGGCCCACGCGTCTGTTCTTCGGGACGACGCGTTGATACAAAGATGGTGGGGGAGAGGGATCTACCTTGCGGGCGCCGTGTCTATCGAGCTACCGCTGTCAACGCCCGCCTGCGCAGGACCCCCGGCAGCGGCGGCGGCGTGATCGCTCGCGACATTCTTGATCCACGCGCCGATGCTGCCGAGGAAGCCCTCGTGCCGAAGGAACATGGCCCGCTTGGTGCCCTTGGACCAGAAGCGGATCGCGTACGACAGGGTCGAGATGGTCGCCGGGTGGCCTGCATCGACGAGGGGGGTCGGTCAGAAGCCCGTGAGGGAGGGGAGCGAACGAAGCAAGGGGTCCAAGACGCACCACGGATGAAGCAGCCGCCAAAGTAGATGCGCTCGAGGTCGTACTTTTCGGCGTTCATGTGGCTGCGAGATAAAGAAAATGGGTCGGTTCGAGTCGTCAAGGAGGGCCACCACGGCAGGCTGCCGAGAGGGACGCACGCAATCTGGCCGATGTTGTTCGAGACGGCGTACAGCAGGCTCTTTGCCAGGTCCTCTTGCTTCCAGGCAGCCTTTTTGCGTCGGACGCCCTCGCCCTCGCCGCCGCCGTCGCTGCTGCGGGGACCTTTCTGGAAGACTTTGCCGAAGGACGAGGCGATCGTCGACGACTTGAGGCCAATCTTGCTGTAGTCGCTGCCGTAAATGTCGCCGACGAGCATGTCGACCTGCGAGTTGTCGCCCCGTTCCGAGAGCGAGAGCATCTCTGTCGGGAGGCACCAAGCCGTCAGGCAGCTCGTCGTCAGTCCCTCCGTCGGTGTCGGAAGCGCGCATGGTCGGCGGCAGCGTGCGCACCGTCAAAGCTCTCGGCATCCGTCAGCAGGCTCAGGAGACCCCAGAGCGTGCCGCCGCCGAGACTGGTCCCGCTGACGCGCTCAAACGAGCCGTCCCGGTCAACCTTGACGATCGAGACGCCCGAGCCGATGTTGACGAGCAGGCACGGAAACTGAGGCTCAGCCGACGGCGAGGGCGCAAACGTCACGGAGAACTTTGGCGGATCCGGCGACGGTCGGGGCAGATCCGTCAGCGGCGGCGGTCGAGGCCGGGGTGTCGACATCTCTGCCGTCGAGCTCTGATGGCCGTTAACCGCCAGGGTCGCAGAGGAAGCGGCGGACGAGGAGGCTTCTGGCGGTGACGGCAGGTGCGGCGCCGGCGTCGGATTCGGCGAGGGATAGCTCAGGTGCGAGATCTCGTAGACGAGCTCGTCGCCGTACCAGAAGACCTCGTTGGGGATCGAGGTGATGAACGATAGGCCGGTGATGAGGCAGTCCATCTCCTCCTCTTGGATGACCTCGACGCCGAGCTCGTCGACGAAGCGGTCGTAGAACTTGTGGGCGCCGCCGCCGGTCGCAATGATCTTGACGCCCCGCTTCATCTGGTCGACCGAGACGCGGTTGGCGGCGGCCGACTGCTTGATGAGCGAGTTGATAAAGTCGATGCACTGGTGGATCTGGGCCGTCTCAAAGCGGGTAAAGTTGATGAGCCCGCCAGGGAGGTTTGGCATCGTCGACCGCCGCTTGGACGACGACGACGAGGACGAGCCCGCAGAGGGGTACGCCGAAGAGCGCGCAAACGGACTGCTGCCGCTGCCGCCGCTACCACTTGGCCCTGCGGCCGCCGCCGACGATGACGAGAACGACGCCCACTGGGCGTGCTCGAAGGGATTCGACGGTAGTTCTCCGGTCGCCAGCACGCGCGGCGTCAGGGCCCCGTTCGGGTTGGGCCGGAGCGGCGTGGGGTCGTCATGGGCGGCCGTCTCGGCCGGGTCGATGAAGGGCGAGTCTTCCTTTGGCGGCGACGACGAGGACGGGACGCTCCCGCCGAGCGCGATCTGCGCCTTGTCGAGCCCGTTCGGGGGAAGCGGCGACCGGGTAAAGTAGACGAGCTTGGCGAGCGAGCCACCAATCTGTGTGCCAGTCGAGCAGACGGACAAGGCCGGCCAGGGGGATCAGCGAAACAGCTCGAGACGGGCAGGCCGCTCCCCCTCCCGAGGCTACTGACGTCGACAGCGATATGCGAAACGGGCTCAATGTGATGAGGGAGGTAGATGCCTCGTGAGTCTCGGGTCTGCGAGACGGAAGGAGGGACGAGAAGCAAAGGGGCGGACGGCGGGCAGCTCCGTCAGCAGCAGCAGCCGAGCAGCAACCTGTCGGAGCTGGACCAGACGGCGCGAGCTCACCGCAGGCGAATCCTCGGTGATGATCTGAGCGCCCTGGAAGGCGAACGCAGTATAGTAGATGCCGGCAGTCAGCTCTCGAGCTACGAATCGGCTACCCAGGTCGAGCACGACGGCCTCGCGGTTGGGGCGGGGCACAGGGGGGGGGTGCGAGCTCACCCGAGTGTCGACCGCAATGGACCGCGGCGTCGGGATGACGACCTCGCCCGGCGACGACATGCGAGTTTGATTTGGCGTTGCTGAGGACCGCCTTCAATCGCAGATATCACGTCGGAGATGTCTTTTTATGTGGGGGCAGGTAGTCTGGCAGGGAGGGACAAAGGGGGTGGGACGAGATGGCCGTCCGAGGTGAGTCGAGGGACGGAGACGGCCGCCGGCCGCTTCGCTCGAGCGTCCGAGCCTCCTTGACAGCCACTCTCGCGTGCCTTCCTTTACAAGCTCCCTCGCCGTCTGCTTTGCCTTCCCCGGTCGTCATGGCCGGCTCGCCCTCCCCGCATAAGCGCCGCAGGGTCACTCGCGCCGGCGTCGCCGAGGCCGCCCTGCCGCCGGGCGTCGCGGACGACACCGTCCTGACGCTCGACGTCACGACATTCGAGCGGCCCGAGGACGAGGACGCCGACAGTGACGTCGAGGGCGGCAGCCAGCGGGCTGGCAGCGACGAGGACGACGACGAGTCGGCCGACGACTGGTCGGGCGACGACGAGTCGGAGGCCTCCCGGGGCCGGTCCCAGGGCCCAGCGAGCGGCAGCACGACGCCGACGCGCAAGAGCTCCCGGTCGACCTCGCGAGCGCTCACGCCGAGTCGCCGGACGCCGTCGAAGCGCAAGACGCCGTCCAAGCCGTCGGCCCGGGCGGCCAAGGCGACGGCGACGGAGGGTCCGTTCGTCAAGCTGACGGCCTCGGACGCCTTCTTCACCGCCCAGTCGCGGCCGGCCCGGACGTCGGCCAACGTCTTCTCGGACCTCCTTCCGCCGCTGACGCACCAGCAATACACGAGCCTGCTTCGGTCGTCGACCGGCGCCCAGCAGCACGAGTTTGCGATCGAGGATCTGTCGTTTGCGCACGAGTCGCGCTGGCCCGGCTGGGAGCGCGAGCTTGGCCAGGGCTTCAACCTCCTCTGCTATGGCCTCGGCAGCAAGCGCGACGTCCTCAACCGGTTCGCGACCGAGGTCCTCGCCGAGCGAGCTGACGTCGTCGTCGTCAACGGCGTCTTCCCCCGCCTGACCGTCCGCGATATCCTCGCGACGATCGAGGCCGCCTTCCCGGCCGTCCGCCAGGCGCCCGCACCGCCGCCGTCCGCGCAGGCCTCGGCCGTCGATGTCCTCGCCTACCGCATCTACACGCACTTCCTCCCGCCTGGGCTCGAGCCCGCGCCGGCGCACGAGCTCGCGGCCGACGACCTCTACCTCGTCATCCACGGCATCGACTCGGCCGGCCTGCGGACGGCCCAGGCCAAGACGGTGCTCGGCCTCCTTGCTTCGTCGCCCCGGATCCACCTGCTCGCCTCGGTCGACCACGTCCAGGCGCCGATCCTATTTTCGACGGCCGAGACGCACAGCCGGCCGCACAGTTATCCGACCGGCTGGCACGACTCCGTCCCTGCCTCACGGGGCTTCAACTGGCTCTACCACGACCTAACAACGCTCCAGCCGTACGACGCCGAGGTTGCATTGCGCATCGCCTCGGCCTCGCGGCTGCCGACTGCGGGCGGCGGGGCCGGCCTCGCGACGGAGGAGGGCGCCAGGCACATCCTGACCTCGGTCACCGAGCTCGCCCGGCGGCTGTTCAAGGCGCTCGCCCGGTCCCAGATGGACAGCATGGCGGGCTTGACCTTCGCGAAGAACGGCGCGACGACCGGCGGCCCCGCTGCCGTCGGCTCGACGACACCAGGCTGGGCGATCGAGACGGCCCTCTTCTTCCACCTCTGCCGCGAGCGCTGGATCTCGCGCGAGGAGACGCGCTTCAAGGCGCTCCTGCTCGAGTTCAAGGACCACCGGCTCGTCGTCGAGTCGACCGTGCCTCCGGCTGGGTCGGCCGACGCCGACGACGCCGACGAGGACGACGCGGCGGCGGCGGTCGCCGGCAGCGCGCCGGGCACGCCGCGCAAGAAGGCGAAGGCCAACGCCCGCTGGCTGTGGATCCCGCTCGGTCGCGAGGCCCTCGGTCGACTCGTCGACGATCTGGCAGACGTGGCCGACTGAAGTGAACCAGAGGTATGGGTGCTCTCTCAGCTACGCGTTGACCCCGCGCTCGAAATGTGTTCCGCACCCCCACCTCAGCATCGCCACCCATCTCCCCTCACACGCACGACCACCTCCACCGCCCCTTTTGATGATGACTTTACGACCCCCCCATTTGAGGCACGGGCACGGCGTGCTGCCGTGCAGACGGGCCTCGCAGCAATGCGAAGCTCTCGACAGCAGCTCACGAGTCAAGCCTCCGGAGACCAGCCCCGCAGTCTTTGATGCGACCACGCCCGTCTCAGGCCAGTGCGATGCAGCGGCGAGGGGGGACGTGAACCGCCCCCTCATGCGAGCTTCATCCTCCTCCCATCCAGTCCGTCCGATCTCCTCGTCCGATCCCCTCGTCGAGCCGAGCGAGGGTTGCGTCACGTTCAATGCATCATGGAGAGACGTCTCGGGACCGAAAGCGCTGGCGGGTGGGGCCGGCTTAGCGGAGACGGCTGGTAAAGAGAAGGGGCGGCGAGGGGGGAGCAGCAAGGGTGCGGAAGAGATGTCAGCGGGCAGTTCGACGATGACAGGCAACGAGATCGCGGGGCGCAGGTGCGACGCTAAGCGAGCCAGGCAAGAGTCGAGGGAGGCACGGCGAGCCTGGCCCCCGTTGCACCGAGGTCTCGACCCTGCCCTGGCCCAGCCCAGCCGACCCGCGCCCAGCGCAACCCAGCGGAGCAGGACGCACCGAGCCTCACGCTCGGACTCGAGGAGCGCAAGGATGTCGTCCTCCCGGACGGGGCCCTTGACGTTGCGGATGATCGACCGCGACGTGTCGTCGATGAACTCGACCCGGACCTGGGTGACACCACCGCGGGAGCCGGTGCGGCCGAGGACCTTGATGACGCGGGCCAGCTTGACGGGCTGCTTGGAAGCGGAGGAGTCCTGTAGGATGGCAAGGAGGCCGTCCAGGAGGAGAAGGAGGAGGGTGACCGGTCGGAGAGGGGGGGACCGGGACGACAGCCGGGGCCAGTAACAAGAGCGGCAGGAGCAGCAGCAGCAGCGGCACCGCAGCAGCAGCAGGCGACCGAGCACAGCCGGACGAGGTGACGGAAGAAAGGCGAGGGGCGCAAGGACAGCAGGGGCAGGGAGGAAGGACGACGTGGGAGACAGTCAGCTCGCTGAAGGTTCGAGCCTAGGAGGTAGGACCACAGGTCCAAGGATCGTGAGCCGCACCATCTTGAAGGAGAGCTCGACTAGACCGGAGGAGGGGTGAAGGGCGAGGGAGGGATGAGCTGTGCGGGAGAACGAGCAGAAGGACCGCGACGGACGTTTCGAGCGGGCAGAGCAAAGGGCAGATGGTAAGGTCAGCCGTCCGGTCTGTGAGGGGTCGCTCTGCCTCGTTGCGGGGGACTCTGGCCCGACGTACCTGGATGACTGGTCGGGTCGGGATACGAGGTCGTCTCGGCGCGTGCTCCTCCTCAGCCAGCCAGCAGGAGTAGCTCGGCCCGCCCGCCGTCCGCCCGCCGCGCGCCCAGCCGCTGCAGCCCACCTGCGCGGGCGGGCGCGGGGCTGGCCGCCGCCCTCGCCTGGGTGGCCGGGCCTCCTTCCCGCGGGAGCGATTTTGCGTGCCCGATTTGGGTCGTTCATGGGATTGAATCCCCGACGCAACGGTGCCTCATCCGCGCGGGGTAATTATTAAGGGCCGGTTCCATTTCTAAAGCTTAAGGTCACTGACAGACCAGGCGACCAGCTCGCCTGGACGAACGGGACGCATGCTGCCACTCCAGGCCTGCTACTCATCGACCAGCTGTGTCCGTGTGTATGTTGCGGGCAGGCGCCGTAGAAGGATAGAAGCTCAAAGGGGCAGCGTCTCGAGCAGCAGGCGGGCGCTCGCGAAGGCTGTGGGAGACAACGCCCACACGACCGGGAATGACTTCTGCTCCACGTACTCGCAAGTCGGCGTCTCGCAGCCTTTCGTTGGAAGCGGGACAGAGTCTACAGATCTCTATCATCCAGAAATCCGTAAAGCAGGCTGGGTGCGCGAGTAACGGTGCTCAGACAGGCAAGCCGCCTCCCCTCCAGAGCCGCCGTCATTGAGGCCGACCTGCTGCCCGACGGCTAAGCATGAGAGCCTGCGTGTCTTGGCCTGGCGAGATCGCACTCCAGGGCGCTGTGTAGGGCGACCTGCGATGCTTGCGACGGGTCGGGGCGGCTCGTTCAAGTGCACCGCTGTCCGCAGCCGTACGTACGCCGCGCGCCGGCCCAGCTCGACTTGCTCGAGCGCCCGCTTCGGCTCCGGACCACCATCTCTCTACCGACGCCCCTTGGCTTGCAGCCATAGCCATGGCCTACCACCCTGCGACGTTGCGACGTTGTCCCATCAGCTGGCGACGCTCTGATTGCCGGCTCGACGCCTTCCCCCGGACACTGACCTGGCCCTCGACACCTGCCGTAGCTGGCGGCTTATCGCCCATCGTCTGCGCACCCTCAGCGGCCCACCCGTTTGCCCGCGAGGGAGTACTCGGCGTCGATCTCAAGGTCGTCACCCTCTCGGCAGCGTCGGCAGCATCGCCAGAGGTCTCGTCCCGTCACCCCACGCAAGGAGCAGCTCGCGGCGTAGGTGTGCAGGGCTGCTCTGCGCCCCTGCCATCGGTGAGCACGGTGCTCTAGCCGACGCCAACGATGCCGCGCTGCTCACCGCCCTGCTGGCCTCTACCGCCGGCTCCAAGCGGCCAAGGCCAGCAGCGCGCTCGTCATCGATATCCGAGCTGACAGCAGGTCGGGCTCGAGTACATCACGTATGGGCGTCCGAACGGCGACGCGCCGGTCGAGGGAGACCGGTGAGCCACGCACTTGACTGCGTTCAGATGGAGCGGCCGGAGCTGATCTCCTCGCCCCCCGCCGTGCCTGTGCAGAACGATCCTGCACCGGTCGCTGATGCTGCTGCCATCCTGCTGCCGTCCCCCCTGCTGCTTCGTTCGCCTGTATCCCCCGCTCGAGCTCTCAACCCAGAGGCACGCTGCTTCCCTCCGCTCGGAGCTTGCAGCGCGGCACCGCTAACCAGACGTCGGAGGCTCTTCACCTGGGAGCGCTCGCTGACCTTTGCTGCCTGCCGTCGCTCGCCCACCTAGGCATTGATTTGCCACGGCGCAGGTCGCTAACATGCAGGAGCTGTGGCAACAAGACGCAAAGCTTTACCCGAGGGTTTGGCTTACCGTCGAGCACGCCAGGCATCTTGGTAGGTCCCTCGGCCCCGGCCCGGCGTAGGTTCCGGGCGGCGCCCTGTAGTCCAGTTGCTTAAGTACCTGCCCTGCAATGGCACGGCTTGGTCTCCAGCCTCGGCACTGCGTTCGACTATTCGGGCGCATTGTGAGAGCCCAGACTCGACCTTTCGCCGGACGCCAACGATGCTCCGCGAATCGTCAGGCCGACTCTGATGTCTGGATCCCATGCCCCCCTTGCCATCTTCACCTGTCGAGCTTCAGCGTGTCGAGCCCAGTGAGTCCAGATCAAGGCAAGAGGTCAGCGGGGCGGCGTTTTGACGATGAGGGGACGTCCGAGCCCTCCTCGTCCGCGAGCAAGCCGAAGAGGGAACTGCCCCTTTCACTCCCTTCCCCCTCGACCGCGGCCGACAGCGCCCCTCTTCAATCCTAGCCACCCCCTGTCCTCCTCTTTCCACCTTCATGTGTTGAGGTGCCTGACACCCTCACGGGTGAGCCCTCGAGCGCTCTTGATGCCCTACTAGTCGCTGACGACAGGTGCTAGCCGTGCCTGACGTCCGGTCCGGCGCGCCAACACGGCGCGTTGCGACGCGTCGAAACCAGGCACACCTTCTTGATTAAATCAGCACAGCGCCCGTCGATCTCGGCCCGACCAGCCACCGCTCCCCGTCGAGGCGGACGACCCGAGACGTACAAGAAGGGAGTCGCCTCGGCCTCTCTTCCCCTTCCTGTCAACGACGACCACCCCGCGACTATGCCCTTCGTCGACATCGTCTCGACCGCCGGACCCGCCCGGGTCTGGTGCACCATCGCGACTCCAACTGAGACCGAGGCAGATCGGATCGACCCAGCCCGGCCTTGTCTCGTCCTCCTCGTGCGTCGTCTCCTCTCGTCCCCATCCCCGTCCGATGCCTCGAGCAGGGCTGACGTCCTGCCGACGACCGAGCGATCAGCACCCCGTCTACTGCGCCTCGTCCATCTGGCATCGCCCGTACCCTGCCGCTCTCCCCTCCCTTCAAACGCAGCCCAGCAGCCTGACGTGACCAACTCCGGATCGCCGGCCTCTCCAGCCCAGCTGCTCGACCCGGACCTGCGGCGCTTCAACGTGATCGCGATGGACGCCCGCATGCACGGCCGGACTGAGGGGCTCGTCAAGGAGAACTTTGACTTCAACGTGCGTCGTTGCTCGAGAAAGCAGGTCGCCCATATTAAAGGGCTGACAATACGCCTGCCTCGGGCTCGGTGCGACCTGCAGGACGCGGCAGAGGACGTCTACCAGGTCCTGGTTCGTCCGCTGCGCCCGTCCGTCTGCCAACGCCCTCTCCCGATGCGGCCTGACACGTGCCCCTGCCCTTGCCTTCACAGAAAGCGCTCGCCATTCCGCCTTGCATCCTCGTCGGCCTCAGCATGGGTGCGACCGTCGCCATCCGAATGACAGCCCTTTACCCAGCCCAGTGCAAGGGGCTCTTTCTCATCTCGCTCCTGCCGCCGGTCGAAGTGCGTGCGGGCGCCCCACTACTCCCGTTCAGACCAAGCCGCCGGTCGTACTGACCCGTCTGGCTCGCTCTCGCCCGCTTTGACAGCCGCCCGAGGGTGCGCAAAGACTCGCCCGCCCGCTGTTCTCCTCTCTTGGCTAACCGCTCTGCGCTGACACGTCGTGCGTGTTCCCCAACCCTCCCGCCGACCCCCTTTCGCCTGCCCCTTCAACCCTCATGCGAGCAACCAGTGGCCGCCGGCCGGCGCGAGGTCTGGGAGACGTTTGCCGAAGGCATCCGGACCGATGATGTGACGCTCATGGACCTCGGCGCTTCGGGCGCGGCTCAGCTTGCGTTTGGTGACACGAAGCATCCCTTCATCCAGCGGTGAGCGCACATAGCGTCATCGCCCCCCGCTCCCCTCTGCTTTCAAGCTGATGAGAGACCTGGTCTTGATTGGAAGGATCTTGCCGCCGACCGCTCGGCTGCTGGCCGCCAATTGCAAGTCTGACCCGGCCGTCGTACGTACTCTCCCCCTCCCTCCCTCCTCGCGTCCTGACTTGCGAGTACGCCCCCCCCCCCTGATCCCCTTCCCCCTCCCTCAGCTCCGCGGCCGGCACCTCATCACCGTCGAGCTCTTTATCAACCGCGGCGGGCTCACTTGCCCCGAGCTCCGACGCATTCAGGACTGCCCGGTCAAGATGCTCTGGGCGAGCGAGGACGTGGCCTACTCGATCGAGAGCATGAGGGAGAAGAAGCGGGATCTGGACGAGGGCGGGTTGGAGGTCGAGCTGATCACGATCGAGGGGGCACCTCACGTCCATCCTGCAGATCTCCCCGCGAGACGTCTCGTCCGGAAACCTAACCACGCGTCGCCCGCACCTCCTTCGCTACTCCTCTGCAGTTTGCCAACGTCACTCACCCAGAGCAGTACGTCCCCACCCTCCTCCGTTCAGCCAGCCTTACCTCCCTCCTTAAGACTAACGCCCCCGCCCCCGCCCCCGCCCCCCCCCCCCTTCGCTCCATATCACCTCGCCAGGATCGACCGACTTCTCTCCTCCTTCATCCTCGCCCGCTTCCCAGCGGCCAAGAGGTTCCACCCGCCCGAACCCGCGGAC